>Ga0163109_10001285_pt1 | contig 19934 bp, 18 predicted proteins | sample CRUFie1St13metaG_FD_108704 | JGI IMG/M metagenome (GOLD analysis project Ga0163109, IMG submission 108704) | Marine microbial communities from the Costa Rica Dome - CRUD Field 142mm St13 metaG | ecosystem: Environmental > Aquatic > Marine > Oceanic > Photic zone | place: Costa Rica: the Eastern... | reverse complement strand
CGACCTTTGCCGACATGGGGGCGACGCTGGCGCGGCACCTTGGCCTGGGCCGCGATCTGCCCCACGGCACAGCCCTGTTTTAGCGCGCGTGCACCGCTCAAAGCCGAAGGCGTGTTGAGCGCAAAGGTTAAATGCGCGACGCTTGGCCCCGCCGCGCGAAGCGCGGTCGGGGACAAGTCGGCGCAACCGATATAACCCGGAGCACTTCGCCTCAGCTCGCCCCAGCGCAAGGCGCCTCAGGTGCCGTAGAGGCGATCCCCAGCATCACCCAGGCCCGGCACGATATAGCCCTTTTCATTCAGGCGCTCATCCAACGATGCCGTATAGATCGGCACGTCCGGGTGATCGGCGCTGAATTTCTCCACCCCCTCGGGTGCAGCCAGCAGGCAGATGAATTTGAGCGCCTTCGCCCCCTGCTCCTTCACGAGACGCACAGCGTGGGACGACGAGCCACCGGTGGCCAGCATGGGATCGCAGATCAGCACAGTACCGGTGCTGACATCGGGCAGGTTCAAATAGTACTGCTCGGGCTGCAGCGTCGCCTCGTTGCGCTTGAGGCCGACAAAGCCGACCTTGGCCGTCCGCTCCAGCGCCAGCAGCCCATCGAGAAAGCCGTTGCCCGCCCGCAGGATCGAAATCACGCTCAGCGACTGCGGCTCCCGCACCGGGGCATCGAAGGTCATCAGCGGCGTCTCCACCGGCTGGCGGATCATGGGCCAGTCGCGCAAGGCCTCATACCCGAGCATGAAGCTGACATCGTGCATGAGCGAGCGAAAGCGCGCCATATCCGTCCCGACGCTGCGCAGCTGGCTGAGCTTGTCGGTCACCAACGGGTGATCGACGACGTGGAGTGTGTTGGACATGGGCTTTCCCCTTCATTTAAGTCGGCCTTCGAGGCCGGTCGTCTTCAGGCGCGAGGCGCGAGGCGCGATGTGCGAGGCGCGAGGCGCCAAACGCCAGACGCTAGGCGTTGGCCTCGGCCTCCACCCGCTGCAGCAGGCTGTCCCGTGTGCCCGCGTCCATGAACCCGGCGTTGAGCGCATTGCGCGTAATGTCAAAGAGGTCTGCCACAGAAAGCCCTGCAACATCCATGGCAAATCGGTACTCCGCCCCCAAAGATGTGTGGAAATAAGGCGGATCATCGCTGGCCAACGTGATCACACAGCCCGCCTCCCACAGCCCGCGCAAGGCGTGCTGCTCGGGGCTCTCGAACACACTCAGCGCCACGTTCGACCCCGGGCAGACCTCGAACGGGATGCGCCGCTCAGCCAGCTCGGCCACCAATGTAGGATCGTGGATCGCCCGCACCCCGTGCCCCAGCCGCTCGACCATGGGCAGCGCCTCGAGGGTCTCGCGGATCGACGGCGGGCCGAGCCACTCGCCGGTATGCGCCGTGCAGCGCAGGCCCGCCTGCACAGCGATGTCGTAGGCCGGGCGGAAGTCCCCGGGCCGGTGCGCATCCTCGGCCCCGGCCATCTGGAAGCCCGTGACATAAGGGTGCGGGTGGGCCGCGATCGCCTCGGCGGCGGCGAGGCTGCGCTCGAGACCATAGTGCCGGACGATGGTCTGGCTGATCCGGGTTTCGACCCCGAACTGCGCCCGGGCATGGTCGATGGCCTCGACCACGGCGTCGAGCTGGTCCTGCAGGACCATACCCAGATCGAAGACATGATCCGGGCTGGTCAGGATTTCGACGTAGAGCCCGCCCTCGGCCGCGACCCGCCCCAGATAATCGAGCGTCAGGTCGTAGTAGTCGCGCGGCGTCCGGATGACCGACGCCGCCATGTCATAGATCTTCAGAAAATCGTTGAAGTCGGTCCACAGGTAGTTGTCATCGGCGTCCAGCACCCCGTCAGGCAGGTTAATGCCGTTGCGCTCGGCAAGCATGCGTAGCACCGGCGGGTGGATTGTTCCTTCGAGATGAGCGTGCAGCTCGGCCTTCGGCACCCGGTCCGCCGGGTGCGTGCCAAAATCTGTGAGCATCGTGGCTCTCCTCTGTTCTAGTCCCGGACGTCGCGGAGCTGCGGTGGTGGTCGCAGCGGCGTCCGGTTGGTCCGGCCCCTCGGGGCCGTCTTTCCCGGTTCAGGCGGAATTCATGCCTTCGCCGAAGGTCCGCAACGGCAGATCGTCCCGCCGCTGCAGCCAGTTGTCCGCCGGGTAGTGCGCCGATGCGTCGACCGTGTGCAGGGTGTAGGCGTAGCGCGACTTGTCCGACGTGTTGGCCGACGAGCGGTGCGGCAGCCGTCCGTGAAGCAGGATCAGCGATCCCTTGGGCGCCTCCAGCGGCACGGCCTCGTCCAGCGGCCAGTCGACGGTCGACAGGTCTTCGAAATCGGTCCCCGCGCCGTCCCCGGTGCGGAAAAAGCGGCGCTCCAGCGGGCCCTTGTGCCAGCCGGGCAAGGCGTACATGGCGCCGTTCTCCAGCGTCGCGTCCTGCAGCGCGAACCAGAATCCGATGCAGGTCTCGGGCTGAGAGAAAATAAAGGTGCTGTCCTGGTGCATGGTCACCTCGCCGCCCACCCGCGCGTGCTTGAAAATCAGCATCGACTGCAGCAGTTGCGGCGTTCCCAGCCCGAGCTGCCGGGTCAGCCGCCCGAGCTGCTGCTGGTGGGAAAAGGCCTCGAAGTCCGGGTCGAGGTCGTGCATGGCGTGGCCAAGCTTGTTCACCGCACGCTTGCGGTCGACCCCGGCGGTGTTTTCTTCCATGAACGCGCGCATGACATCGCCGGAGCTCAGAAAGTAGTCCTCGCCTGCGTGCTGGTTATCAACGGCGTCGAAAGCGTGGCCCTCGGCCTCCTCAACCAGCTGGCCCGACAAGCGGTCGGCAGCGGCAATCAAGGCGTCGCAGGCCTCCGGCGCGACAAAATCCTCGAGGATGAGGCAACCGGCGGCCTCCCACGCGGCTTTGGCAGCCGCAGGCGCGCCGTGGACGGGATCAAAGGTGAATCGGGGGGCTGGCACTGTCTTTATCATAGTGCACCAAAGGCTTGCCCAATCCGGCGGATTTGGCAATCAGAATCTTCGACCTTCGGGACCAAAGACCCTCAGACCCGCACCGAGGCGAGGTAGTCTTCGTTCAGCTCTACGCCCCAGCCCGGGCCATCGCTGAGCCGCAGCCAGCCGTCCTCGGCGCGCAGGTGCTCTTTGAGCAGCATATCGCGCGGACTTTCGGTGAACTCCGGTGGATCGTGGGCGAACTCCAGCCACACCGGCGGCTCGCCGCGGTGGCCGGCAATGGCCGCAACCAGGTGCGCGTTGACGATGATGCCCAGCCCGTTGCCCCAGGTGTGCGGGGTGAACCAGCGGCCCATCTCGAAGGCCTGCAGGCCGAGTTTCAGGAGTTGCTTCAAACCGCCGACGAAGACCACGTCGGGCTGATAGACGTCGAGGCAGTCGTCGCGCATGATCTGGTCCCACTCGTGCATCTCACGGGTGATCTCGCCGCCGGCGATCCGGCAGCGCGCGGTCTCGCGCAGCGCCTTCATGCCGACGTAGTCACCCCGGTGCAGCGGCTCCTCAAGCCAGAACAGGTCGTGCTCGCGGGTCCGTTCCTCCAGCGCCATGATCTGTTCGAGGCTCGGGCCGGGGTGGGTGTCCCAGGGCATGCGCCAGCCGTGATTGACGTCGACCATGATCGCCATATCCGGGCCGACCGCCTCGCGCACCCGGGCCAGCGCCTCGATGTCCGTATCTTCGGACGCCCGCCCGAAACGCAGCTTCAGCGCCTCGTAGCCCTGCGCCTGATAGGCCTGCGCCATCTCCGCCAGCACCGACGGATCGCGCAGCGACCCGGTAGAGGCATAGAGCGGCACGTCGGGGCTGGTCCCGCCGAGCAGCTGCCAAACCGGCACGCCCTCGATCTTGCCGTTGAGGTCCCAGAGCGCGTTATCTAGCGGCCACATGCGGCAGTGGTGGGCGCCGATGTTGTCGATGATCGCAGTGTGGCGATCCATGTCGCGGGGGTCCTGCCCGATGAAGTATTTCTTGTAGTCCTCGATCCCGTAGCAGGGATCGCCCGAGGCAAAGCCCTCCAGCCCGGTGTCGGTCTGCACACGGACAATGGTGGTGGGCAGCGTTGCCCGTGGGATCGAATCCCAGGCCGCCGGATAGGGCGGATCGCAGGGGACGATGTGGGTGCTGACCTGAATGTCGGTGATTTTCATGGGCTTTACCTCGTCTCTGGTCGCGGCCCTGCCGCGCCTTGTTCTGCGGTGTCGGTCGAAGGGTCCCGCTCAGTCGCTGCCGCCGTAGGTGCGCATGATGTCCGCACAGATCCCGGCCCATTCAGCTTCGGAGAAGGTCATGGGCGTGTTGACCCGCATGGCCAGGTTTTCTTCGGCGCAAGCAGCCTCGGTCAGGGCAGCGGCACTGCTGGCGCTGCCGTCAAAATCGAGGCTGACATCGCAGTCGGCGCGCAGCTGCCGCCAGACGGCATCGAGCGGCCCCCGGTCCAGCGCGCGTTCGAGATCGGCGTAGGCCTCCGGCGCACCCTCCCGGGTCAGGGTGATGGTGGCATCGGTGACCACAGCGACCGCATGGCCGTGGGCAACCGGCAGCACCGAGCCCAGCGCGTGTCCGATCGAATGGCCGATGGTGGTGCCGCCGAGGTTCAGGGCTTCACCAGCCTGAAACGACCCCCACTGGGTCAGGCGCGCAGCGTCCCCGCCCTCGCCCCGAACGTAGGCCGGCAGGTGGTCACAGAGGTGGGCGATCGCGGTGGCGGCGAAGGCCACGCCCTCGGGCGAGCGATTATTGCCGGTGGCGCTTTCGTGGGCGTGGGCAAAAGCATCGAAGCCGCATACGGCCTTGAAATGCGCCGGCACAGTCTCGGTCAGCTCGGGCCACAGACAGGCCGCCGTGGTTTTCAGCTCCTCGCCCCAGAACCACAGCTTAGCCCCTTGGGCGGTCGATGCGATGGCCGTGCGGGAGGCTTCGGAGCCAGTGCCTGAGGTCGTCGGGACCAGTACGGTCGGCACGGGCGCGCCGCGGTACTCAACCGCCGAGAGGGCATAGGTCAGGGTCTCGTCCGGCGCGATGGCGACGGCAGCGGCAAGCTTGGCGCCATCCATGGTCGAACCACCGCCGACCGCGATGACGATCGGGTTGGGAACGGCGCGGATTTCGGCGGCCAGCGCGTCGACCTGCGCGACCTTTGGTTCGCGCGGAAAGGTGGTCTCGGCGACCAGCGACCGCAGCCCGGCGGCGTCCAACTCTGCCGCGATCGTGCTCAGCGGTCCCGGCCCGGCCCCCGGCGCGGTCAGGGCGGGGTCTACGACCCAGATCAGGGTCGGGGCGCCTTCACCCTGCGCCAACCCCGCAACAAAGGCAGCCGATGCCAACTGTGAACGACCAATAACCTGTGACATGGCACCATTACTCCGAGCCGTGAGTGAGGGCTGCAATTTGCCCATTGACCTTCGCGCGGAAGCCATACATGGCAGCATCTGAAACACAAACAAAAAGACAGTGGAAAAGGACAGGCTTCCCGTGGTCGAAACTGAAAGCCGAAGCGCAGGCCGCCGCCGCGCGGGTGGCCGGGGTGCGAAGAGCGCTGCGGCCGCCGCCACCTCTGCGGTCAAGCAGCTGCCCCGGGGCGCAGTGCGCAATCCGGTCACCCCGATCGAACCCCTGTCCGCCGATCAGGTCGAGACCATCCACCACGCCTCGCTGAAGATCCTCAGCGAGATCGGCATGGAGTTCCTCGGCGAAGACGCCAAGGCCATCCTGCGCGCGGCCGGCGCCGAGGTCAGCGCCGACAGCGATCTGGTCCGCTTCGACCCGGCCATGGTCGAAGAGCGCATCAAGACCGCGCCCTCGTCCTTCCAGCTCCACGCCCGCAACCCGGCGCGGACCGTAACCCTCGGCGAAGGCGATATTCACTTTGTCCCCGTCGCCTCTGCCCCCAACGCCAGCGACGCTGACGGCGGGCGGCGGCAGGGCAACCGCGAGGACTTCCGCAACCTCACCCGGCTGATCCAGAGCCTGCACTGTCTGTCGTTCATCCCAGGCTACCCGGTCGAGCCGACCGACATCGACCGCCGCACCCGGCATCTGGAGGCCATGCGCGACTTCGCCCTGCTCACGGATATGGCCTTCCACAACTACTCGCTCGGCCCGCAGCGCACCGCTGACGGGCTGGAGATCGCCAAGATCGTCCGCGGCGGCATCTCCGACGCGCAGCTGGCGGCCGAACCCTCGCTGCTGACCATCGTCAACACCAACTCCCCGCTCAAGCTCGACAGCCCCATGGGCCACGGCATCATCCAGCACGCCCTGCACGGCCAGATCTCCGTGATCACGCCGTTCACGCTCGCCGGGGCGATGGCGCCGGTGACGCTGGCCGGTGCGCTGGCGCAGCAGAACGCAGAGTTCCTCGCCGGGCTGACACTGGCCCAGTGCGCCAAGCCCGGCGCGCCGGTCATCTACGGCGGCTTCACCTCCAACGTCGATATGAAGTCCGGGGCGCCGGCCTTCGGCACGCCCGAGTACGTCAAGGCGGTGCAGGCAGGCGGGCAGCTGACCCGGCGCTACGGCGTGCCCTACCGCTCTTCGGGCGTGTGCGCAGCCAATATGCCGGATGCGCAGGCGGCGCTGGAGACGCAGATGTCGCTGTGGGGGACCATGACCGGCGGGGCCGATATGGTCATGCACGCGGCGGGCTGGATGGAGGGCGGGCTGTCGGCCTCGTTCGAGAAGATGGTCATGGACGCGGACATGATCCAGATGCTGCAGGCCTACATGCAGCCCATCGAGGTCAGCGAGGCGACGCTGGGTCTGGATGCCATCGCCGAGGTCGGCCCGGGCGGGCACTTCTTCGGCACCCCGCAGACCATGGAGCGCTTCGAGACCGCCTTCTACGCGCCCATGCTCTCGGACTGGCGCAACTTCGAAACCTGGGCGGAGGACGGCAGCAAGACCGCCTACGAGCGCGCCAACACGCTCTACAAGCAGGTGCTCGCCGAGTACCAGGAGCCGGCGATCGACGAAGCCACGCGGGATGCGCTTAACGACTTCGTCGACCGGCGGATCGCCGAAGGCGGGTCCTTCGACGACGATTGAGTGCGATTAATCGACCTTGATGGAGAGGCTGCGGCGCGCTGCCGCAGCTTATGTCGCAAAGAGGTATACGGGCGACGCTCAGTACCCTAGGGTTGGCGATACCGTCCAGAGAGCGCAGAGAGCCCAAAAGGTCATCCCATGCCGTCCCCCAACGCACCGAGGCGTGCGAAAAAAGCCTCAGACGAGCCTCCGTCCCCCTCGAAACCAAGACGTGGCCGCGCCGGCGGTCGTTCAGCCCGCGCCGCCCAAGCCCGCCAGGCCGAGGTCAGCGCGGGACAGGCCTTTACCCGCCCTCGTCGAAATCGTCTGGGCGGGGTCGAGCTGATCAACGCCGAGGCGCTGGAGCAGATCCACGAAGCCTCCCTGCACATTCTCGAAAATTTTGGCATCGAATTCATGGCCGCCGACGCCCGGGCTGAGTTTGTCCGTGCGGGCGCCCTGTCCGATGAAGAGACCGGCCGGGTGCGCATCGGCCGCGACCTGGTCGAGGCTGCGCTGGCGACCTGCCCGCGTTATTTCGAGCTGACCCCCCGCAACCCCGCGCACAAGCTGCGGCTGGGTGAGGACTTCATGAACTTCACCCTCGTCGCCGGTCCGCCATCGGTCCACGACGAGATCCGGGGGCGCCGCTCGGGTGGGATGGATGACTACATCGAGCTGATCAAGCTCGCCCAGACCTTCGACATTGTGCACGCGCTGGGCAACCAGCCCACGGCGCCGCAGGAGCTGGTGGCCAATACCCGGCACCTCGACACCTATCTGGCCAACCTGCGCTACACCGACCGGACCTTCCACGCCTCTGCGATCGGGGCAGACCGGGCACTGGATGCCATCGACATGATGGCCATCGCCCGTGGCCTCACGCGCGAGCAACTGCGCGACGACCCCGGGCTGGCGACGGTGATTTCCGTCAACTCGCCGCGCAAGGTTGACAGCGCCATGACCGACGGTCTGCGCGCCATGGCCCAGTGGGGGCAGGCCGTCTCGATCACCCCGTTCTGCCTGATGGGCGCGATGGCGCCGATTTCGGTTCCGGCTGCGGTCGCCCAGTCCAACGCCGAGGCGCTGGCCTGTATCGTCCTGACCCAGCTGATCAACCCCGGCGCGCCGGTGCTCTACGGCTCCTACATCTCCAACGTCGACCTGCAGTCGGGCGCCCCGGCCTTCGGTACGCCGGAGCACGTGCAGGCGACCATGATCGCGGGGCAGCTGGCCCGGCGCTACGCCCTGCCCTACCGGGCGTCGAACGCCTGTGCCTCCAACACCTGCGACGCGCAGGCTGCCTACGAGTCCATGAATGCGCTCTGGGCCTGTGCGCTCAGCGGGGCGCATCTGGTCTATCACGGCATGGGCTGGCTGGAGGGCGGGCTGCAGGCCTCGTTCGAGAAAGTCGTGCTCGACGCCGAACTGGCGCAGGAGATGGTCCAGACCTGCTCCCCGGTCGCCGTCAACGCCGAAACGCTGGCGCTGGAAGCGGTCGGCGGGGTCGCGCCCGGCGGGCACTATTTCGGGGAGAGCCACACGCTGGCAAAGTTCGAAGACGCCTTCTACAAGCCGCTGGTCTCGGACTGGACCAACTACGAGAACTGGCTCGATGCCGGGGGTAAGACCGCGACACAACGGTGCACGGAAATCTGGCAGTCACGGCTGGAAAGCTACGTGGAGCCGACCCTGCAAGCAGACCGGCTGGAGGCACTGGAAGCCTTCGTCGCCCACCGCAAGGAAGCGCTTGGCGATCGCTACATCTGACCCCTTACGCAGCCAAGGGGTCAGACGCCATTCGCGGAAGCGACGGGGATTAGTCCGCGCAGTAATCGCCGGTCTTGGAGTAGGCGATGGTGGTACAGGTCGACAGGGTGCTGCCCACAACCGTGGTGCCGGTCATGATGGTGCCCTGGGTTGCACCGGTCGTGATCACGGTACCCGTGGTACCCATGCCGACGCCACCGGTGGTCAGTACAACTTCTTCAGAGGGAACGCAGGCGCCAAGGGTCAGGGCGGCTACGGCGAGAAAAGCAAAACGCTTCATTTGAAATATCTCCCGGAAAACGGACAAAATCACTTTTAAAAATCGAATGCGACCGAACGGTGATCTGGCGGTTCAGACCCAGAAGGCTGCGCATAATAGACTAATGAAGTTGGTGATAGCGAAACTGTGTAGAAAGTCCAGTTAAATCAGGTGTTAATTGTGAATTTTCTACAAATTATGTCAAAAAACTGAATCGAGTCGAAAGGGCGTAGTTTCAGGCTCAGGGAAATGCTCCTGAAAACGCCCTTTCTTCAATGCGATCAGAATATATCGCCGATGTTGGTGACACCGCCCAGCCGCCCCGAATTCAGCGAGGACGACCCGCTCGGGTAGCCCATGCGGGCACGGAGCGCGGTGTTCTGCTCATAGATATCGGGCATGATCACCAGCTCGCCGTCGTGGCTGGGCCAGGCGTTGAAGTAGACCGTGTGCACGGGCACATCGCGGTTCAGGCTGACGTGGGTGATGTTCCCGGCCGTCATCCGCGCGACCACGTCCTGCAGCGTGAATTCACCGGGCTTGTCGCCGCTGAGCAGCCAGTGGGCAAAGTGCTCCGACGCGCCGACCCGGATACAGCCGGACGAATGCGCGCGCTCGGGCAGTTCGAACAGGGAATCATCCGGGCTGTCGTGCATGTAGATCGACGAGGAATTGGCAAGGTTGAAGCGGACGCCACCGAGGACGTTCTGCGGCCCTGATTCCTGCTTCCAGACATAGTCGCGGACGTTGATGGTGTTGAAGTCGAGGTCGAAGGGACTGACCCGTCGACCATCGTCAAAGATCGACAGGCCCATCTTGTTGAGGAAATCCGGCCCCTTTTCCAGCGCCAGCGGCACGAGGTCCTTTTCCACGATGGAATAGGGCGCGGTCCAGTCGGGGCTGAACTTCAGGCCGGTGATCTTGTCATTGGTCAGCGGGGTCCGTCGTGAGGGACGGCCGACGACGACATTGACGCCAAAGACCGGGGCCTCGCCTTCCATGGCCATCAGCTCGGCAGCACCGACGTTGAGCAGCACCCAGCGGCCCGAGCTCGGCAGCTGGGGTTCCTGCCAACGCAGGCGTTCCATATTGACCCGGTAGGTCACGAATTCCGCCGGTGAGAGGTAGGCGATATCGCGGCGGGCCGCGGCCTTCATCCGGCTGTAGTAGGGCGTGTCCGGCGCCAACCTGCTGATCCAGCCGCCGAAATCCTTGGACTTCAGACCGTGCATCAGCTCGGCCGATGCATCCATCCGGGGGGCGGGGTTGTAGCGCCCCTCCTTTACGTCGCGGATGTAGCGCAGCAAGCCGGCCGTCAGCTCCATATCAATCTGGGAAACCTGCGCCCCGGTCAGGCGTCCACCGGGCAGCCCCCGGTCAGCGGGCAGATACTCCGTGGGCACCAGCCCATCGAGCTTGGCACCGTTGAACGCCGTGATCAGGATTTTGGCGGCGGGCAGCCAGCCACGCGGTCCGAACCAGATCGGGTCGAACTCGTTCTGTCGATACACGCGTCGCAGGTCGGCCGGATCGACCCCGGCAGTGCGCAGCGGCATGGCCGCCTGACCGCTGAGATAGGCTTCGATGCTGTCGGGACCGGAGCGGAGCAGCGCAAACAAGCCGTTCGAGGCCGTCGGTGCCGGCACTGGTGCCAGCGCAGCGTTGCGCGCCTTGGTCTCAGCGGCGGTCTCGACCCGGGCAATCAGCACCTGTTCAGAGCGCGCAGCGGGCAGCGGCACAGCTTCGCGGGATCCGTAGTAGGCAACCTGTGGGCCGCGCACGCACCCGGCCAGCACAAGGCCGGAGACAACCGGCAGCACGATCCGCCTGATGGCTTTCCCAACGATCAACGATGCCATGGTAAACTTCCTTCCGGATCAATTCCGGGGCCCGGTTCGAGCCCTTGGACAGCACCTGCCGCCCCAACATGAAAAAACTGAAAAATAATCAACGACGTCATTTATAGCTCAGACACATAATGTCATATCTCAGATTTTTCTATCATAAAGTTGATATTCCCCGGATTTTTTCTCTCCCTATCGCGTCATTGTGACCAAAGACCGGCCGCAGCGCGGAAAATCAGGGGTTTGAGGCGCCGGATTTGCCCGCCCCCCTCCGGCTGATGCATAGCGCCTGCCAGTCACTCAATGTCGCCTTGCACCCCCTCTGGTGGAGCCGCATATTTCAGGGCGTACCGTGATCCGCCCCTTCTGCCCTCAGATCGACCAAGGCAATTGAATGTCCGCTCATCCCCAAGTCCCGCTCAGCAACGGCTTTGTTGATGCCATCGGCAACACGCCCCTGATCCACCTGCGCCGCGCCTCCGAAGAAACCGGTTGCACCATTCTCGGCAAGGCCGAATTCATGAACCCGGGCGGGTCGGTCAAGGACCGCGCGGCCCTGGGCATCATCCGGGCGGCCGAGGCTTCCGGCGCGCTCAAGCCCGGTGCGACCATCGTCGAAGGCACGGCGGGCAACACCGGTATTGGCATCGCTCACGTCGCTGCCGCGCGCGGATACAAGGCGACCATCGTCATGCCCGAGACCCAGAGCCAGGAGAAGAAGGACGCGCTGCGCCAGCTCGGGGTCGAGCTGATCCTCGTGCCAGCCGTGCCCTACCGCGACGAGAACAACTACGTGAAGTACTCCGCCCGGCTGGCTGAAGAGCGCGCGGCCGCCAACCCCGGCATGGCAATCTGGGCCAACCAGTTCGATAATGTCGCCAACCGCGATGCGCATCGGGACAGCACCGGCGCAGAAATCCTGCGCGACCTCGACGGCAAGGTTGACGGCTTCATCTGTGCGGTCGGCTCGGGCGGCACGCTCGCCGGTGTGGCGATCGCCCTGCGCGAAGCCTCCAAGGACGTGAAAATCGGCATCGCTGACCCTTTCGGCGCCGCGCTCTATGCCTACTACACCGAGGGCGAGTTCAAGTCCGAGGGCAACTCGATCACGGAGGGCATCGGCCAAGGCCGGGTCACCGCAAACCTCGAAGGCTTCACGCCGGATCTGGCCTACCGCGTTTCTGACGAGGAAGCGCTCAACCGCGCCTACCAGCTGATGGCCGAAGAGGGCCTGTTCCTCGGTGGCTCGGCAGCCCTCAACGTCGAAGGCGCCATGAAAATGGCTGCCGATATGCCCAAGGGTTCGACCATCGTCACCATTCTCTGTGACGGCGCCGGACGCTATGCTTCGAAGATGTACAACCCCGACTTCCTGAAATCCAAAGGCCTGCCGGTTCCGCCCTGGCTGGACGACTGATCCCCTGCGCTGAGGAAAACCAAAGCATGACGAACGACCGCTCCGCCCTGATTTCCGCCGCCGATCTCAACGCGCGCCTGCAGGCCGGGACGCCGATCCGATTGGTCGACGCAACCTTCTACCTGCCCAACGAGAACAAGGACGCCCGCGCCCTGTTTGAGCAGGCGCATATTCCGGGTGCGCAGTTCTTCGACATCGACGCTGTCAGCACACCGTCCGACCTGCCCCACACGGCGCCAACGCCGGAAATCTTTGCCGCCGCCGTGGGCGCCATGGGGATCACCGCCGACGACACCGTGGTGGTCTACGACCAGAAAAACATGTTCAGCGCACCGCGCGGCTGGTGGACCTTCCGCCTGTTCGGCCACGAAGACGTGCTGGTGCTTAACGGTGGCCTGCCGGCTTGGCGTGCAGCGGATTACGGCACAGCGGACGCGCCGACCCGGCCCGAGCCCGCGGTCTACGAGGTCCGCGCCGACTTGCGCAGCGAGCGGCTCGCCGACAAGGACGACGTCAGCGCGGCACTGGCCGCGGGGCACAGCGTCGCTGACGCCCGCCCCGGGGGTCGCTTTACCGGCGCCGACAAGGAACCCCGCGCCGGCATGCGCAGCGGCCATATGCCCGGCGCGGTCAGCGCGCCACTGTCGAGCCTGCTGGATCAGAACGGACAGCTTCTGGCGCCTGAAAAGCTGGCAGATGCCCTCGCCGTGGTCGACACCAGCACCCCGGTGATCACCACCTGCGGCTCGGGTGTCACCGCCGCGGGTCTCAGCCTCGGGCTTTATGAACTCGGGGTCGAGAGCCGCGTTTACGACGGTTCCTGGTCCGAGTGGGGCCGCGAAGCCTCGGGCCTGCCTGTCGTCGAAGGCGACTGAGCCCAGCACAGGCACACCTGACAGAGCTGCGGTCCTCGTCACCGCCAGGCGCTTAATCCGCTCCGCAAAGGTCAGCGAGCGCCTTGGCACGCCTCTTGCTCCCATTTAGACATGATTTGAGACGAATTATTTCATTTACGCACGATCAAATTTGAGCAGGATAAGCCTGAGATGAAGAAAAAAATTTTTGCCACGGCCCTGGCGGCATCGATCATCAGCGCGGCCGGATTTGCCACTGCACAGAACCTCGTCGACCCGGTGACCAACGACACCGACCTGAGCGGATACTCGAATTACATGAGCCGCGAAGTCGCCGAAGGCTTCTACGGCACCGACGTGGTTCGTACTGTGGTCTATCGCGAACCAGTTCTGGCAACGACGTCCCTGGACTATCAGTCTCAGTACGGCATGACGTCACTCAACACGCGGCAGCTCGGCTACCAGCACCGGCGGTCGGGCTGGCGTCTGGCCAAGGGGCTGCCCCAGCCCGAGCCTGCGCCACCCCCGCAGCCCAAGCCAAACCCACCCTTGCTGGCATCGGGTGAGATCCTCGGTCTTGAACTGGTCCCAAGCGGCCTGCCCGCCGGGTCGGTCGAGGTCGTCGGTGAGGCGCTCGCCAAGTTCCGGGTTAACCCGGGCATCCGACTGTATCGGGCGCCGAGCGGCAAGTACTACTATATCGAAGACCCGGCAGCGCCGGGGTCCAAGGGTTCGAAGCTGACCTTTGGCGAGGTGCCTGAAGGCTCCAAGGTGGTCCATCCGGCGAGCGTGGGTGTCACGTCTGTGCCTGAAGGGTTCGTCGTGGTCCGGGGACCGGATGAAAAGTTCTACCTCGCCCCCGCGAGCCGCTTCGGGCTCTAGAGCGCCAGCAGATCTCCGGCGAGAGCCATGACGTAGTCCTGGTTCTTGCCGTAGTCGATGTGACCGTAGATGGACTTGCTGTAGAGGCTGACCCGAGACCCCTGCTCGGTCGGCTCGATCCAGTAGTATAGCCCATTGGGATATTTCAGGATCGGGGTTCGGATCACGTAGACCCCCGACAGGGCTTGCTGATCGCGCAGGCTGCCGCCCTTTTCATCCTGCGCATAGCGCCGGATAGCGGCGTGGATCGCCTCCTGATCCAGCCCGACGATCTCGATGGAGCCGCCATCGCTGCTCGCCGGTGTCAGATCCGTATCGGCGAGGAGGAAGTCGTTCGGGCTTGACGACCGTCGAAGGGCGTCGAGGTCGAGCGGCCCGATCGCGTTATCCGGCAAAATCAGCGCAATCAGGGCTTCGAACACACCGGACCTCCCGCAGTCTCTGAAAACCGGAAAATCAACCGTCGCGCCCTTTGCGAAGGGCCGCCGCGACAGGCTGAACCTTGCCTAATGCTGGGAGTTAACGCACATGCCTGTCATGGAAAGCCAGACGCCGAAAATAATCGTTATCGGGGCAGGCCCGGTCGGGCTGAGCCTCGGGCTGGGCCTCGCGCAGAATGGCTTCCGCGTTCAGGTGGTCGAAGCCGGGTCAGACCCCCGCAAGCGCGCAGGACCGCGACCCGCCCGGTCGACCGCCCTGATGCCGCTGAGTCAGGAAACGCTGGCCCGGCTTGGCGTCTGGGAGCGGGTCGCCGACAAGGGCGCGCCGCTGCACAAGCTGCGGCTGATCGATGATCAGGCCGACCGCTGGACCAACCCGGTGATCGAGGTGTTCAGCGCCGAAGAAATCACCAGCACACCCTTTGGCCACAACGTCGTTAATGCCGACCTCGTCGACGCACTGCTTGAGCGTGCGGCCGAATGGGGCGAGGCAGCGCTGGAACTGCTGTTCGACGCCCCCGTGACCGGCTGGGCGCCGGGACAGGTCACGCTCGGCGATGGCGTCGTGCTGGAGGCAGACTTGATCCTCGACGCTGCCGGGCGGCGCTCACCCGTGCCCGCGTTGGCCGGGATCAGTCTGCAGGACTACCGCCCCGATCAGATCGCGCTGGTCTGCCAGATCGAGCACAGCATCGACCACGAGGGCATTTCCACCGAATTCCACCGCCGCGAAGGGCCGCTGACCACCGTCCCCATGCCGGCGACTGCCGTGGGCCAGCCGCAGTCAGCCATCGTCTGGGTCCACCACCCCGCCCGGGCTGAGGAATTACGCGCGCTGGACGACGACGCCTTTGCTCGGGCGCTGCAAAGCGCGCTGCGCGGCGTTCTGGGGGAAATCACCAGCCTCCGCGCCCGGGGCGGGTTCGAGGTTGGCACGCAAGTCGCCGAGCGCTTCGACGGGCCACAGCTGGCGCTGGTCGGAGAAACCGCCCACGTCATGCCGCCGATCGGGGCGCAGGGCCTCAATACGTCGCTGGCCGACGTTGCCGTGCTGCTGTCTTTGCTCGACCATCCATCCCGCCTGCAAGACCCCGATATGCTGCGAAGCTATAGTGCCCGGCGCCGGGGCGATGTAATAACACGTCTAACGGCGACCCACTTTTTGAATCAGGCGATACAAAGCCATCGTTTCGGGTTGGATCACGCCCGGCGCGGCGCGCTCAAGAGCCTTGGTTGGCTCCGCCCTATGCGCCATGGATTGATGCGCGCAGGCATGCGCCCTTTTGGAGTTGGCTGATCGACCATGAGCAGCGCCACAGAGACGGATTTTGTCATCGACGCAGCCCCGGTCATTCCGGTGGTGGTTCTCGAAGACGCAAGCAAGGCGCACGATCTGGCCGCCGCACTGGTCGCAGGCGGCCTTCCCTGCATTGAAATCACCCTCCGCACCCCCGCGGCCATGGACGCGCTCGTCGCCGTCGCCAGCGTCAAAGGCGCGATCCCCGGCGTCGGCACGGTCACGACGCCGGCGCAGATGGAAGCGGCCAAGGACCGCGGCGCACGCTTCGCCGTCTCACCCGGCCATACCGCCGCGCTGCTCGATACGGCGGACGCGCTGAGCCTGCCCTACCTGCCCGGAGCGGCCACACCGGCGGAGATGCAGGCGCTGATGGAGCGGGGATACCGCAATCTGAAATTCTTCCCGGCCGAAGCATCGGGCGGGGCCGCTTATCTGAAAAACTTCACAGGCGTGTTCAAGGGCCTGCGCTTCTGCCCCACGGGCGGTGTTTCACCGGCGAATATGGCCGATTATCTCAGCCTGCCGAACTGTGACGTGGTCGGCGGCTCCTGGGTCGTTCCGACGGCAGCGGTTGAGGCTGGCGACTGGGATCAGTTGACCGAGCTGGCCCGAACCGCCATTTCAAAGGCGACGTCGATCAACCGCTGAGGCTGCCGCTGTGACGGACCAAAATCTAATGCCGACCGATGCTGCGCACCTGCGTGAGATGGTGGAGCAGGCAACCCCGGAGCAGCGCCTCGCGCTGGCCAAGGCCGGGATTACGCTGGCCGTGCTGCAGGAAAAGCTGCGCATGGGCTTCACCAACGAAGAAGTCGCGACGGTGCTGGCCACCGACGAAGACGACGAGGTTATCACCGAGGCCTATGAGCTCTGGCGGCAGCGCTTGGAGCAGTTCACCGAAACCCTCAACGACGAGGGCCAGCTGAACGACGACGGCAGCTTTGACAGCGGTGATGAGGACGACGAAGACGGCGACGGCGGCGGTCTCGACTTCCTCTGACCCCTAACCTGCGGCGCCCAACCCGACTGGAAGGCTGGGTTTCAGTTTCAGCGCTGGGCCGCTGCGACGCAGCCGGTTAGCGCCGGGGTTTCCCCGATCAGCAGATAGGTCGGAATATCCTGATTGAATTTCTGCATCCGGCCCTTGTCCTCGAACCGGGTCCGGAACGGCGACAGCGGCAGAAAGTCCCGCAACGCCTGCGCCACACCCCCGGCCACGTAGACCCCGCCACGCGCGCCCAGCGTCAGCGCAAGGTCGCCGCCGAACTTGCCCAGCAGCCCGCAGAACAGCGAGATGGTCTGACGCTGGAGTGAGGTTTCCTCGGCCATGCCGGTCTCGACGATCTCCTTGGCCGACTGCGGCAGAACCGGCACCTGCTCGATCTCCGCAAGGGATTCGAACAGCATTTCCAGCCCGGCACCACTGAGAATGCGCTCGGCCGAAACCCGCCCGCCCGTGATGCGGCGGCGCAGGATTGCGAGGATCCGGTCTTCCAGCTCCCGCCGGGGAGCGAAGGCGACGTGACCGCCCTCGCCCGACAGCGTGATCCAGCCCCCGTGGCGGTCGGGCACAGCGCCCGAGACCCCGAGCCCGGTACCGGGGCCGAAAATTGCCTTGGGCGACATCGCTTCGGGATCACCGCCGCCCAGCTTGAGCAGCTCGTCTTCGGGCAGGTAGGGAATGGCGTAGGCCAGCCCGCTAAAATCGTTGATCAGGATGAATTCCAGCTCGAAGCTGCGCGCGATCTGTTCCTTATCGATCAGCCACGACCCGTTCGTGAGCGCGACGACATCGTCTTCGACCGGCCCTGCTGCGCAGAAACACGCGCGGCCGATCGCCTCCAGATCCTCGGCCGACAGGCCCAGATCGTCGAAGTAGCGCCGAACCGCGGTTTCCGGGTTGGGAAAGTCGCTGATCTTGTACTTACGGATGCGCTCGACGGGCTGGTCGGGTGTCGTGCCCAGACCGAAGCGAACGTTGGTACCGCCGATATCGGCGACGAGGACGGAATCGCGCATGATCAACTCAGCCTACGACAACTTTTTCAGCATCAGCGGGGACAGGCACGGTCAGGCCCGGGTCGCCAAAGACGCCGGCGCCGGTTTCCGAATCCCCCACCGCACCGCGGAAGGCACCGAAGAGCTCGCGCCCCATCAGAATATGGCTCTGGCTCATATCATCCACGGCCGTCGGGCGCGCGGCGAATTCAGCGGCCTCGACCAGCACTTCGAGCGTGCCGGCTTCGGCATCGAGCCGGACGATATCACCGTCCTGCACCCGCGCGATCGGCCCGCCATCGCTGGCCTCGGGGGTCAGATGGATGGCGGCAGGCACCTTGCCCGAGGCCCCCGACATCCGCCCGTCGGTGACCAGCGCGACCTTGAAGCCCAGCTTTTGCAGGACGCTCAGCGGCGTGGTCAGCTTGTGCAGCTCGGGCATGCCGTTGGCCTTTGGCCCCTGCGCACGCAGCACGGCGACGAAATCACCGTGAAGTTCTCCGGCCTGGAAGGCTGCCTGTATCTGGTTCTGGTCAGTGAAGACCCGCGCGGGGGCTTCGACGATGCGGTTTTCCGGCGCTACGGCTGAGACCTTGATTACTGCACGGCCAAGATTACCGCTGAGCACCCGCAGGCCGCCGTTGCTCTGGAAGGGCTGATCGGCGGTGGTCAGCACGTCGGGCAGCCCGGAAACCGCGGGCGCGGGCTCATAGCTCAGCGTACCGTCGACCGCGACCTTGGCCACGCGACCATAGTCGTCCAGCCCGTTCTCCGTGAGGGTCTGCACGTCAGTGTGCAGGTAACCCGCGCCGCGCAGCTGGTCGATCAGGAACGGCAGGCCGCCCGCAGCCTCCATCGCGTTCACGTCGGCCGAGCCGTTGGGGTAGACACGCGCGAGCAGCGGCGTCGCCTCGGAGATGTCGTTCATATCGTCCCAGGTCAGCTTGATCCCGCCCGCAGCCGCCATGGCGATGAGGTGCAGGGTCAGGTTGGTCGAGCCCCCGGTCGCCATCAGGCCGACGAGGCCATTCACGAAGGCACGCTCGTCCAGCACGTGGCCGATGGGGCGGTAGCGCGGCCCCCGGTCGATAGCGTCCAGCACAGCGCGGGCGCTTTCCCGCACCGCCGCATCGCGCGCCATGGTACCCGGTGCGAAGAAGGTGGTCCCGGGCACGTGCAGGCCCATGAATTCCATCAGCATCTGGTTGGAGTTGGCGGTCCCGTAGAAGGTGCAGGTGCCGGCGCCGTGGTAGGACTTGCTCTCGCTTTCCAGCAGCGCGTCGCGGCCGACTTCGCCCTTGGCAAAGGCCTCGCGGACACGGGCTTTCTCGTCATTGGTCTGGCCGGTGCCCATGGGCCCGGCGGGCAGAAACACCGCCGGCAGATGACCGAAGGCGAGCGCGCCGATCACCAACCCGGGCACGATCTTGTCACAGGTGCCGAGGAACATGGCCGCGTCGAACATGTTGTGGGACAGCGCCACCGCCGTCGCCATGGCGATGACATCGCGGGAGAACAGCGACAGCTCCATCCCCGGCTGTCCCTGCGTTACGCCATCACACATGGCCGGGACCCCGCCCGCCACCTGCGCCACCCCGCCCCAGTCCAGCGCGGTCTGCTTGATGATGTCGGGATAGTCCTTGAGCGGCTGGTGGGCCGAGAGCATGTCGTTGTAGGCGGTGACGATGCCGATGTTGGGCTGGTCGGTCTTGGCCAGCGCCTTCTTCTCATCCATGCCGCAGGCCGCAAAACCGTGGGCGAGGTTGCCACAGGACAGCTCGCTGCGCAGGGGCTTGTTGCGCCGTGCGGCCTCGATCCGGGCAAGATAGGCCTGCCGCGTCGGGGCGGAGCGCTCGATAATCCGGTCAGTGACCGCCTGGATGGCGGGGTTCATCGTGGTCATGGCTCTTTTTCTTTCATCGGGACCTCCAGCCGCGACGGGCGTGGTCCCCGTTTATGTATCGACCAGCTAGGGCGCCCAGAACGTTTCTACCGGGCAGTCAGGGTGGTGGAGAAACCAAGAAATCGGGGTTGTCGAGGGCTGGTCACGCAGGCGGGCGTCTTCGTAGACCTCCCGCTTGCCCGCGCCTTCGAAATGCAGGAACACACGCGATGCCTGCGCCAGAAACGGG
>Ga0163109_10001283_pt1 | contig 19937 bp, 7 predicted proteins | sample CRUFie1St13metaG_FD_108704 | JGI IMG/M metagenome (GOLD analysis project Ga0163109, IMG submission 108704) | Marine microbial communities from the Costa Rica Dome - CRUD Field 142mm St13 metaG | ecosystem: Environmental > Aquatic > Marine > Oceanic > Photic zone | place: Costa Rica: the Eastern... | reverse complement strand
TGTGATGGACATTCGGTTTCCACTGTCGTTCCAGTTGTCAGAGTTGCGGATGCATATACCGTGCCTGAGCCAGAACCAGTCAACGTCACACTTGGCAACTGTCTTCCCTCTCAGATTGAACCTAACCCCAGAGTAGACACTGCTGGTAGAGTCGGGGTCAACATCGAGAATCATATCGGATCCTCGATGGACTTCTGATGTATGAAGTCCTACATTATTGCTAATGTTGTTAGTGTTTGTAGTTCCTGCTCCGATTGCCAAAGAACCAACACTTCCACCACTAATATAGATGTTTCCAACCATTCCACTATGAATAGTGCATTGATAAACTAGTGAATTTGGTGCATTATATGGAACGGTGAAGAATTGTACTCCATTTTGTGATCCAGTAACACCATTTGTATATGCTGAACCTCCACTTGATACACGAAGTGCGAATGGATGACTCGAACCAGTGGTATTATCAAAACGATATCTCTGTCCTCTGATTAAATATAAATCTGGATCATCTGCAGTCCCATTTACACCACCACCATGAAAACGATATCCAGAAGAACCATTTGAACTAACTGTGAAAGATACAACAGGTGCTTCGGTGACTGCGATACCTGCCCAAGTTGCTGCAGAACCAGAACCTTGACTTGTTAATACTTGACCTGCTGTACCATAGTTTGAACCACTTAGTCCTATTTGACCAGAAAAACCAATATTGAATCTTTCTGTTGTTCTAATCTTGAAAGAATAACCTTCAGCTCTAAATTCAGCATCTGCCCAGTTACCACCATTATTGTCAATAGATCTCAGAACAGTATTTGACAGTCCTGTGCCCTGTGCATTATTTTGTACAGTAATCGCACCAGCACCCCCAGCAGTGGGCATCTGTATAGCAACTCTTGAAAGTGAATTTGGAGCAGTAGTTCCGATTCCAACCTTACCATCAGAAGTTATAAGAAGTTTTTCTGTACTACTACCATTGGTACTAGTATAGAATTTTAGATTTCCTTCTTCCGAATTAGAAGTAGCATCATCAACAGTTGCCTCTATTTTAGCAAATTCACTTATATAATTATCAGTTCCATCATCACCAGCAAATTGAATTGCACCAACCTTATCATCAACTGAAAGGTTTGCATCACTTTTTCTAATCCTAATTGTAGCACCATTACTACTACCAGTAGTAGTAATAAACTGTGCAGGTACTGTTCCTCCCCCCCTTACGTCTAATGGGCAATCGGGACTATCAGTTCCGATACCTATCTTACCAGTATCAGGAACTCTGATATTACCATCAGAATCTATACGAAGTCTTTCTGTACCTTCTGTAGTTACTTTGAAGTGACCATCAGTACCTGTATCTACTACCTCTGCTTCTGTATTACCTTCTGAAATTTTATCGGAACTACCTCCACCACTAGTTACAGTGTGTTTTACAATATAGCAAAGAGCATAATATGGTGGAAGGTTTGCATTTGTTGAAGAAGTACCTTGTGAATTAGTTGATCCAGAGGCACTTCCAGTTCCTGGAGAGGAACTCCCAGTGCTTCCACTAACAGACCCACTAAAACTACCACTAAAACTATGAGTGTGATTATTGCTTATACCAGCAGTGGTTCCACCATGAGAGTGAGATCCCGTATTATTTGTAGTTCCCGTTTTATTACCACCACCATTACCTTGGGGATTATCCATGGCATCAAAGTTATTACCCATATCTCCAGGGAATGTGTTAGCACCAAAGGTGTGACCATGGCTACCAGCACTGCCAGTGTTAAATGTATGAGTATGGTTTGAACTTTCATTACCCGTATTTCCACTAACAGATCCACTAAAACTATCAGAGAATGTGTGGGTATGACCATTAACAGTATGACTATGACTATTAACAGTGTGACTATGTGCTACTAATGTAGCAAGGGCACTACCACCAGTAGCACCAACAGAAAGACCTGGATATGTAGTGTCACCAGTGCTGGTATCAGCACCAACAATAAATTTATCTCTTAAGTCAGGAACATTAGAACCAGTAATTGCCTGAAGTGCTGATGTTGCTGCTGCAGAACCATCACAAAGTTGATATTCACTAGGAATGCTGGCAGCAGAACCAGACCATGCAACAATGGTTCCTACGGGGTCTGACGACCCACCTCCACCTCCTCCACCACCACCAGTCTGGTCTGTTACCCAAGCATAGTCGGTTCCATTCCAACTGAGGATTTGACCTGTATTAGCAGTTCCAACATTAATGTGTGCATCTACATCAGAATCTCCATAAGAACCTCCACCACCAGACTGAGCAACCCAATCATAGTCAGTGCCAGTCCAACTGAGAACTTCACCAGAAGAAGCAGTTCCAGCATTAAGGTGTGCATCTATTGTATCGTCAAGGGAAGCAACTGAAACAGTTACAATACCTGCTGATGCTGGAGAAACATTTAAATTAGTGCCAAAGTCTAAAGTAGCAGCAACACCAACAGTGCTACCATTATTTCTAATATTAACACCAGATCCTGATGCAGTAACACCAGTTAGACCAGAACCATCACCAACGAAGGAGTTAGCAGTAACTGTTGCAGCACAACTAACACTATCAGAAAATGTTGTTATTCCAACAAATTTATCTGTTATGTTGACCATGCTTGCAGCAAGTGCTACTTTGACGTTCAAATCGTTAGTGTCAATGAAAGATGCAGTTGTAATACCAGAAACATTAACGTTATCAAGTTCAGTGTGCCCTGTTACTTCAATACCTTTACTGGTGGTTTCAAATTTCTTTGAGTCGTCGTAATAAAGTTCAACTGCTCCATTTGAGATAAATTTTGCTTTGGATTCTTGACCAAGATAATCTTTTATCTGTAAATCATTTGCATTGATGTTAAGACTACCACCACTAGATTCCTGAATTACAACATTTCCACTACTAACATTCTTAAAGATATTTAATTCTCCATCAAACAAGGTAAGAGTGCTACCAATACTTACTGTACCACCAATACCCAGTGATGTTGTAATAGCAACATGAGGTGCTCCAATAGTTAAAGTACCAGGACTACTAATAGAAGATGCACTACCAGAATTGCTAGTAAATGAGTTTGCAGTAATAACACCAACTGCATGAATATGATTAAAATGAGAAACACCAGAAGTATCAATTCCTGCTGTGTATCCTCCACCACCACTAGCAGTAATTGTTACAACACCAGCAGAAACTGCAGATACTGAAAGATTATTTCCAAAATCAACAGTTGCTGCTGTACCTACTATTGTTCCACTGTCTTTAACTTCAATACCAGAACCAGTTGCAGTAACTCCAGTCAGTCCAGAACCATCACCAGTGAAGGATGTTGCAGTAACAACACCAGTTGCATATATGTTCTGAACATCCATATGACCCAATGTTTGGTAATCATATAAAACCGAAACACCAATTCCACTAGTTGCAAGTTTTTGTTTATGTTCGTTTCCATCTCCTGTATGACCACCCCAACTTAACCATACTGGTCCACCAGAGGTGAATTTTGCCATATACCCATATAGGGATTGGTTTTCAATGGTTAATTCTTTAGTTCCAATTCTGATTCCATCACCAGCAGCAGTGGAATATTCTCTCCAAATGGTAGTTCCAAAGGAAGTACCATACATTTCAGAGTTATGACTTGAAAATGCAGTACTATTATCTTTATAGAAAGTGATATACTTTTGCGCCAGCATGTTAATTCCATCTGGTGCTAGGGTTCCTCCCAGATTACTTCCATTAATTGTTCCTGTTACGGTTAGGTTACCACCAACCGTCATATTGGTACTGATTGCAACAGTAGGGGAGTTTATATTAAGAGTTGTATGTAAACCAGAACTAATAATTGGTAAGGAACCATCAGAATCAAAAGATGCTGCAGTTACAATACCTGCGGCATCAATATGATTGAATACGGATACACCAACAGTGTCGATTCCCGCAAGGTTTATTGCATTAGTAACGGTTAAGATACCAGCAGAAATATTAGACACATTTAGGTCAGTACCAAAATCAATGGTCTGAGCCATACCAACAAGTGTTCCACTATCCCTAACCTGAATACCAGAACCGATTCCAGCAAGTCCAATTAGACCCGAACCATCACCAACAAAAGTTCCTGTAGCAATGCCACTAAAAACTGCACCAGCAGCATTAATAGCACCACCAACAGTTACGTCAGTTGTGATAGCAACATTTGGTGCCTGGAACTCAATTTGAGTTGCTCCTGCACCTACACCAATATATGGCACTCCAGAGTTGTAATAAGGACTATTAAATGCCGCAGCAGTAATAATACCTGTTGTGTTTATACTTGTATCTGAACCAACACCTGCTCCACCACTGCCACCTGCAATTTCTACTGTTACATATCTCGAAGAAGAATTATATGTAATACTATTTCCCGCACCAGCAAAGTTTATACCTTCAATAAATTGAGATGTTGGATTAACAATAGTTTGTCCAGCAGATTGAATACCAATATTAAATCCATCTCTAGCATAGAAATCACCCATCAATCTCAATGAGTTGTCATATGCATTAAACTGCAATTGACCAGAGTCAATTTGTAACTGCCTATAATTATTTGCAGAACCAGTTGAATTTAGGAATGGTATATCATAATAGACACTATTATCTGTACTTTCTTCAATGTAAATTGGACCAAAGAATCCAGAAGCAGTTGCAATTCCAGTAGTTGCATCGATTCCTCCAGATACTATTAAACTACCACCAACTGATGCATTAGTGCTAATCGCAACATTATCAGCATTTAAATTAAGATTACTGGGACTACTAACGGTCGGAGTCCCACCACCAATTAAATTAATTTTTTCTGCACCAAATCCTTTATTTGCCATCTGATGGGGTCCTATGTATAAGTATTTATCAAGTGAAAGTTATGTCTACACCAATGAATGTTAAACCATCACCTGATGCAAAGACAAAAGGTGCTGCTGGTGTTCCACCACCCCCTCCACCACTAGAATCGATGATTAGAAAATCATGTGAGGTTGCAACAACAGGTCCTGTGGTGCTACCACTTCTAATTCTAACTCTGAATGATTCTGTTTGATTTGCTCCAACTGCATCTGCTGCAATTTTGAAATTAAGTGTTGCTGCACCACCAGAAACAGAGAATGCACCAGACATTCCTAGGTAACCACTACCTGAATCAAAATCACTTGCTTGAATGTCGGAAAGGTGGTCGTCCTTTTCAACTTCATAATAGTAAACTCCATCTGATGCAGTTGTTGAAAGGGTAATAGTTGCAACCCCACCCTCCGTAACTTCTTTGGGGTTTTGAGTAGCAACATTACCAGAAGCAGCATCCCAACGAGAAGACTGCTCGGTTCCACCAGTGCTTGCATCATAAAAAACGATTCCACCCTGACCTTCTAGACTATAATCGTCATCCCAATTGGCATCAGTAGCACTAGTAGATTCAGAACCATAGTAAAATTCTGAATTATTGACTGGATTTAATCCATTAATCCAGTTCATCAACTCTTGCCAAGTCCAAGTTCTATTATGTTGCATCTTGGTTGCTAAGAAACCACAAGCCACTGGTGATGCTGCACTTGTTCCACCAAATTCAGTATCCTCAGACTCCACCGATTGAACACCATCAATAGTGTAATAGGAATCATAACGGTTGTAACGAGATCCAGAATTATTATCACATGATGATGCCTGTTTTTCTCCAGCAGCAAATCCAACAATTAGATTTCCCATATTGCTATAGGTTGCTCTTTGTTCTAGTCCACCACTATAGTGAGAACCACTTAGTGCTCCAATTGGGAAGGTTCTATATACGGTTGCTGTTCCAACACCAGTTGCACCAATCTGACCAGGGAAACCTTGTCTATTTGTAGTTTTTACCCAATTCCATCCGTAAGAACTAAAAACAGTATCTGCTATAGTATGATTATTTTGAGATGACAGATAATTATACCAAGATGGGTGAGTTGCTTTTACTAGTTTTTGTCTAGTGTTTCCTGCAGAACATACAAAAATAACACCAGCATCAATCATTTCATCACCAGCAGTTAGTGTAGAACTTGTCTGCATTTCGCATCTAAGTCCAGACTGATAAAAATTGTTTAGGAATTTTGGTCTTGATGAATATTGAACTCCACCAGTTCCATCATTGGGTGTCTCGTAGTAATAATATCCACTAGATGCGGGGGAGTGCATCCTATAACCATAACTATTTGTAGATAATGTATGGTCTCTATTTCCGTATGTTGGATTTATTGGTTTACACTGATGAAATACTTTAATAATATCAAATACTTCTTCTTCATCAACAGCATAACTACCCAAAATGGCAATATGCCATTTATTTGCATTGTATGCCCACCCATACTGTCTTCCATATGCTAGAGATGCACATGGTGTTGAATGGGAACCAGGACTAGATTGATATGCAGTATTGGAACCATTTTGCCTTGCTCTAGTATAATTAGTCGAAACGGTTATAGTTCCAAAATCATTATTACCAGTTGCACTACCACCATTACTAGGACTTACAAACTTTGATGACCTATATGACAACGAGTTATTCCTCCACCAACCATTAGCAGCAGATTCTGTTGGAACTCTTGTTCCGTCCCATCTTGTAGTTAATCTAGTTGATGGGGAAGCATCAAAGAAATCTGGATCAATATAATATGGTGCATCATTGACCATGCATAAAACATCACAGGTTCCATTTCCTGGGAGAACATTTCCTCCCTTATAGTTGGTTGGACCAGTGCCTGTATTATTTTGAAATTCAATATGACCAAACCACATATCTTCGTCAACAACAATAATATCAGTGTCTTCACCAGCACCATAATGCTCATGTCTATCACTGATTTTGGTAGATGTTGAATTGCCCTGCCAAGGATCTTGATACTGAGAATGTCTTAGAAGACCATATCCAGCACGATTTTGTGTGCTTAGTGCAGGATTTGATGGCCAACTTGGGTCTCTTTGGTGCTCAACATTTGAACCATACCTGTATTGTGGTCCAATTCCATCCAGCATTAGAGCAGGGTCAATTTTATATGTTCCTGGATATGCTGAACGGTTTATATTTACAGTTTTGACTAATTCATGAGACCTGAGTTCTTCTGCCTCAGAGTCCTTCATCAAATATGTTCCCCTAACAGGACTATGCTTTTTATCGTCAGTGCATGTTTTTGAAGTATTTGGAATATAATCTGCATCAGTATTTTCTTCCATGATGAGACTATGAATTGTTTGCCACCCTTCGTTGGTATGACAAACAACAACGTATTCTTTATCTACATCCCCTTCAGGTTCTTTAGTTAAAGTATCTTTTATTTCTTGAAAACCAGGTGTTTCTAGAATTTCTTCAGACATATTTCAATCAAATACTAGAACTTTTTACTATTTAGTTATGGTTGGAAAGTCACTATTACACCACCACCCCACTGAGCTCCACCAGAAGCAAACTGGAATGGAACTGGATCTGCTGTTCCATTGACAATAATATCGTCAGTAGTTGCAACAATTGGTCCATTAACAGCATTTTCACGAATTCTAATTCTTATTCTTGCAGTCTCTTCGGTGGCTGTAATTAAATCTGTAGTGGTAACTATATCAAATGTAGCATTTCCAGCACCAGAATAACTAAAGTTTCCTGTTATTCCTGAAGGATTAAATCCACCTGCGGGTGGGGTAAAATCTTCCCCTGGAATCCCTTCGACTGAATAATAATAAGTTGCACTAGGTACACCAGCAGCATATATCGTTACTGTAAGTGTATCTCCCTCTGTGATAGTATAATTGCTGGATTGGATACTTCCGAAAGCACCAGAAGGTTCTTGTCCAGTTGCTTTGTCGTACATAACAATTGGAGAACCACCATTCATATGGACAGTATCTAACCAATTAGTATCGTTTACTGTAGTTGCTTCAGTTCCAACATAAAATTTATTTGGATCTTGCTGAGTTAAATTCAGAATCCAAGTCTTTACATCACTCCAAAGCCATGCTCTATTATATTGCAATTTAGTTGCAATCATTCCCGCAGCCACTGGACATGCAGAACTAGTTCCACCAAAATCATCATCATATGCTGTAACAGAAAGACCAGGATATGTTTCTGGATGAATTCCTTCAGAATAACTAGACCCTCTAGTTGGTCCCATAGCATCATCTGCTGGTGTATAGCAGTCAATACCATTACCCATATCACTATAATTTACCTTTCTTTCATGACCAGTAGTTTGATATGCATGATCCAATGCTCCCATATTAATGACTTTGTTTAAAACCAGATTACCATTGGAGTCAGTATGTCTGCCTACCTGCTGTGGGAATCCAGGTCTATTCATTGTGTTGTAGCATGAAATGCTGAACTCAAGGTGAGTATGACTAGTTAAATTGGTATTTGTTGCAGTTCCAGATGTCCAGAAATTATCAAAATCTGGATGGTTAGGTTGAACTTGTTTCTGGTTTGAATTTCCTGAAGCAACCACTGTAATAACACCTGCATCAACCATCTCATCCCATGCAGTTACCATGGAATTTTGAAGCATTTCTCCCTTCATTCTGTCACCATCACCATACCTACCAACGTCTCTAATACAATTTGGCATAGTACTACTGGAAGTATATGATGCAGATGAGTTGGCAACAGTACCAGTTTGTCCTTGACCATGCCTGAAGAAAATATAAACTGGAGTAGCACTACTAACATTATAGTGTGAAGTGGAACGATATCCCCAACTATTTGATGTAACTGTTGGGTCTTTTGTTCCAAATGAAGAATTATTAGGTTTGCAATTATGCAATACTTTTATTAAGTCTGCAGAACCTTCAATACTGACAGCATTAGTACCAATATTGTTTATATGCCATTTATTTGCATTATATGCCCATCCATAACTTCTCCCATAAGAAACACCCATACATTGAGTAGCATGAGTAGCACTTCCTGTGCAATATGCAGTATTTGAACCGTTACATCTTGCTCTAGTGTAACCTGACCATTGAGAACCACTATTAATAACACCAAAGTCATTAAGTCCAGTTGCAGTTCCACCATTACTAGGACTTACAAACTTTGATGACCTCGCAGATAGTGAATTGCTAGCCCACCATGCTCTTGCAATAGATTCCTGAGGTACAATAGTTCCGTCCCATCTTGTCGTCAGTCTGTTTCCTGCGTCAGCATCAAAGAAATCTCTATCAATTAGATATGGTGCATCCAGATAGACATCCAAAACATCACAATAACCATTTCCAGGGAGACGATTTCCTCCCCTATAGTTTGATGGTCCAGAACCAGTGGAATTGTATCCATCATTGGTTGCTGTACTTCTTATTGCCGTATTGATAAATTCTGGATGACCATACCATGCTTCAGTATCCGTGATGATTAAATCTACATCAGAACCATCACCAAATTGCTGAATTTTTTGATTTAGAACAACGTCATTCTTTGTTAAGTATGTTCCAGTTTCACTCCACCAAGGGTCATCAACTTGCATACACCTAGATAACTGATATCCAGAACGTCCTGCTTCAGCATCGGTAGGTGTATATGGCATAGATGCTTGCATATCCCTATACTGCCTTCTATTGCTATTATATCTGTTGTACTTAGCAGAACATATAATTTCATGTGTGGGTGGCTTATATGTTCCCTGATATCTACTAAAGTCTGGATGAATATACCATACTTTAGGGTGATTTTTTATGGTATCTGCTTCTTCATCCGTTAAAATATATCTGCCTCTAGTTGGACTGTGATTACATGCATCTATACATTGCACTGAGTTTGAAGGAAAATCTGCTTCACCAGTTCCCTCAGTAATTAAGACGTGATGAATATATTGCCAATCAGCAGCATTGTGACATCCAATAACATACTGCTTACTAACAGTTGGATCGTCAGGGACTTTCTCCAACTCTGCAATCTCATCAAGATATGCTTGATTTAGTGCTTCAATATTCTCTTCGTCAGTCCAGTCTATAATCATAGCATTGACTCCCTTACTACTCTATATGTAACAATACCAGTTACCCCACTTCCTGGTGTCCACCTTGGAATTACTTGTCCACTTGATACTACTGCATCAATGTTCATAATAGTATTGCTTCCTGTCATCATCATGGCATATGAAGAAACATATGCTGTTGTTCCATCGTGCATTACTGATGTTTTTTGGGTTTGAATATCACCATTGTAGTTAAAGTATAACTTATACTCCACACTTACGAAATCTGTATCTGCAATGGTCCAACCACCTATACCATCAAATGTTACACCACCATTTGCCGTAGTAATACCACTATAAACTTCTATGCCATAGAAATCACCAAGTTGTAACTGTGTTTGTGGATTGGTTGTTCCTAAACCAACAGCAGGTGCTGTTGTATGTATACCTAAAGTACCGTCCTTGAATTTGCCTGCTGCACCAACCGCAGCAGAAATGTCAATTTCTGCAATACCACCAGTAACTGATGGATTCACACCAGCACCAACGAAGTTTAATGTAGTAGCAGTACCGACTGGAGTTCCGCCACCTTGAATTGCAAGACCGACTGAAGTGGATGCGATAACACCTGTTAGCAGACTTCCATCACCAGCAAATTTTGTTGCATACTGCGTACCATAAGTAGTTGCACCAGAACTGACAGTAGCAAACTTTTCTGAGTTATCGTAGTAAAGTTTTGCAGATGCTCCACCAGAAAATTCTGCAGATACTTTACTATCTGCGGCATTCTTTACCTGAATTGTGCTACCACGAACAATTAGACTACCAGTACCTTGGTCAGCAATGTGACTATTTACGGTGTCATGATAAATTGATAAGTCAAAACCATCACCAAGGGTAATATACTTACCATCTTTAATTCTTAAATCATCATAGATGTCAACCTCACCTTGAACTGTGAGTCCAGCACCAATATTTGTAGATGAAGTAACGTCTAGAATTCTAGTAGTAGAGATATTACCTACTGCACTTTCAGATGCTACAATTCTTGGTACATCAAGAACTCTGGTTTCTGAATTTATAGATAAAGTTCCTAAACCAACAGAAGGTACATTGATTCCTTTGTTAAACCAGGATGTTCCATGAACATACAGACTGATTCCACTAGATCCAAATGGACCAACCTCTAAAGGATAATTTGGGGCAGATGTCTGAACACCAAGATTTGCTGTTGTACTGATTCCAGAACTATTAAGTTCCCAATAGTTGGTATCTACATCGGTTACCTCAACTGTAACATAACCGTTATTAAATGATGATACTACGTTTCCACCAACAAAGTTAAGTGAAGATGCTGTACCAATTAGGTTATATTCATCATAAATTTGCAATCCACCAGATCCACCACCAACACCTGTTAACTGTGAACCATCACCAAAGTATCTGGTAGCAGTTACAATACCAGTAACCTGAATATCGTTAGCAACAGCTACTGTACCACCAATGGATACATTGTCTGAATTAGTATTATAATTTACAAGTTTTTCCCAGTTTCCTCCATGTGCAAAATATGCAGCACCTTCATTATGAACGTGTGCAAAAGCACCATGGTAAGTTCCTGCACTTGGCAAGTCACTTAAATTGGCATATAAGAATGGGATTACATTGTCTACAGCAGCACCTACAATCCTTCCTGATGCTGTTAGAGATGTAATTCCGATAGTTGGGTTACCACTTAGTCCTCCAGCAGTTCCAGAAGTATTCTGGTTGAGTACAGGAATAACTGAACTACTTAAAAGTCCCGTCGTTATTCTACTAGCATTAAGATTGGCAATATTACTTCCATCACCAGATAATGTAGCATTTACAGTTCCACCAGATAAATTGCCAGATACATTTCCAGTTACATTACCAATTAGATTACCATCGAATGTCGTAGCAGTTAGAACACCACTAACAGTAATACCACTGTCAATAGAAAATGATGTAATAAAACCTACATCATTAGTAAACTGGGATAAACTTGTTGGTGTCCCAGTATGATTTCCATAATCTAGATAATAACTCGGTAATTGACCATTTAGACGAACTGCATCAGATGCAATTCCTGCTAATGGTGAGTACGTTGCTATTCCAGCAGTTCCTGAAAGGATAGAATTGACATCAACCGCAAGTGTATTGATGACAAGTCTTTGCTGCTCAAAGGTTGAATTTATTCCTACATTAAGTGCTGGCATCTCGCATTCTCTTTATTGAAAACAAGGAAAAGGAGGGGCCACGATTCCGCAACCCCTCCATGATATGGTATGAAATCAAGTAAAATATATCAGTCGAGGCTGATGTTCAGAGTAACCTTAATTTGGTCACCGTTGTTTTGGATATTGTATGGACCGTTTGTAAATCTCTCAGCAAACATGATGCTGCTGTAGATTGTTGAACTTCCACCAGCACCAACCGCAAGAGCAGGTTGAGTTGAGAAAGTGTTTGCGTCAAGCACACGGTGGACTGAGTATGTTGAAGACTCAGTAGTTGTATTACCTGCACCTGCTGCAATGTAGACTACATCACCTGGTTCTAGACCGTGTGAAGTAGCAGTAACGTGGGAAGTACCGAAGTTAACTTGGTCACCCGTAGCAGTCTGTACGTTATTGACTAGTTCTTTGTTGAGATATACGATTCTTTCAATCTCATCATAACCAGTAACCTTAGTTCCTGAAGGAATTGCATTAACCTCACCAGATGCGTTACTGTGGGTAACTGCCATACCTACACAGATATCTTCAGCAACATTCTCAAAGAATGTGCCAATACCAGAAGCAGCACCTGTGAGTGCTTTGTCTAGGTAAATAGTTGTTCCAGTTACACCTGTAACTCTGGTTCCTGCTGCGATTCCAGTTCCGACTGCTCTCTGGTTTGTTGTAATACCAGTGTTAACGTTAACTGATAGTTCGTAATCACCTAATGTACCAGTGATAGTTGGCTCATACTTCTTATCGAAGAGAGTCAAGAATGCCTGACCAATAGTACCAGTGGTAAGAGTCTTACCGATTGCAACTGCTTCTGAAATAGAAGTAGCATTCTCAACACCATGAATTTCCTTAGGAAGGTTATTTGCTCTTACTAGGTAATAACCAAACTGGTTGTTAGCAGCAGAAGTGAAGGTGAAAGTTTGCTCAGGATAGGATGCAGTAGTTGTACCAACACCGAACTCTAGTGCTTGGTTGGTAAACGTAGATGTGTTAGGAACTGTTAGGACAATTGTGTTACCATCAATTGCAGCAACGGTTGCGTTGGAACCAACACCACCACCACTTACATAGTGACCGACAGCAATATTAGTTGTGCTATCAACAGTAATTGTATATTCGTTAACCGTGCCTGAACCAGTAGGAGTTGCAATTGCCGTGGTAATCGTTCTTACATTCCAAAGATTACCATTAAGGAGGATGCCGAACTGTCTGGAATAATCCTGATCGAATCTGTTATTAATTACACCAGGATATCCGTTGGATGGTGAAACACCATACCCGAGAGAACCCGATGCGTCATAGGGTTCATAATAAGTTGTTTGTGAAGGAACATCTCCTTCCGCAGGTGTCGTTGAACTAGAGTACAGCTTGAGAATCAGATTCCTAGGAATTCTATGATTGCTGTTTACAAGATACCTTAGGGATTGAAGTTCACCACAATCTGGTACTAAAAGTGCCATTGATAAAGTCTCCTATCTTACGTTTATTGGAATGCTTTCTAGATTTATTTATAATGATTAATAAGTGATACTATAGTCTCAACTTCAAAAATACCGAACACTTCTGTATTCCAGTGCATGAGAGAACCACAAATTTGAGTACATCACCCAGAGCAAGGTTTTTTGTCCATGTTGTTAAATCATCATCTTTGTGCTTATTCTCGTTGAGAAGAACAGGAAATTCACTACCAACTATAGATGAAAAATTATTCGGATAGTCGGTAAAAGTGGATTTTTCAATATCTACAGCAATAGTACCTGTTTGATCTGATAAAACTCTCCACTCTTCAATTGTTCCAGCAACATCAAGTGTAAGTACACCTTTACTTCCTAATGAAATATCATTAGAACCATTATCAATGTGAAAAACAATAGTTCTGGTTAAATCTGCAATTGTTTGTAATGCAACACCAGAAAATGTTTGTCCACCACTAGGTGCAACAACAAATGTTATAGTTGAACCAGAAATTGTATAATCAATAGCTGGTCGTAAAACAACACCATTAACTTGAATAATTAGTTGCTGCTCATTTGACGGTGAGTATGCAACACCATTAACCGTTAAAGGAAATGTTGTTGTAGTTCCGTCAAATCCAGAAGAAAAATTATCAAGTATTAAATTAGTATGCTGAATACTTTTTGATGCTGCTTCATAGTTTATAGAAGCACTAAAAGCACCACCATCATCAACATTTACTGTTAAATCAGGAGAAGTTATTGTAACATCATAATTATTAGTCATCAGGTAACTCCTGGGCTAACAAGAAGACTTCCTTGAATAACTCTTGTGACAAAATTGGTTGGTGAAGTAATAATTACATCATAAACATGTCTCCCCCCAGGAAGTGCTGCAGTTGCGTTAGAATCCATAGACAGCATAATTTTTCCGTTAATTCTGTCAACGAATGATACGGACATAGTTCCAGTATTTGTACTGGAAAGGGGGCTTTTTTTAATTGAACATGCCGCAGTGTAGTTAGTCAGGTTTAACTTCGTACCATTATCATTTGAAATGGTAATCGTTGCCTGAAAATCAGCATTTTGCTCTACAACTAGGTTGATTATCTTTGCTGCCATAGCAAAAGTTCTTTTATGTATTTAGCTTGTTAAGTATAAGGTGAAGAGCATCTTTGATTTCATCAATGTCCTTCTTCATATTATCAATATCTTTCTTTTCAGAAGTCAATCTCTTTTTTTCTGCTAAGTAAGCATCAAACTCTACATTATCAACATTAATAACTGCATTGGTCTTCTCATCTCTGACAAGACCATTATTATCTTTAATTGGTTTAATCATATAGTTGCAATTACCCTCAGGTCCTTAATTTTTGGAACATACGAACAATTTGTTCCCGTCATAATAATTTTTATTTGGAATCCATCGAATAGTGGAACTTCTTTAGAAGTGTATTCGTAAGACATCAGGTCAGAAGGTGACGAAGAAGGAATTACGAAAGTATCTGGCATTCCATCATTATTTTTCGGATCAATAATGTTTCCATTACTGTCAATATTATTAAAACCAGGCATGAATTCAAACAACTCTTGATTATCTGGAGTATCAGGTCTCAGGAGTCTGTACATAACAATGATTTCGTTAGATGCATCTCTGTAAGCATCGAAATAAACCTTAAGTCCAGTAGAACCTTTTGCGAGTCTAATAACTCTAGAAACATAGATTGCAGAGTGTGGATCATCAAAAAGACTATTGACTCTCTTATCTGCAACGATGTTATCAATTGGTTTATCAATTCTATTCATAGTTGTCATAACATTGACTCTATCCAAGTCAATTACTGGAGAAACCTTAGTATCAGTTGTTGATAGGTTTATTTCCATTTCAAATGACTTGAATCCATTAGCACTTTGTAGATGCTCAACTTCATTTACCCTAGAAGCAATAATTCTTGGGGAATTGAATAGATTATTTGAATTCAAGGAAATTGATTCAAATCCACTGCTACGGAATGGAGTTTCACCTCCATCAACACTAGTACCACTGACTGTTCTGATTTTTGCATCAATTATAGTAGATTCGGGAAGAAGTCTTTGTATGTTTGGTCTGATGCTATCGAATTGAATATTTTGTGTTGCTTTTGGACCACCAAGAGTATTCGATCCTGATGCAGAAATATTCATATCATATGTTCCACCAGTCTTAGACTCATTAAAGTGTAGTTTTGGTGGACCAAATAGTCTATCCTTACCATTTTCATTTGTAATAATCTTAATGTGATAATTATCCATCTCTATTGGATACTTGGAAGAATCGACTGAACTAAACGAGTGAGTTCTATTAATTCTTCTCAAAGATACACCATTAAATTCATACTTGAATACTGGTGAACCTGCTGGATGCAAACTAACTACAACCATAGGATAAACATCACCAATAGGTGGTTCATCAATTGCTCTTGTGATACCACTCAACTGTTTAAGTGTAGTATCTACTGAGGTATACTTGATAATTTCATGATTGATTTTAATGAAACCTGGATTATCAACAGTAACTGGTAGATTTTCAAACGAAGTGAAGATTCCAACGTTAGAAAGTTGAATTGCACCAGTAGATGACTGATTATAGTCAGTACCTAGTTTTTCTGGAGCAACATCTGGTTCAATTCCATACAGAGTAACTTTGTTGGAAATGTCATACATACCATGATTATTATGATTAACCTTGAAGTGAAGACCATCAGATAGTGTCTCGGTATAATTCACATATCCATTAGTAATGGTAGAGATACCGTTTGAAGGATTTACATAGGAGATTTCATTTCCGATACCAGAATCATTAAGTTCATCTTGTACTTGGTCAACAATGATTGAATTAAATGCTGTGATAACACCAACATCATTTGGTATAGAAAGAATTAGATTTTGTCCAAAGTTTCCAGTATATTGTGCATCAACTGTTAGGGTGTCTCCCTTTGCATATCCAGTTCCACCAATTGCTACTGTTGCTGCAACAGCAACACCGTTTTCAACTGTGAGATTTACTTTACCACCAAATCCTCTACCATTAATCGTTGTTAGTGGAGCAAGATTGTATGTTGCATTTGCTGTATAACCAATACCAGAGTTGGTTACTGAAAGTTCACTTCCAATACCAATAGTTCCAACAATACTCTTAAGTTTTGCAGAGAAGTTTGGATAGTTTGCTTGGAATATGCTTGTTCCAGGAATTAAATTGGTTACATCATTAGATGTCAAACTTCCAGACATACCAACCAGTACTTCTTTGGAGTATGAAACGATTGGATTTGGTCTCAATGAAGCAATCTGTCTATTACCTACACCCAAATCTGGGTTGTAGAAACGGAAACTTCCAGTTTGTGAAGTAAATTCTGCTCTATAAAGATTGAATTTAAGGTCTTCAAGTTGTGATGGTTCCCATGTTGCACCATTTTGTGACTTGAATAGTGAACCAAGTGAAGGTTGCTGAGAAACGATAATCTTCTCTGCTTCTGGTTTGTTGCTGGTTGAAACATCAACCTCAGTCATTCTAGAAATCCAAACATTATACTCATTAGAGTTTGAAATCAGAACTAGGGCATAATCATTGCCACCTTCTAAGAATACTGGTGCAGGGAAAGTAAATGTTGTTGGTACAGAAGCATCATTGGACACATTAACTTGACTTGGATCGAGACTAATCTCACCAAAGGGTAAAATTTCCTGTGTTGGTTGACCAAGTTCAGAAGTTCTGATTTCCAATGTAATTGGAATGCTTCCTGGGTCAATTGACTGGAAGTATATTTCACACTTAGTAATAAACACTCCATTATTATCAAGAACTTGGAATGTTTGAGCAAGTGGGTCAATCCATCTAGTTCTTACTCTAGAAGTTTGAAGTCTATTTCTAGTGATTGTATTAGCAACAGTTGCTGTCTCTGTTTCGGTTAGGGTTCTGTTCTCATTTCTAATGATTCTTTCAACTTCAGCATTTCTAATTCTCAGAGTGGTATTTTCAACATTGTCAATGTTTCCACTAGCAGTGAAGTTAGACTCTGCCATGCTATCAGAGATACCAACAATCTCAGTATTTGTTGGACTGGTAGTAACCTTAAGAGTTTTAGTTCCAGTTTCAAACGTTGGGTTTGATGGAATTGTTGGGTCTGGGATGAAGAAAGATGCAATAAGTGTTCCTGCAGAATCAGAAATTAATCTGATATCAGAAACAGTTGCAACTGCATTGCTGGAAGAACCAACAAGTTGCATATCCTTTACGATAGAACCAAAGAATCTTGAATCTGCCTGATTCTCAAGACTTGCAGTATCAACGTTAAGAACAGTGGTAGTTGATGAATAAGATGAAGATAGAGTGCTATTTGGGTTGTATGGGTTCTCTTTAAACGTTTCAGTTGGAGTATTATATGGACCATACTTGTGATTTTGCTGTGCAAGACGGAAAGTAATAGATCTATTTGTTCCAGAAACAGGGACGAATCCAGTAACAGTTTCACCTTCTTGGAAAGTTCCACTTGTCATTCTGATTTCGACTAATTTTGGAACCATAAATGTGGTTACATCAGTATTATCGAAGAATGTGTAGAATCTAGTGGATGGTTTTAGTCTTCTAGCAACTGCCTCAACGTTTCTGGACCTCATCAAGGTAATAAGAACTCTAGAAACAAGTCTGTCACCTAGATTAACACTGTCGAATCTCTCAGTTACACCAAACTGAATTCCCTGTCTAGACTGTTGGGTTGTTGTGGTGGTAGTTCTATTTCTAAACTGAGTAAATGAATCCTCCCAAGTAGTTGTAGTAGTTCTACTCCACCAGTCATTGGTAGTGCTTGTATTGACGACTCTGGAACCATTTTGGACCTCAGTAATGACAGGTCCTTCTACGTTACTGACACCAACCCAGTTAGTTTCCCATACATTCCAATTGACAGGAGAAAGACCAGTATTTGTATCTGCACCAACAGCAAGCATTGATGCTTCAAAGTTGCCCTCAACATCATCGGTTCTTTCAGTTCTTCTTGTCTCTACCCAAGTATCTGTGGATGGATTGAGTTCAATGCTACCAATCCAACTTGGTGTGTTGAATGGGTTAACATTCTCAACTCTTGTAGCAAATTTATTTTCAACGTAGATTTTGTCAGTATAATCTAGAGTAACTACGTCATTTATTCTCTTGACGTTACTATTGCCCAAGTCAGTAGCAAATCTTAAATCAACATCAGGATTAGATGTTGTTCCAATACCAATGACTGCTTCAGAACCAACAACCAAGTCTACAGAAGTTGTATAGTGCTGTGGTCTCAAATAACCATAAGCAGTATCTACAGATGCTCTGTAAACTGGGTTTGATAGGTCACCACCATCATAAGACTTAAAGTTGTCTACAAAGAAACCTGACTTAAATCTATCAAGTCCCGTCTGTGGGTCTCTAATTGTAAGGTTCTTAGTATCTGTCTCAAGGAGTGACAATGAACTGTAATATTCAACGTTAGATAGTCTATCTTCAAGTCTAGAGATATCCTTCATGGTATATCTCTTATGAGTTGATAATGAAACTCTTACATCTTTAACATTATACAAGTATGCTGGATAGTAGATTGTTGCTACTTCTAACGCAGAATCTAGTTGGTTTGGTGCCTTTGGTGCCAATGATGGGACACCATTGTTGATAGTAAATGTCCCTTCCTTAGTCAGGAATAACTTATCAATTCTGGGTAGATAATAATTGTAGGAAAGATTAATTGTTCTATCTTTTGCTACAATTGAATTTGATGAGTTTGAATTAAGTTCAAATAGTCTTGCATTAAACTCAAATGGGGACCTATCTGCAGTTGATACATCAAATGAAGATACTCTTGGTCTTAAATCAATCATGTCAGAGTTTCTGACACCCTGTATAGTAGCAATATCTTCACTATACCTATCTCTTCCATAAGAATCTACAGATACAAAATCTCCTTCAGAAGAAGGTTCAATTGAATATGAATTGTAGATTACTCTAATCTTTCTGCTTGGTGCAGATGCAGAAGACTTTCTAATAAGTCTAGCATAATCATAAAGTTCTGGCCTTTGACCATTGTCGAGAATAAAGTTCTCTTTTATGTTCTTATCACCAACATCAACAGCATTGACAGTACCAACTATATTGGTCTCTTGGAATGTAACTTCTTCGTTTATAGAGAATCTATTTTCATTGAGATAAACAATCTCTACAACATTGTTACCATCAGACTGTACAAATGCAGCAACT
>Ga0163109_10001282_pt1 | contig 19956 bp, 10 predicted proteins | sample CRUFie1St13metaG_FD_108704 | JGI IMG/M metagenome (GOLD analysis project Ga0163109, IMG submission 108704) | Marine microbial communities from the Costa Rica Dome - CRUD Field 142mm St13 metaG | ecosystem: Environmental > Aquatic > Marine > Oceanic > Photic zone | place: Costa Rica: the Eastern... | reverse complement strand
GGTGCGCTTGATGCGCAGCAGATGGCAGCCTTTGATCCGACGGCGATGGCTGGATTCGATCAAAGTAAGGTAGCTGCGCTTGATCCGACGGCAGTGGGTGGCTTGAGCGCTGATCAAATGAAGGCATTCGATCCGCAGGCGATGGCGGGATTTGATCAGAGCAAGGTGGCTGCGCTTGATCCGACGGCAGTTGGTGCGCTTGATGCGCAGCAGATGGCAGCCTTTGATCCGACGGCGATGGCTGGATTCGATCAGAGCAAGGTAGCTGCGCTTGATCCGACGGCAGTGGGTGGCTTGAGCGCTGATCAAATGAAGGCATTCGATCCGACGGCGATGGCCGGATTCGATCAGAATAAGGTGGCTGCGCTTGATCCGACGGCGATGGCTGGATTTGATCAGAGTAAGATAGCTGCGCTTGATCCAGACGCTGTTGCCGGCTTTGGTAAGGCTCAAATTTCCGGCCTTGCTCCTACGGCCGTCGCGGGTATGCAAAAGGATCAGGTCTCTAACCTCAGCAAAGAAGCAGTCGGAGGTCTCTCGACAGCACAGTTTGAGGCGCTTCCAGACAACGCTTTGTTGGGACTAGATAAAGATAACTTGGGCGGCCTTGATGCGTCGGTTATGGGGTCAATGACCAATGAGTTAATTTCTAAATTAAACCCTGAAGAAGTAAAAGGGATGGCAGGGAACGATTTCTCAAAACTTGCCACTAACGTTGATGTTGCAAAAGTGTCCAATGATGCGCTTGGGGATTTGCTTCCACCGGGCTGGCAAATGGATTCTTCGACCGGCGATCTAAAAGCACCTCCTGGTGCAAAGATTGCTTTCAAGGAACTAGCAACAGAGCCGACAGATGCCAACACCAGTCTTCCGCCACTACCGGACCTGTCAAAGGACCTGGCAATCGGAGGTGGATCTGGTGATACAAGTGTCATCGAGGGGTTAAACAATGCGCTAGACGCGGCGAACGCTGGTTCTTTTAAATTCGAGCAACGCGCTGATGGAATTCTGAATGTAAAAGCTGAGGGCAGCGATGGTACAGCGGCTGCGTTCATTCCTGACACAGCTAACATGGTGCAAGCTCCGGAGGGGGCTCAGCCCGGAATATCGGTTGATGAGCGAGGCGCGTATGTCCTTACGACAGATAAGGGATATCAAATACCTTTAATGCCAGCGATCGCTGATCCAGTCAGTGTTCAGGATGTTCTGCCGCCTGATAGTAAGATAGAGATTGGCTCTGGTGGTCAAACAACGATATCTGATTTAGGTGATGGTAGAGATAAGCCAATAGTTGGCGTTCCCTCGCCTCTGACCGGGACATCAGACAAAGACCCAGGCGCCTACGCATCTGGTTCGGGAGCTGACGAGAAAATCGAGATTGTTAACCAAGATGGAACGACTCAAGTGCTAACGCCAGCCTTCAAAGATCAAGAAGAGATTGAGTCAGCGATAAAAGCGTTATCAGATGATGGGGAAGCGACACTAAATACAGATGGAAGTGTAGAGCTTGTCTACGGAGGCCAGAAAATCACGTTGAAGCCTCATTTTGACGTTGAGAGTGTCAATATTGGAATCGACGCATCTGCTGGCATTTCACAGGAGGACGGCAAGTTCTTTTTCACTGATTCAAGCGGAAATAAGCAAGAACTAAGTGTTGTTACTGGAGGGTAATGGAACGTTTTAAAGGGACTTTGTGATAAAGCCCTAATACCGGCTCTACCTAGCGGGTTCAGTATGTGATAATTGGCTCGTGAGATAGCTAACGCGGATTCATGCAGGCCTAAACCCTGAGGCTCTCATCGGTTTGGCTTGCATCGGATCCCTTTGGTTCAACATGGTTCTTGTGCTTTCTCTGTGCGTGGCGAGCTGACTAATCAATATCGTTTTGATCAGAAGAACTGAAGACAAATCTTGTTGAGCCTCTTTACCAGCCTCGAAATTGAATAGAAACAATGACTCGAATCTTAAGCTCAATATCTGGTGTTTTTGCGAGCGCGCATGCGCTAACATTTACTTGTAGGATGATGCAATCCCGCCATCAGCGAAAAGCTCCGCACTAACTGTGTGTGCGATGATAAATGAATAAAACCAGTCTTCGGATATCTTGGAGACTGCTCGGGTATCCAATTAATGCGCCTAAAGTGTATTAAGCTAGCCGGTTTCAAGTCTTTCGTAGACTCCACCACGATAAATTTTCCCTCCAACATGTGTTCCGTGGTTGGTCCTAACGGTTGCGGTAAATCGAATGTTATAGATGCAGTCCGGTGGGTAATGGGCGAGAGCTCCGCTAAAAACCTTCGCGGCGAACACATGACTGATGTGATTTTCAACGGATCCAGTGCGCGCAAGCCGGTGGGGCAGGCCAGCGTCGAACTGGTATTCGATAATCACGATCACAAATTGACAGGTGAATATGCCAACTTCACCGAAGTTTCAATCAAGCGCAGAGTTGACCGTGAGGCACAGTCGACCTATTTCCTCAACGGTACCAAATGTCGTCGTAAAGACATCACCGATATTTTTCTAGGTACGGGTCTTGGTGCACGCAGCTACTCAATCATTGAGCAAGGTATGGTTTCCCGACTGATCGAATCGAAACCGGAGGAGTTGCGTGTTTATATCGAAGAAGCTGCGGGTATTTCCAAATACAAGGAACGGCGGAAGGAAACCGAAAGTCGAATTAAGCGGACCAAGGAAAACCTGGAGAGGCTGGAAGATATCAGGGAGGAGCTCGAGCGTCAGCTACAGCATCTCAAGCGACAATCGGTCGCCGCAGAAAAGTACGGCGAGTTCAAAGCGGAAGAGCGTCAAACGAGCGCAAATCTCAATGCTCTGCGCTGGCAGAGCCTGGACGCTGAGCTGGAACATAATCAGGAAAAAATCGGTCAGCTGGAAATTCAAATCGAAGCGACGATCGCAGAGCAGAGAGCGCTCGATGCCAGCGTTGAGCAGCATCTGGCTGACAATGCAGAGCTCACCGATGCCCTGGGCGAAGTGCAGGCGCGTTTTTACAGTCTGGGCAATGACATAGCCCGTATTGAACAGTCAATTGAGTACAATCTGGAGAGATTGGAGCAGCTTAAGCTGGATTTGTCCGAGACCGAAGAGGGCTGGGAGCAGACCAAAGAAGAGCTTGATATTGATCTGAGAAAGATACTCGAGCTTGATGCCGAGCTTAAAACCGTTGAGCCAGAACTTGAAATTGCCCGTGATGAGGACCAGCAGTCTGCCACTGAGCTGGCAGCCGCGGAGACGGCTCTGCAGGAGTGGCAGCAGGCCTGGGATGAATTCAACCAGCGGGCGGAAGAACCCAGACAGACTGCAGAAGTTGAACAATCGCGGATCCAGCAGCTCGAGCAGTCGATTGGCAGGGCATTAGAGCGTCGAAAACGTTTACTGGAAGAACAGAATCGACTGGCCGAGATACCCAGCAGCACTGCGATCCCCGATGAACAGCAACTGGAAGCGCTGGAAAAGGAAGTCGAAGAGCTAAAGAGCGATCTGTCCTCCAGTGATGAAGTTGCAGTCTGCAGACACTCAATTGCTGAAAATCAGTCTGAACTGGATCAACTTGGTAGTGAGCTGCAAACCGCTCATGGCAAGCTGGCTTCACTGGAGGCCCTGCAGCAGGCAGCGCTTGGCCAGGACAATCCGGAGCTGAATCAGTGGCTACAGGCTAAAGGATTCGACAATCAGTTGCGCCTGGCAGAGGGTCTGCGCATTGAAAGTGGATGGGAATTGGCTGTTGAGTCGGTTCTGGGAGAAGCCCTGCAGGCAATCTGTATCGAGGGCTTGGATAACTTAAGCGAGGTGCTGATGGACCTGCCCCTGGGCAAGCTGTCATTCGTTGACGTCAAGGCCGCTTTTGTTGATTCTCCTGATTATCTGGATCTGCCTCTGATCGGCAGCAAGGTAGGCTGCGACTGGGAGTTGGGTAGCCTGTTGCAGGGCATTTACGCAGCAGAAAGCTTGTCAGAGGCGCTGGCTTATCAAAATCAGCTGGGCCCTTCAGAGTCGATTGTGACGAGCGACGGCGTCTGGTTGGGCGCTGGCTGGATTCAGGTAAAAAACATCAGCGCTCAGGATTCCATCGTAGAGCGGCGAGGCCTGATCGGCGACTTGTTTATGCAGCTTAAACGGCTCCGGGCAGATATCGAGGATCTGGAGCAAAATCGCTCTGCCTTGCGAGAGTCCTTGAAAGTCGTTGAGTTAAAACGCGAATCCGGTCAAGCTGCCGTCGCGGAAAAGACCCAGCTTCTGGGTGAAGTAAAATCCCGTTTGAGTGCACACCGCGCGAAGGCCGAAGAAGCATCGGTACGCCGGCAACAGCTTGTAAAGGAGTTGCGGGAGCTGGGTAGGCTGATCGAGCTTGAAGAGTCGCAGATCGCTGAGGCGCGCGCCAGGCTGCAGCGGGCCCTCGACAGCATGGCGCTGGACAAGGGCGGGCGCGAACAACTGGAGTCGAAGCGTGAGGAAGTAAGATCTGCCCTGTCGATTGCCAGAGAAAAATCTCGGAAGGATAAGGACCTGGTGCATGAACTGGCGCTCAGGCAACAGTCTGTCGCTGCTCAGTTAAAGTCAACTCGGGAGACGATGGATCGCATGGCCAGTCAGGTGCAGCGCTCGAAAGAGCGTATTGAAAGCCTGACTACTCAAATCCAAGAGTCCCAAGAGCCACTGGAAGGGATGCGTGCAGACCTTGAAACACTGCTTGAGCAGCGGCTCGGTGTCGAAAAAGAGCTGACTGAAGCCAAGGCCAGAGTGGACGAAAATGAGCACGCCATGCGCAAACTGGAACAGGAGCGCAATGAGAAGCAGGCGCAGCAGAATACTTTGCGAGAAAGCCTGATGCAGAACCGGCTGAAGTCCGAGGGTGCCAGTGTCAAGAGAGAGGCTCTGGTCGCACAACTCACCGAGGCAAACTTTGAGCTTGGGGCTGTCATCAGCCAGTTACCGGACTCGTTGACTGAGGCGGAGTGCGAGCAAGCCTTGGAAAAATTGGGCAATCGCATACAGCGCTTGGGTCCAATTAATCTGGCTGCGATTGATGAATACCAGACTCAATCCGAACGGAAAGTCTACCTCGACAAGCAGAATGAAGATTTGGAGCGGGCTCTGGCGACTCTGCAAAATGCGATTCGCAAGATCGATAAGGAAACCCGAACCCGGTTCAAGGAGACCTTCGACAAAATTAATGGCGGCCTGCAGAGTCTGTTTCCGAGGATCTTCGGAGGCGGACACGCCTATCTGGACATGACAGGGGAAGATCTGCTGGATACCGGTGTGGCGATAATGGCGCGTCCCCCAGGGAAGCGAAATAGCACCATTCATCTCCTCTCCGGCGGTGAGAAAGCGATGACTGCGATTGCTCTGGTTTTTTCGATTTTTCACCTTAACCCTTCGCCTTTTTGTATGCTGGATGAGGTGGATGCGCCGCTGGACGATGCTAATGTCGGCCGTTATGCCAATCTTGTGGCAGAAATGTCGGCGAATGTGCAGTTCATTTTTATTACCCATAACAAGATCACCATGGAAGTCGCCAACCAGTTGCTGGGTGTCACTATGCACGAAGCGGGCGTTTCACGCATCGTTGCTGTGGACATCGACGAAGCTGCTGAGCTGGCAGCCATGTGATCTCTCTCTTTCTAGGACGGTTTGTACTAAAGAAATGTTCTTAACCGTCAGATAAAACTAATAATTTTAATCAGCAATTAACCGACCGGTACACTCATTACCTCATGAGTTTACGTGAACTGATCATCCTTCTGCTCGGTCTTGCCATAATCGGCATCATCCTGCGCGGCCTGTTAGTGGCGCTTCACGCACGTCGTGGCCAGTTGCGCATGGCGATCGACAAGAACATCCCCACAGACGTCGATTTAGATGTTCTGGAACTCGCCGAATTGCCCAGCGGAGGCGCTCGCGTGGTGCGGCGGGACGGGGCATTGCAGGAAGGCATGCCCAACATGCTTGAGAGAGCGACGCTGCGGGCAGAGGCGCTCGATCTGGAGGAAGAAAGCGAGGCTGTCCCGGTGTTGATGGATTCGGTAGCCCTCGGACATTCTGATGAGCCGGTAGGCTTCTCAGGCGAAGGGATGATCGCGGAGAACACCGCCCCCCACAGCTCAGAGATACCGGAGGGCCCGCTTGATAGACTGCCTAGTGAACTGTCTGAGCAGGAGTCCGATGAAGCGGGACAATGGGCCCAGGGCGATTCTGACGGTGACCCAGAAGTGTATGGCGATGAGCCTCCAATATCCGAATCGCGCCCTTCTGCTCGGCAGGCCGATCCTAATTCACGTGAGCATTCAGGCGGTCATGATGTGATCATGGATTATGGTGCTGTTGACGAGGATGTTGAACATCCAGATGATGTGCTGCTGGATTATGAAGAAAGCGATGACGGTCCGCCTGAGTCCGTTTTTATCACAGGTTACCCATACCCATACGTTCAGACTGACGAGAGTGGCACCTCTGAAAAGCCAGACGACATTGACGAGTCGGATGAGGCGCATGAACCTGAAGGTTATCCTGATGAATCAGATCGGGAGACTGAAGCTGAAGATGAACTGAATGAGTTTTCCATGACCGCCGGTGAACGTATTGGTGGCAATCCGTCCGAACCCGCTCAGACTGCGCTTTTCGATGAGGGTGATAATCATTCCGCGAAGCTGAATACAGGCGCAGAAACATTGTTGTCGCGGGCTGCAGCCTTGCTCGGTTCCTGGAGAAGACAGCCTCGCGAAAAGACCGCAGTGGCTGCATCTGCTCCGGTGGAGAAACAACAGGACAGCTTCATTTTCGAAGACGATGGCGAGGAAGCAGTGAGGCAGGAAGTTGAGAACTCTGAAGCCACAATCATCGAAAACCCGACTGAAGGGTTCAGTGCTGATACCGCCGAGGCTCAGCTGGCTCCGTCTCGTGGGACAATGTTTGGCGAGGACTGCGAGCTCGATGGGGTTGACGAGGCGGCCAGTGAGGAGCAAGCAGCCGCCGCTGGCCAGCAGTTAGATTGGGCAGGTAGTGCACCAGTTGAAGCTCAGCAAAAAACCCCGAGCAGCAGACCGTCAGAAGTCCGAAAGCAGGCGCCAGTAGCGCAGCCTGCGGAAGTGCTGGTGTGCAACGTGATGGCTAGCGAGGGCTCCGAGTTGCATGGGGATGATCTGCTAGAGGCCTTGATCAACGGTGGGTTGAAGTTTGGTGAAATGAATATTTTCCACAAGAGGTTTCGCGGCACAACCAACGACATGGTGATCTTCAGTGTTGCCAACATTCTCAATCCGGGGACTTTTGACCTGAATGCCATGACCGAATTCAGAACTGTCGGCGTCAGTTTGTTCTTAGCTCTGCCTTCTCCGATTAACAATATGGAAGCATTTGAACAGATGCTTGATGTTGCGATCCACCTGAAGGAATCGCTTGACGGTGAGTTGAAAGACGATCATCGTAATGTAATGACTGCTCAGACGATTGAGCATTATCGTCAGAGAATCAGAGACTTTGAACTGCGTCAATTGCGGGCGGCTGGTAGCAGCGCCTAACTCCGCTTCACTCCAAACATATGTTATATGACTGCTCCTGAAAAGATCCTACAAGAGGTGGACGTGTTACGCCGTGAGATTAATTATCATAACCATCTCTATTACACGCTGGACTGCCCCGAAATCCCGGATGCTGGATACGATGCTCTGTTCGATCGTCTGACCGAGCTTGAGCAAAAATATGATCTTATTACTCCTGAATCTCCGACCCAGCGGGTTGGATCAGAACCCCTCGCGCAGTTCACCCAGGTCACCCACGACCAGGCCATGCTCTCACTGGACAAGGTTTTTAATGAGCAGGACCTACAGGATTTCGAATCCAGAATCAAAAAGCGTCTGGGTTCTGAGGAGGACCTCAAATACAGCTGCGAGCCTAAAGTAGATGGGATTGCGGTGAGCCTGCTTTATGTTGATGGTGTGCTTATGCGTGCAGCGACTCGCGGCGATGGGCTCACTGGTGAAGACATCACGCACAATGTTCGTACGATTCATTCCATTCCACTGCGTCTGGACGCCCAAGGGATGATGGGGCGGCTTGAAGTTCGCGGTGAAATTTACCTCCGGAAGGCTGGGTTTGAAAAGCTGAATAATCGGGCTGAACGTGAAGGAGGTAAGGTATTTGTTAATCCGCGTAATACCGCCGCTGGTGCGGTCAGACAACTGGATCCCCGGAAGGCAGCCAGAATTCCTCTGCAAATGTTTTGCTACAGTATCGGCCTCGTTGACGGGGTGGAAATGCCTGGTCGGCTAGACGATGTCTTCGAGTTGCTCGAAACCTGGGGGCTGCCGGTTAATCCAGATCGTAGTACTCGGACTGGAATTGATGGCTGCCTTGATTATTGTCTGGGTCTTCTGAACAAACGCAACGCGCTGAATTATGAAATCGACGGAGCAGTGATTAAAGTCAATGACTTGAGTACTCAGCGAGAACTCGGCGAGAACGCCCGCACGCCCAGATGGGCAATGGCCTACAAATTTCCCGCAGAGGAAAAGTCAACTCAGGTACTTGGCGTCGAATTTCAGGTGGGCAGAACAGGGACCATAACGCCAGTGGCGAGGCTCAAGCCGGTATTCGTTGGCGGCGTCACGGTGAGTAATACCACCTTGCATAATATGGACGAAGTCGAACGGCTCGGGTTACGCGTCGGTGATTTGGTTATTGTGCGACGTGCTGGCGATGTCATACCAAAAATCATCCGGGTGATGTCGCCGGAGAAAAATTCGGCGCCCAGCACCATTGCTATGCCAAGTCGCTGCCCCGCCTGTCACTCTCCGGTTCTGAAAGAAGGAGGAGTCCTTTACAAATGCAGTGGCGGAATGATTTGTCCCGCGCAGCGCAAAGAGGCGGTCAAGCATTTTGCGTCCCGGTCTGCTCTGGACATTGAGGGTCTGGGTGACAAGCTGGTTGAGATCATGGTTGATCAGGGTCTGATCTCTACGGTTGCTGATCTCTATCGTCTGGAAGCGTCTCAAATCAGCGAGCTCGAGCGGATGGGACCTAAATCTGCGCAAAATCTGATTGCAGCGATCGAGAAAAGCAAGCACGTGACACTCGCCCGGTTTTTATACGCTCTCGGAATTCGTGAGGTAGGCGAAGCAACTTCGCAGGCTCTGGCGAATCATTATCAAGACCTTCAAAGCGTCATTGACGCTTGCGCGGATGATCATGAACAGATTCCGGATATTGGACCGATTGTGGCTTTGCACATCGATACATTTTTTCGTCAGGAACATAATCTCTCGTTAATTGACCAGTTGCTTCAGTGCGGGTTTGTTCTTAAGCAGAGAGCCCTTAGCGCCAATTTGAATTCACTGGCGGGTCAGACCTTTGTGCTGACAGGCTTGCTGGAGCAAATGCCGCGCAATGAGGCAAAAGTCAGGCTGCAGGCACTGGGTGCAAAAGTTGCAGGCAGTGTGTCTAAAAACACCAGTGTCGTCGTGGCTGGTCCCGGCGCTGGGTCAAAGCGTGCCAAGGCGGAAGCGTTGGGGGTAAAAATCATCGATGAAGGGGAATTTTTAGCGTTAATAGAGGGTCTAAATAATTAATCCGAGAGAACGCGGGCCGATATCTCGCTGACGGCTTTGCATCGCAAATCTGTGTCGCTCGGAAACTGCGAGGAGCCACGGGGAAACCTACAGGGAAAGCTACGGGGAAACTGACGTGAACGGCAAACGACCGATCAATGAAAAGCGTAATCGCGCGGGTTTACTTCGATTCAGTCTTGCAGGTCAGCAGGGACTGAGATCCGATGTGCTGAAGAGACCTGCACTTGCGAGTTCATCCAGCAGGTCCTACTCTTTGCCAATCTGTTCCCTAGCGCTGTCTTACAGGTTACGTAACGCCTGCTACGGGGCGTTAATGGTATTGAGTGGGTGCAGCGGTTCACCTCCAGCAAATCCATACGACGTCTGTTCGATCTTCACTGATCGTACTAGCTGGTATCGTGCTGCAAAAGCCGCGGAGGAGCGGTGGCAAACCCCTATCGCGCTTAACATGGCCATCATTTATCAGGAATCCAGTTTTCGCTCCCGGGCCCGCCCTGCGCGGGAGCGTTTCCTGTGGGTATTCCCCGGCGCTAGGCCGTCGAGTGCTTTTGGTTACGCTCAGGCGCTTGAATCAACCTGGCAGGAATATCAGCAGCGGTCAGGAAACGAATCTGCCTCGCGGTCTGATTTTGCCGATGCGGTGGACTTCGTTGCCTGGTACAACGCGAATTCTCGTCTAATCAGCGGGATTGAGACCACTGATGCCCGGTCGCTCTATTATGCCTATCACGAAGGTAACTCCGGCTTCCAGCGTGGTAGACATCTGCGGAAGCGATGGTTAATTCAGGCTGCCGATCAGGTGCAGCAAAACTCGGAGAAATTTGGTCGGCAGTTAGATAAGTGTCGGTCAGAATTGGAAAAGGCCTGGTTTGAAAAATTGCTCAGTTCAGCCAGCGATCAAATTAGCTGAAAAGCAGCTACAAGGAGTGTTTCTTGAGTTGGTGGGGAAAGATTGTTGGCGGCACATTCGGCTTTATGATGGGTGGGCCGCTTGGTGCTGTCATGGGGGCGGCTCTTGGGAATTACTTTGATGGTGGCCTTGAGGGCATAGCACTGGATGACAATTTAGGGATCGGCGCTACGGAGCGGGTGCAGTCAGCTTTTTTTACCACCACATTCGCTGTTATGGGATATATCGCAAAGTCGGACGGCAAGGTAACCCGGGATGAAATAGAGCTTGCGGAGCAGGTCATGCAGCGGATGAATCTGACATCCGAACAAAGAGTCCTTGCGATCAACCTGTTTAATGAAGGTAAAAAGGAAAGTTTTCCGCTAGACGACGTGCTTGCGCAATTTAAACGCGAGGCTTTCCGACGACGGAATCTTGTTCAAATGTTTCTGGAAATTCTCATCTCGACGGCTCTGGCCGATGGCAATCTTCACGGCGATGAAGAGAGGACGCTTCAACATATTGCGGCGCAGTTAAACTGGCGGTCAGAGGAATTCGCCCACCTGCTGCGCATGGTCTCAGGTCAGGCGCAATTCGGTGATATCCGGGCGGTTTCCAAAAAGCTGGATGTAGCTTATGAGCTCTTAGGGGTTCAGGAGTCTGTCACTGATCAGGAGCTGAAAAAATCTTACCGTCGCCTCATGAATCAGCATCATCCAGATAAATTGGTTGCGAAAGGTTTACCTGAAGAAATGATCGATATCGCGACTCAAAAGACTCAGGATATCAAGGCTGCTTACGAGCTGATCAAAAAGCATAGGTCCTGATGTGCTCGGGACGTTAACGGAATGCCTCGTTGATTTCCATTAGCGTCGAATTGCCCGGGCATAAAAAAAGCCCAGCAACTCACGTTGCCGGGCTCAAATGACTATCAAGGGAGAGATAAATGAGACGAAGCCCACATCTTGCGTTCCATCTACCTACCCTTCTTAAGACACCCTTAATCTCAATAAGTTCCGGCCTTGTGGTGACTATTTTTCGTCATATTGCAGAACGCATTATGAAATAAAACTAATTTATTGATAATTATCATAATTTGATTATTTTCAATCCATCAATTCCTGATTCCTCGAGTGCTTTCTGGCTACTGACAATTCCTACTGACGCCAGTTTCGGGTTGAAATAGGTCTCCGCAACCCGGCGTAAGTCTTCTATCGTGGTGGCTAGTACTCTTTCGCGGAAAATGGTGCGATCTTGCAGACTCCGTCCGAATAGTAGATTGTAAAACGCCTGTTTGGCTTCGCCTGCCGGAGAAGAAGATTTGTCCATAGCGGCGATCACCCCCAGTATGGCCTCTTCTATTTGATTTTCTGAGTGCTTTTCGTCAAGCAGCCAGCCGATTGCCCGGTCAAAATCCCGAAGGGTTTCTGACAATCGCGGGTCCCGGTATGAAAAGAAGCGGAAGCTGGCAGAGTTTGCGTCTTGACTGGCTCCGCCGCCATACGCACCCCCTTTCTCCCGGATGGCGGTGTGCAGGAATCCATTTCGCAGAAAGCCTGCGAGAACTTGTAATACGGCATGATCGGGATGATTTACGCACACGGTCGGATAGGCCTTGGCGCAGAAACTTACTTGCGTTGCGGTGCTCCAAGCTTCAATGAGCTGCTCTCTGACTGGCTGCAAAGAAAGCTTATTCTGGAGCTGACCGTTGAGATCGGCGTCCCATTGGGCATCCAGATCCGCTAGCAGAGCATTTTTGCGATGCGCTTCACCGATCAATAAAAAGCGCTTAGGGCCTGTTAGCAGAGTCTCATGAAGTTCCTGTATCCGCGAAATCAATTTGTCGCGCTCATTGCTTCCGCTCAGAGCTTCCCGGTGCCGATGCAGACGGTGAATCCCTTCCAGCCCCCCAAACTGGTGGTTAAGCTGTGCTACGGGGCTCATCTTGCTGCAGGCGAGGCTCATCGCGAGACTGTGCCCTTGGCCTGTAATACTTGCTTCTTTTCGAGCACAAATCTGTTCAACCAAATCGGCCAAGCGTTGCGTCTCGTCGAATCGCGTCTCTGTTAACGTAGCCTTCAATAGCGCTGACATTTGGCGATGATTCGACGCGAGGGCCTTCGATGAGAAAGTCAGGTAGCCGCTTGCCGACTGTTCGTCGTCTCCGGCACTGCGAATACTGCTAAAGCAGTTGACCCCTCCGCTGATTCGTGACTGCCAGGTCTGAACCTCGGCGTAGCTTTTGTCTGCAATGCCGAACTCTGTCAAACAACTGGTATACAAAGGCAGTATCTCAAGCCGTTCAGGGCTCAGCTGCGGTAGTGGCAGCACAATCTGCTGATAGGCCAAGCCGTTGGTTCCTTGCCCGTAGAATGCCACTGAGGCCTGTGAGCTTGGCAGTGTTTCGTTGATGCGCGTCGGCTCGATGATTTTTGGTGGAACGTCCTCAAGGCTGACCTTGGGCAACAGGTCGGGGTCGTCAGCCTGCGATTGCCGCCTGGCCAGCGCCAGCGCCTGTTCGATGATGCGGTCTTTTTCGCCAGAGCCTAGATTTGCCTGAATGGTGGCAAGTTTCTCTTCTTCTGATTTTTGTTTTTCTCCGGCTAAGGTCAGACTGGGTTTCAAGGTAAGCGTCAGACGATGCGGATTATCCAGCAGCAGGCGCTTAATGAGTCCCGGGATATAGCTCCTGGCCGAAACACGCTCGCGTAGAAGCTCCAGCACAGGCTCAAGGTCTAACAGCTGAATTGGATCTCCGCGGTGCAACGCCGTGGAGAGGCCAGCTAAGATCAGCTGTAGACCGAATGGTGAGGTGTCGCCGGTAATTTCTCGTTGATTGAGCTCAAGCTGATGCAGCGCTGCCTCAATCTGCTGCTGTTCAACACCGTTCTCGCACACTGAGTGAAGGCAGGACAGGATCATCTGCTCTATGCTTTCCGCTGACTCTTCACCACAGCCTTCGAGGCCCGCCATAAAGGTCATTTCTTTGTTGGAATCTTCCAGCCCGCACATTGGAGAAGGGGACTGGCCGAGTTTACTGGTTTCAAGAACATTAAGTAGTGGCGAAGCGCTGTTTTCCATCAGTATACTGGTGAGCAACTGAGCTTCGAACAGCTCCACGATGTCGGTACTTTTACCCAGAAGCCAACCCAGCACGACGTGTGTCTTGTTATCAGCGGACTCAGCGACCGAATAGCTCTCTGTAGCCTTTATCGGCGCCTCATATCGCTTTTCGTCGTCTACCTTGATGTGGACGTCGAGTCGTTCGAATCTGGATAGCGCCAGCGATTCGAAAGAGGCATGGTGTTCTGCAGCCGGTATATCCCCAAAGGTCATAAAGATTGCATTACTGGGATGGTAATGGCTCTGGTAGAACTCAAGCAGTTGCTGATAGCTTAAATCGGGAATATCGCTCGGTTCGCCCCCGCTGTTGAAGTGGTAGGTTGTCGTGGGGAACAAATGCTTAGTCATCATTTGCCAGAGGGTGTTGTTCGGCGAACTCATTGCCCCCTTCATTTCGTTATAGACGACACCTTTATAAAGCAAGGCACTGTCGCTGTTTTCCCGTTCGGCGAACTCGAGACGGTGGCCCTCCTGAGCGAAGTCCAATTCATGCAAGCGGGAGAAAAAGGTTGCATCCAAGTAGACCTGCAAAAGATTGTTGAAGTCTTTCCGATTCTTGCTCGCAAAAGGATACGCCGTCCAGTCGCTGCTAGTCATGGCATTCATGAATGTATTGAGCGAGCGGCGGATCATCATGAAAAAAGGATCTCTGACTGGATACTTCTCACTGCCGCAAAGAGCAGTATGTTCTAGTATGTGTGCAACGCCGGTTGAGTCCATCGGTACGGTTCGAAAAGCGACCAGGAACACGTTCTCAGGATTGTCACAGTTTAGGTGATAGTGCATTGCGCCGGTTGCACGGTGTTCATACTCCTCCATTGTGAGATTCAATGAGGAAATGGTTTTACGTCGAAGGCAGATGAAGGCAGGGTGGTCAGCGATTGGGAGCTGCGTGGTATCCACTGCAGTAGGGGTATTGAGTGATTCGCTCATATTCTGGCAGGTTCCTCGATATTTCTGCGTCTAGGAAATCTCAAAGCTCATGATGAGCATTTCGATTTTGTAGACCTACGGCGGTGAAAGGCTGGCTAGATCAGGATGGGACGGTTTCCAGTGTTAATGCTCCAAGTTTACCCGACCGGAAGTCGTTTAGTAATGCCTGGGCGACTTTATCACCGTCAATGAGTCCGCCTTTTGTCAGGCTGCCCGTGGCATGAGCTATTGCGGCTACCAACTGCTGGGTTTGTTCCGGCAGAACTTCGAGCCCGTAGCGAGCTTTGAGCAAAGTCGGAGCGAACTGCCTCAGGCATTCAGCAGTCATTAAGCCAATTTCCTCAACGTCCAGCGCCGTGTGGCGGATACTGCCGGTCATTGCCAGCCAGAGGGCTGCACGCTGGTCTTCGAGCTTTGGCCAGAGCATTCCGGGCGTGTCAATGAGCGTCCAGGCTTCGTTGAGTTTGATGCGCTGCTGTCCCTTGGTGACTGCCGGCTCGTTGCCTGTCTTAGCAAGTTTGCGGCCGGCAATAGCATTCAGAATCGTGGACTTGCCGACATTGGGTACACCAAAGATGACGGCTTGCCTGCGCTTGGCAGTCGCCGGGCGGTTATTTTCAGCCAGGATTGAAAGTGCCGCGAGTATCGCCTTAGAAATGGATTGCTTGTCCCGGCTCAGTGTAAGGCTTCTCGCGCTATCTGACTCATTGAAATAGGCTTGCCATGAACTCGTGGCCTCGGCCTCAGCAAGATCGCATTTGTTGAGCAGTTTCAGCGTCGGTTTTCCTGCAAAAATCTCTGTAAGTAGCGGATTTGAACTTGCCGCTGGAATACGGGCGTCGAGTACCTCCACAACCGCATCGGTGGTCGAGGCTAACTTTCTAAGCTCTTTCCCGGCTTTATGCATGTGGCCGGGGTACCAGGATATTGTCATACAAGCGTTATCGGCCGTTCGAGCTTGTCGTATAATGAGTGCAGGTTATTCGAATTTGTGACGGCCAGCACGGGGGAAATGGAGAGTAGATTATGGATATACAAGCATCTATCGAGCGGAAATTGAATCTGGAGTTTCGCCCGAGTTACCAACTGATTGAAAATGAAAGCCACCTGCATGGCGGTGGGACAGAGGAATCGCATTATAAGTTGACTGTTGTCTCAGAGGACTTTGCCGGTCTGAATCGCGTGAGACGGCATCAGAGCGTATATGCGCTGTTAGCCGATGAAATGGCTGGACCAGTGCATGCTCTGGCATTGCACTTGTACTCACCCGCAGAGTGGACCGAAAGGGCGAATGGTCGTCCAGACTCTCCCGACTGTCGGGGAGGTAGCCTATTCGATTACAGTGGTAAATGAGACGCTGAATATTCTGGCTGATCAGGATGCCACTATGGTTTGACTTTTAGAACTCAAGATTAAGGTTCTGACCTGCGGTCACTCAGATTGGTGTATGATTACTTAAATTGCGGTGGGCATTGAATGTCGCGGTTAAGGTGTTGGTGATGTAGCGTCTGTCATAATTTGCTTTAGAGTCACTTTGAGATCACGCGCGCCAGCCCACCGAGCAATATCATGATGTCCCGTGTCGTGTGGAGGGGAAAATGGCAAAATTGCCAGAAATTCGCGAACACTTGCTCCGCTTGAGGCTTTCCCTGATGCCGGAGATAACCATACCGAACTTTGTGTTCTATCCTGGACTACTAGTCACGGTCCTGATTGTGTTTGTATGGCTACTGTCTCCTCGCGACAACCTTTCTGATCCTCTTCCGGGGGCGGATGCTACAGAACAGGCGCCGATTTCTGTCGTTCCCGACTTTGCCGCCGTAGTTGAAATTGATCTAAGAAAACGGCAATTCTTTGAGTTTTTGAAAGACTATATCTATGCGGCTAACGCTGAGGTCTTGAAAACGCGGCAGCAACTGAAGGGGTATGACGAAATCGCGGCAAGCGGTAGTCCGTTCTCACCAACGGAGCGATCGTGGGTTTTAACATTGGCTGATGAATATGATCTTGATACGACAGAACTTTCCGAGCGGGAAATAACAGCTCAACTGATGATTCGGGTTGACGAGGTGCCAGTTGCGATGGCTCTGGCTCAGGCCGCGAACGAATCTGCTTGGGGCACATCGCGGTTCGCTATTGAGGGCAATAATATTTTCGGTCAATGGTGCTTCGAATCGGGCTGCGGTCTAGTTCCCTTGCAGCGCAAGGGTAACGCTTCTTATGAAGTGAGGAAATTCGATTCTATCGGCGCATCGGTTGCTGCTTATATAAAAAACATCAATTCGCAATATTCGTATGAAGGACTCAGGGTTCTGAGGGCGCGAATGCGTAGTCGTAACGAGCCACTGAACGCCTTTGATCTGGCGGCTGGGCTGGCCGCCTACTCTGAAAGAGGCGAAGATTATGTAGATGAAGTACAGAATCTGATCATACAGAACGAGCTAGATCGGCTCTGACCGAGCTACCGGGGATTGATCCAGGGAACAGAATACCAGAAGTACCTGCCGTTCTCCGTCGATGCAGCAGTGCATATATACCGCCATCTTCTGCCGCTGCGCGCTTTAAGACCCTGTATGCGCAACAAACCCGACTCTCGATCTTCCCAATGCAGCATCAGCGCTTGCCCTTCATCATAGCATTGTATCTGCGATTGGCTGATCCCATTCAGGTTGAACCGTAGCAGTGCTTCGGGCCTATCGAGTTCGGTAACTGGTGAGTCGGGTTCAAGTAATTCAACGTCGAAGGCGAGTGAATTAAATTTAACTCGCGCCGTTTCGAGTCGTGCGTAAATTCCAGCTAATGGGTAGCGTGGCAGTGCAAGGAAGTCTGAGTTGTAGCCTATCGCTCCGGAATTCTGTGCGAATCCGAAATAACCTTCTTTCCCAAGCATTGCCTTGATCTGCGCATCGAATTCTCCATAGGGATAGGCAAGAAAGCGATGGCTTTGGCCTGTTTCCCTCAGGATAGTTGCTTCTGCCTCCATCAACTCACTTCGTTGCCGTGCTAACCAAGCAGTATCTGTCTCCTCCCTGTTGCGACTCAACATGTAGGGATGGCTGACCATATGATTGGCAATCAGCACCCCCGCTTCGGAGAGAGCTCTGACCTGTTCCCAGGTCATATAGTTTTTTTGGCGGTTATTAATGGGCTCCGTGCTCAAAAACAACGCAAAAGGCATGTCATATTCCTGCAGAAGCGGGAAGGCGGTCTCATAGATTGACGAATACCCGTCGTCAAAAGTAATGGCGACAGCACGATCTGGCAGGGGCGTCCTGCTGTGAAGGCTCTGGACCAGTTCGTCGAGCGGCAGAACGGAAAAATCATTGTCTCTGAGATAATCAAGATGGGCGCGAAAATCTTCGGGTGAAATACTGGTAGACGGGGGCGTTCCGGTGGCGACATGGTGGTAGAGCAGTACAACGCCACTGTCGGCAGCCACAACGATTCCGGGCGCACACAAAAGCAAACAGAGTACGCTGTGACGAAAAGCTTGTCGGATCGCAGAGATCATTGAGCAATAATAACCTAACATCCGCATTGAATGGCACTCACGTAGAATATCAGCAATGACACGCATCAGCTGCCCGGGCTCGATTTGTCTCTGTTGCGTGCAAAAGCTAGAAGGTATAATCGCCGATCGATTGTAGGCACGACTCACGTCGGAAAGCAGAGGAAAACTTATGATATTTCAGGGCAGCGCACTCAGCGTTGAATTATTGCCTTCAGGCGTAGCCAAGTTGCAGTTTGATCTGAACGAGTCTTCAGTGAACAAATTCAATCGGCACACGCTTGAAGAGTTGCGCAATGCGGTCAATGTGCTGGCGAAATCCGATGCTAAGGGGCTTATCTTTACCAGCGCTAAGAGCGGATTTATCGTGGGAGCCGACATCACGGAGTTCACCGGCATTTTTGCTGGCAGCGAAGAAAGCATTGTGGCCTGGCTGGTGGAGGCCAATGAAGTCTTCAACGCAATAGAGGACCTCCCTTTTCCAACCGTTTGTGCGATCAATGGTGTTGCCCTCGGCGGCGGGTTCGAGCTAGCAATTGCAGCCGATTATCGCGTGGCATCCGCGGAAGCGGTTGTTGGGTTCCCTGAAGTTAAACTCGGCATTATTCCGGGTTTTGGTGGTACGGTCCGTCTGCCCAGACTGATCGGGGCGGACAATGCGAATGTCTGGATCAGCAGTGGAGCCCATGTCAAAGCTGATCAGGCCCTCAAAGAAGGAGCTCTTGACGCCATTGTGGAGCGCTACAGCTTGGAGGCTGCTGCCGAAGATCTTGTGCTGCAGTGCGTGGCGGGCAAGCTGGACTTTCAGGGGCCTCGCAAGGCTAAGAGCTCTCCGCTCAGTTTGGGTCCGATTGAACTGAATGTCGCCTTTGAAACGGCCAAGGGAATGGTCATGGCACAGGCAGGGCGAAATTATCCGGCACCGGTTGCGGCAGTCACAGTTATGCAGGACGCAGCGGGTATGAACCGCTCTGATGCTTTGCAGGTTGAACACAAGGCTTTTGCCCGTCTGGCAGTTGGCGAAGTAGCGGCCAATCTTGTGCAAATGTTTCTGAATGACCAGCTGCTTGTCGGCTTGGCCAAGAAAGCGGCGAAGCTTGCCAATATAGAGATAGAGTCAGCTGCAGTGCTGGGGGCGGGCATTATGGGAGGTGGCATCGCTTACCAGTCAGCTTCCAGAGGCGTTCCTATCCTGATGAAGGATGTCCGTCAGGAAGGTATCGATCTTGGGATGTCAGAAGCCCGCAAACTGCTCAACAAAAAAGTCAGCAGGGGAAGCTTGTCTACTGACGGCATGATAGAGACTCTGTCTAACATTACCCCGACCCTAGACTACAGCGGTGTTGGCTCGGTTGATTTTGTGATCGAGGCAGTGGTCGAAAACCCCGACGTCAAAAAGCCGGTACTTCAGGAGCTGGAGCGGCTGGTGGGCGCTGGCACCATCATAGCGACCAACACCTCTACGATTTCAGTGGATGACCTGTCCGGTGTTTTGGCGCGTCCGGAAAACTTTTGCGGGATGCACTTTTTTAATCCAGTCCCGGTGATGCCCCTGGTTGAGGTGATTCGCGGTGAGGCCAGCAGTGAACAAACGATCGCGACGACGGTCGCTTATGCAAAGAAGTTGGGCAAAACCCCGATAGTTGTCAATAACTGCCCCGGCTTCCTGGTGAATCGCGTGTTGTTTCCCTATTTTGGCGCGTTCGCGCAATTAATCCATGATGGGGCTGATTTCCGCCAGATCGACAAAGCCATGGAGCGCTTTGGCTGGCCCATGGGACCTGCATATCTGTTGGATGTCGTGGGGATTGATACCGGGGTCCACGCCCAGGGAGTGATGGCTGCAGGGTTTGAGCGAATGCGGCAAAGCTTCCCCAGTATTGTTGAAAAGCTGTTCGAGGCCGGGGATCTGGGTC
>Ga0163109_10001281_pt1 | contig 19960 bp, 20 predicted proteins | sample CRUFie1St13metaG_FD_108704 | JGI IMG/M metagenome (GOLD analysis project Ga0163109, IMG submission 108704) | Marine microbial communities from the Costa Rica Dome - CRUD Field 142mm St13 metaG | ecosystem: Environmental > Aquatic > Marine > Oceanic > Photic zone | place: Costa Rica: the Eastern... | reverse complement strand
TGATATAAATTATATAGACTTTTTTAATTTTCATAAAAAAAACAAATTTGATTTAACAATTATAGCTTCTTTAAAAAAAACAAACCTTCCTTATGGTGTTTGTGAAATTGATAACAAAGGTCATCTAATAAACCTTACGGAAAAACCACAAATTAAGAATTTTGTAAATATTGGATTTTATTTGATTAAACCTGAAATGTTAAAATATATACCATTCGGTTTTTTTGATTTTAACGAATTTGTTAATAAATTGTTAAAATTTAATAAAAAAATAGGAATTTATCCAATTCAAGAAAAAAATTGGATAGATATCGGTCAATGGCCTGAATACAAAAAAATTAACCAGAAACTACTTTAGTAATGCACAAATATTTTGCAATTATTCCTGCTAGGAAAGGATCAAAAGAAATTAAAAACAAAAATTTACAAAAAATTGGATCTAAACCACTAATTATGTGGACTATAGATTATGCAAAAAAAACAAATTTAATAGATTTAACAATTGTAAGCACTGATGATGAAAGAATTATTAAATTATCAAAAAAATATAACTTTTTTACCCCCTTTTTACGTCCTAAGAAATATTCAACTGATAAAGCTACAATGACAGGAGTTATCAATCACTCACTGACTTGGTATAAAAGTTTTTATAAAAGTTTACCACAAAATATTATTCTGCTTCAACCTACTTCACCTTTTAGAAATTCAATGGATATTAAAAATGCAATTTTAAAATTTGAAAAAGATAACAAAAAAAGCTTAGTTTCAATAACTGAAGTTACCCAGCATCCAAATGAAATGGTTTCAATTACAGAAAAAAATAAACTTAAAAGAATAAAAACAAAAGATAAACTATCTGGCTCACGACATTCTTATTCAAAATATTATTTTATAGATGGTGGGATTTATATTTCAGATACTAAAAGATTTTTAATGAAGCAAAGTATGCATGATACTAATTCCTCTTATCTAATAATTGATAAAGCTCATGGAATTGATATTAATGATAATTTTGATCTTTTAATTTCTAGAAAAATATCTAATTACACATAATACAATTAATTTACATAATGAAACTAATAAACTTTGAAATCAAATCTAATGTTATAAGTGGACCTAGATCTATCTATAAAATTCAAGATTTTATTAAAAAAAATAAATTTAAAAAATTAGGTGTAGTAGTAGATACAAATCTCCACAGAAAATCACCATATCTAAAAAATTTTTTAAATTATCTAAAATTAAATAATAAAAATACATATCTTTTGTTTTATGAGCTTCCTCATGAGCCCACATATGAATATTTAGATATTGTAAAAAAAAGATTTAAAATAAATAAAAAACCAAAAGTAGACTGCATTATAGGTATTGGCGGTGGCAGTGTGATAGATCTAGCTAAAGGTATCGCGACACTTGTTAATAACCACAAACATGCAAAAACATACATGGGTTTTCCTAAAAATATTAAGAAATCCCTACCAGTAATCGCTATACCAACAACAACAGGCACAGGTAGTGAATTGGCATATAATGCCGTTTTTACAGATGATAAAAATAAAATTAAATTGGGAATCAATACAAAAAATAACTATCCATCTCTTGCAATATTAGATCCAAAGCTCTTAGTTAATACGCCTTTTACTATACTAGTAAATTCTAGTCTTGGTGCCATGATTAGATCTGTAGAAACATATTGCACACCCAAATCAAATGACGTGACAAAAATATTTTCTTTAAAAGCTTTTGAGTTAATTTATTGTAATTTGCTAAATGTTGTAAAAAATAAAAAAGATTTAAAATCATGGTCAAAACTGCAATGGGGATCCTATTTCGCTATGGTTGCTTTGGGAAATTCATCGAGTGGTCCTGCTGGCCCTATAAGCTATTTCCTATCATTAAATAATGAATTATCACAGGGCCTTGGTTATGGTCTCGGAGGATTAACTATTATTAAGAAAAATATTTTGAGTGGATACAAAGGTTATAGTGATTTCTATAAAATTACAAATAATAAAAATATAAAAAATTACAACCATATATCTTTTGTTAATGATTTAATAAAATTCTATGAAAAACTTGGAATTAAACAATATAATAATTCAAAAAAACACAACATAATTGACCATAAAAAACTATTACAATTTCTAAAAACAAAAAAAATATCTAACTCTCATAATCCAATTAAGATTGATAAAAATTTTTTAGATTTTGTAGTTATGAATTTATTAAAATTTGATATAGTAAAGTAGTATGCCAGGATTTGAACTTGTAGATAATAAAGAGAAAGAAGCTATTGCAGAAATATTTGATTCAAAATCTCGTTTCAGGATGGGCAAAAGAGTTTCTTTATTTGAGAAAAAATTTTCTAATTACATAGGATCTAAATACGCAGTAATGTTTAGCTCTGGAACTGCAGCAATTAAAGCATCTTTAATAGCTTGCGGAATAGGAAAAAATGACGAAGTGATAACCCAATCTTTCACATTCATAGCTGTTGTAGAGGCAATAATTGATATTGGAGCAATTCCAATCGTAGTTGATATAGATGATACATTAAATATGTGTACTAAAAATTTAGAAAAATCAATTACAAAAAAAACTAAAGCCATAATGCCTGTTCACATGCTTGGCGTAGCAGCAGATATGGATAAAATAAATAAAATTGCAAAAAAATATAATCTAAAAATAATAGATGATAATTGTGAATCTCTAGGTGCCAATTGGGGGAGCAAGAAATTAGGCATTCAATCAGATATATGTGCATGGAGTTTTGATAATGGTAAAACAATTACAACAGGTGAAGGCGGCATGATTACAACTAATAGTTATAAGATTTATAAATTATGCCATGAATACAGAGATCATGGGCACCAAAATAATCCAAAATTACCAAGAGGTAAAGATACCCATAGAATACCTGGATTTAATTTTAGACCAACCGAGCTTAGTGGAGCATTAGGTATATCGCAGCTACAAAAAATAAATATTTTATTAAGAGATAATAAAGCTAAATATCTAATCTACAAAAAAATATTTAGTAAAATTAAAATTTTAGAATTAAGAAAAATACCAAGTAAATGTGAACCAGGTTATGATTGTATAATATTTAATCTTCCTTCCAAAAAAATTGTTGAAAAAGTAGTAAAAGCTATGAACCAAAACAACTTAATTACAAAAAATTTACCAGATGCAATTGAATGGCACTTTGCTAAGTATTGGGACCATTTATTTAAAGATTTTGGTTACAATAAGACTACGCTCAAGAAAAAATTTTTAAAGTCTTCCGAAATTTTAGAAAAAAGTATTGCAATTCCAATTTTTTATAATCAGTCAATTTCACAAGTACAACAAAACGCAAACTTAATTACAAAAATAATAAATTCTATTTCCTTAGAAAATAATTAAAATAAAATTTAAAATATAAAATTTTATAATAAATCGTTATAAAAATAAATCGCAATTATTAGATTATAGTTCAAGAGTTAGATTTTTGTAATATTATTTTTAAATTTTTAAGATACTACAACATAATAAATTTTAAAACCATCATTTTTTTAAAAATTTTTAATTATCTCACTATTTACCTAATTGATTGTTATAATAAAACTTAATAAAATTAATAAATTAACTGAATATACTAAATCTCTTATTTAATATTTATATTTTTAATATTATATTATAATAGTATTTACTTAGAAAAAAAATTTTGTGAAAAATAAACTAAGAAAACATAATTTATTATTAGGTACATGGATAACACTATATAATAATAATATAACTGAAATAATCGCAAATTCTGGGTTTGATTGGCTTGCTGTTGATTTAGAACACTCATCCTTAAATCTTAAAGAAGCAGAAGATATTATAAGAATTATATCATTACATGGAATTTTTCCACTTGTAAGATTATCTTCAATTAATAATGATTTAATAAAAAAAGTTATGGATATTGGAGCTAAAGGACTAATAATACCAAATGTCTGTAATATTGGTGATATTAATAAAGTGGTCGAATTTTCTCACTATCCGCCTAAAGGGAAAAGAAGTGTAGGACTTTCTAGAGCAAATAAGCATGGTAATTCTTTTAATGACTATTATAGTTGGCAAAAAAATAACTTGGTAATAATAGCTCAAATTGAGAATATTTCTAGTATAGAGAATTTAGATGAAATATTTGGATCAAATAAAATAGACGCTTATTTTATTGGTCCATATGACCTTTCAGCATCAATGAATATACCAGGAGAATTTAAAAATAAAAAATTTAAAAATATATTAAAAATAATAAAAGAAAAAGCAAATTACTACAATATACCCCATGGCATTCATGTAATTGATCCAAATATCAATGAAATTAAGTCAAAAATTAAGGAGAAATATACTTTTATAGCATGTAGCCTTGATACGATAATTATTAAAAATAAATGCGAAGAAATAAATAGAATTAAAAAGTGAAAAAAATAATAATTATACCAGCGCGAATGGGTTCTAGTAGATTTCCAAATAAGCCACTAGCGAAAATATTAGGCATGCCAATGATAGGTCATTGTTATCTCAGGTCAAAATTATCAAAAAAAGCAGATAAAGTTTATGTCGCAACACCTGATAAAATAATTTTTGATTACATACAAAGTATTGGAGGAGATGCAATAATGACATCTATTAAGCACAAAAGAGCATCAGATAGAACTGCAGAAGCTATGCTAAAAATTGAAAATGACATAGGCAAAGTTTCAATAGTAGTGATGTTGCAGGGTGATGAACCAATGATAAAGCCTAATATGTTAGACAAAGCAATTGATTTAATGACGAAAGATAAAACTATAAAGGTTATAAACTTTATAACAAATATAGTTAATCAAAAAGAATTAAATGATAAAAATGAAATTAAAGTTTTAAAAGATATTAAAAACGATGCAATTTACTTTTCAAGACAGCCTATACCATTTTCAAGCAAATTTAATAAAAAATTACAGTTTTATAAACAAGTTTGTATAATACCATTTAGAAGAGACTCACTTTTAAAATTTAATTCAATGAAAGAGACTTACTTAGAGAAATTAGAGTCAATTGATATGCTTAGATTTTTAGAAAATGATCTCAAGGTTAAACTTATATATAATAAAGACATAACCTATAGTGTTGATAATATAAGCGACTTAAAAAAAGTTCGAGCTATGATGAAGAATGATATTTTTATACAAAAATACAAGTTAAATAAACAGTAAAAATTTTGGATCATAAACAAATTATTTTAGATTTTACTACTCAAGCAAACCTTAAAGTTGACGAATTAAAATTTCTTAATAATAATATTGATTTTATCACAAAAAAATTTGATCAATACATGTGTGATTTAAAAACGTATAACATTAAATTTAAAAATTATTTTATTTTGTCATTATTTAATTCAAATAATTTTAGTGATTTATATTATTTGATATGCAAAATTGAAATACTTAAAAATTATCTTGATAATAATAAAAAAATTAAAAAAATAATAATTGATGATCAATCTACAAAAAATATTTACTTACAAATACTAAATAATTATTCATCTCATGCTGAAGTAGAGGATATTTCTAATAAAATTACAATTTTTAAACATTTCAAAAAATTATTTATTTTAATTTATAAAATATTCATAGATTATCTAGCTACTAGACTTGTAAAATTAAATAATAAATTTTCAGAAAAAATTGCACTGATTGAAACTTTTTTATCGTCAGAAAATATAAAAGAGAATTTTATTATTGATAATTACTTTGGAAAATATGATAATTATTTGACTAAAAAAGATTTACAGAAATTAGTTGTTTTTCCTAGATTATTAGACGGCAAAACACTAAGTTTAAAAAAATTATTTAATTTATTAAAAAAAATTAAATACAATAATCGTAGATTTTTAATTGATATCTCAATGTTAAATATCAATGATTATTTTTTTTGTTTTTTTTCCACAATTTTTATTACAAATAAAAATTATATTATCCCAAAATACGACAATATAAATTTAAACGAATTTTGTAACTTTCAAATTACTAAAGATTTTGCAAATTTATCTATATTATCTAATTTTTATAGGATGAGATCTATAAAAAAACTTAGTAAAACAAAAACTTCTATTACTAGTGTTGTAAGTTGGTATGAAAATCAAAGTATCGATAAAACATCTATTTTTTATTTTAAAAAATATTTTCCTAAAATAATTTTAAAAAGTTATCATGGCTATTATTTATTTTTTTCAAACTCATCTTTATTTTTATCAAATTTCGAAATAGAAAATAATCTAGCACCAGATTATATCTGTTGTATTTCAAGAAATTGTATTGATAAATATAGCTCTTTAGCTAATTTTAAACAAATTAATTTAGTCCCTGGATACAGATATGAATATTTAAATGATTTATGTTCTAATAAGAATGAAAAAAAAGATAAGAAAATTTTAATTTCTCTAAGTTTACTTAAGGAAGAAGTAAAACGTTTATTGTCGTTTGCAAATTTTATAGCAAAAGATTTTGATCATTTTCAAATAACTATTGCATTTCACCCTAGGTATCAAAAAAAAACTATAGATAGTTTTGTAAGTGAACACTTAACAGAATTTGCTAAGAAAAAAATATTAGTTAGTAACCAATTATCTAATAAAATAATTCAAGACTATGATTTAGTTCTAACTTATAATTCACATATTGCTAATGAGGCATCATTCCTAAATATTCCAGTTGGAATAAGTGCAAATTTGAAAGGATCAACTATGAATCCTTTGTCATCGGGGATTATTGATAATTATTCATTTGTATTTTATGAATATTCTGAATTAAAAAAAAATATTAGTATTATCATGAATAATGAAATAAAACATGATAATAAATATATATCTTTGATTAACGAAAAAACAATTATTACGCCTACAGCACAAAATACAAAGAGTTTTTTTTTAAATGACTAATTATGCTAATATATAAATAGTGTATTTGTTTATACTAATACTATTTTACAAATATGTATTCTTATTAGTAACTTAGATATAAACACCTTTATTGAAAACATTTGGTATCTAGTTTATTAATTTAATATATTTCTTATGAGAAAAAAAAATAGAGTTTTATTAATCGGTGGTGAGGGTTTTCTTGGAAGTCATATTTGTACTGAATTATTAGACCAAGGTTATTCTGTTATAATTTTAGACATACAAAAAGAAACATATTCTAAAAATAAAAATCTTACTTATGTTAGAGGTGATATCTCAGATATAAAGCTGTTAAATAAATTGATTAAACAAGTGTCCATTGTTTATCACTTTGCTGGAATAGCAAGTATAGAATACTCAATTAAAAATCCTAGCACTACAATAAATCAAAATATTATAAATACTGTAAATATTGTAGAATTATGTATTAAATATAAAATAGAAAAATTTATTTTTGCTTCATCTCTGTATGTATATAATAATTTTGGCTCATTTTATAGAGCAACTAAGCAGGCATGTGAATTAATAATACAATCATATAGTGAGCAGTTTGACTTAAAATATATTTTCCTAAGATTTGGATCATTATATGGTTCCAATGCTCAAAGTTGGAATGGTATAATGAAATATGTTACTTCAATATATAAAGATAAAAAAATTACTTATAATGGCTCAGGTAATGAAAAAAGAGAATATGTTCATGTAAAAGATGCTGCAAAGATAAGTGTAGAAGTTTTAAAAAATAAAGTAATAAATAAAGCTTTTATAATAACTGGCAATCAAAATTATACCTCTAAAGAAATTTTAAAAATGATTTTTGAAATATTAAATCTGAAAGAGAATATCAAATTTACTAATAAGCCAAGTGAATATCATTACTATTCTACCCCTTACAGATATAATCCTATCTCTGCCAATAAACTAACAGTTAATAATTTTAGAGATATAGGTCAAGGAATACTAGAAATTATACATAAAATAGAAGAAAAAAATGATTGAAAAGGAAATCAGGCCACTATATTTTTTTCATAAATATCTAGCTCTTTCAAAAAAAGATATTAGTAAATTTAAATTCAAAAATAATTTAAAAATAAATTGCCCTGCCTGCAAAAATTCCAAATCAAATTTTGAAATGAAAAAAAATAAATTCAAATATTATTCATGCAGTATTTGTAAATCATTATATTTAAACCCACGCCCAAACTCTAAAGATCTTAAAAGTTTTTATGCAAATTCTGATTCTGCAAAATATTGGGCAAATGTATTTTTTCCTAGAGTTTTACAAAACAGAATAAAAAAAATTTTTGTTCCAAGATATTTAAAGATACAAAAAATTTTAAATAGATTAAATTTTAAACCTAAAAGTGTTTGTGAAATAGGAGCTGGACATGGAATTTTTTTAGATCAAATTAAGAATAACACAAACATCAAAAAATTGTATGCAATTGAGCCAAATAAAGATATGTCTAAGATTCTAAGAGATAAAAAATTTATAGTTTTTGAAAAATTAATAGAAAATATAACCAAAACATCCTTTGTTGATTTTGCAGTTTCTTTTGAAGTTTTTGAACATATTTATGATCCAAATAAATTTTTAAAATCAGTTTATAAAATATTGAAAAAAAAAGGAATTTTTATTATGACAACTCTTACTGTTGATGGCTTTGACATAAATTATTTAGGGAAAAAATCTAAAAGTATTTCTCCTCCTCACCATCTAAATTTTTTATCAATTGAAGGATTTAAATCAATATTTGATAATAATAATTTTGAAATTATAAATATTTTTACACCTGGAAAACTTGACACAGACATAGTTAAGAATACTTTATCATCAAAAGAAATTCAAAAAGACAAATTCCTTTCAAAAATTTTTTCTAATTCTAGTATTGAAAAAAGTTTTCAAAGATTTTTGAGCAATAACTGTCTAAGCTCACATGTATGGATTGTTGCAAGAAAAAGATAGTATTTAATAATAATCGTTTTAAGTATAAAAAAATTTTTAATTTTTTTTTAAAAAATGTTGTAAAATATGAACGTAGTGAAATTTAATAACTTAATTAAAGATTTCAATAATTTTATTTTTGATTTTGATGGAGTTATATTGAATAGTGTTGAAATTAAAAATCAAGTTTTTTATAAATTTTTTTTAAAATATGGCAACTCAATTGCAAAAAAAATATTCAATTATCATGTGCAAAATTTAGGTATTGATAGATTTATAAAATTTGAACACATTTATAATAACATAATTAAAACAAAAATATCAGATAAAGATAAGCTCTTTGATACTTTTTCAGATTATATTATGAAAGAATTATTTGAAGCACAATTAGTAAGTGGTATAGAAATATTTCTAAAAAATTTGAACTTAAATTTTAAGAAATGTTTTATTATATCAGCTTCTCCTCAGACAGAGCTGCAAATTCTTTTAAAAAAAAATCATATATCCAATCTTTTCATCAATTATTTAGGCTCTCCAAATAATAAGTATGAAAATTTTAACTTGTTAATGTTAGAAAATGACTTCAATATTAATAAAACTATATATTTTGGTGACTCAGTCAGTGATTATAAATTTGCATATACTAATAATTTAAAATTTATAAGTGTTGGAAATGAATTAAAAAAATATAAATTTAGCTCAAATTATTTTAATATATTAGACTTCGATGAAATCAAATACTAATTACTTTAATCAAAAATTTTTAAATATATTTAAAAATAAACGTGTTTTAATTACTGGACATACCGGATTTAAAGGTTCTTGGTTGACTTTGTGGTTAAGTATTTGTGGTGCAAAAATATTAGGTATTTCGGATAAAGTACACACGAACCCTTCTTTGTTTAAATTATTAGACCTTAAAAAAATCATTAAAGATAAAAGAATTGATATAACTAATTATAAAAAATTTGAGAATGAAATCTTGAGTTTTAAACCTGAATACATATTCCATCTTGCAGCACAACCGCTCGTGATGCAGGCTTATAAATCTCCAATGCAAACATTTAAAACAAATACAGTAGGAACATTAAATTTATTAAATATAATCAATAAAATAAATTACAATTTAGTGACTATTTTTGTAACAAGTGACAAAGTTTATGAAAATAGAGAAATTAAAAAAGGTTATAAGGAGGATGATATACTTGGAGGAAGTGATCCTTATAGCGCCTCAAAAAGTATGGCTGAATTAGCAATAAATAGTTATTTTAAATCTTATCTAAATAAGAAAAAAAATATACGTATTGGCATTGTTAGAGCTGGCAATGTTGTAGGAGGAGGTGACTGGTCTAATGATAGAATAATACCTGATTTGATGAAATCATGGCACAAAAAGAGAAGATTAGTAATAAGAAACCCTTATGCAACAAGACCTTGGCAGCATGTTATTGATCCACTTTGTGGTTATTTAATGTTATCTTATAATTTATCATTTTCAAATAAATTAAACGGAGAGTCATTTAATTTTGGACCTGATACTAAAAATATTGTTACTGTAAAAAATTTAATATCTAGATTTGCACATTTATGGCCAGGCTCTAAATGGAAAATTATAACAAATAATAAGTATCACGAGTCAACTCTTTTGTACTTAAATTGTAATAAGTCAAAAAAACTTCTGAAATGGAAACCAGTATTAAATATTAAACAAACTATAGAATTCACATTCGATTGGTATAAACTTTATTTTGATAATAATAAAAAAAAGCTAAAACCATTTATGATTAACCAATTAAATCAATATCTTAATTTAAAAAAAAATGTCAAATAGTTCATTAGAAATTCCACAAAGAGTTAAAAATTATAAAGGTGATATATTTAAACTATTAAAAAAAAATAATTCTCAAAATCAGAACATATTTGAATCATACATATCGAAGGTTAATTTTAATAAAATAAAAGCTTGGAAATATCATAAAAAAATTAGTTTGAATTTAATTGTTGTAAGAGGTAGGGTATTATTTATAACTCTTGAAAATAATAAATTTAATAAATATATATTAGATGATAAAAAATTCAAAAAATTATTTGTTCCAAATAAAGTTTGGTACGGTTTCATGGGTTTAGAAAAAAAATCATCTACGATTCTTAGTTTTGCAAACGCATATTATTCTAATAGTGAAATATTAAGAAAGAATATTAAAGATTTTTCGTTTGATTGGAGTAAATATAAGTGAAAGTTGTAATTCTGGCTGGTGGTTATGGTACTAGGATAGCAAGTATTGATAATAATTTACCTAAACCAATGTTACCGATTGGGGGATATCCAGTTTTATATCATATAATGAAAATATATTCATTCTTTGGTCATAAGGATTTCTATATTGCACTGGGTTATAAAGCTGAAACTATAAAAAAATATTTTAGAGACTTTTACTTTAATAACTCTGATTTAAAAATTAATTTAAACAATAATCAGGTTACAGTGTTAAATGAAAGAAAGCTTGATTGGAATGTCAATCTCATTGATACTGGCCTTGAGTCTTTGACTGCAAAGAGGTTGAGAATTTTAAAAAAATACATAGGTAATAATAAATTTTTATTAACTTACGGAGATGGTTTATCAAATATCGACATCAATAAACTAATTGAATTTCACAACTCTCATAAAAAAATTGCTACTGTGACCGCAGTAAGACCAACTGCAAAATTTGGTGATCTTGAAATAAATGGAGACAAAGTTGTATCCTTTAATGAAAAAAATCAATTAAATACAGGATGGATAAGTGGTGGTTTTTTTGTTTTTGAACCAGAAATATTTGACTTATTATCAGATAATAATGAAATGCTTGAAAGGACAGTATTAAAAAATTTAGCTGAAGATGGAAATTTGCTATCTTATAAGCATAATGGATTTTGGCAATGTATGGATACGCAAAAAGATTATAATCTTCTTCAAGAACTTTGGAAAAATAATCCAATTTGGCATAGAGAGTAAATTGAATATAATAATTATCGGAGGCCTTGGTTTTCTTGGTTTTCGTGTTGCAGAATTTTTTCAATCAAAAAAAAATAAAATAATACTAACCACATCTAGAAAAACAAAAATAAATAATTACAAAAAAAAATATAAGATCTTATTTTTAAGTTATAAGAATTATGAAGAGTTACTCAAAATTAAAATTAATATTGATATATTGATTTATTGTTCGGGTATAGGATCTACAGATTCTGAAAAAAATTATAAATTAGCAAAGGAAATTAATTGTAATATGGCTAATGACATTGGTAAAATTGCAATTAAGCTAGGCATTAAACAATTTATATATTTTTCAACAATTCATACTTATCATAAAAATTTATCAAAAAATTATAATGAAAAATGCCAATTACTCAATAATCATCCATATGCAAAAACAAATATATTAGCAGAACAAAAATTAAAGAAATTATCAAATAAATTAAATAAAACTAATTTTATTATTTTAAGAATTTCTAATGCCTTTGGTTATCCTATTACAACAAAAAGTAATTCTTGGAGTCTGTTGATAAATGATATGGTGAGAAATTTAGTAAAAAATAAATATTTTAAAATTAACTCAGCAGGTAATCAAAAAAGAGACTTTATCTCAGTGACTGAATTATGTAATGTAATAAATTTCATTATTAAAAAAAAATCGAAAAATACTAAAAATTATAATGTGTTTAATGCCTCTTCTGGAGTTTCAATTACAATAAGAGAAGTCTCTCTTAAAATAAAAAAATATCTTGAGAGTATTATAAATGAAAAACTAATAATAGAATTTGAACAAAAAAAAGTACAAAAAAATAGTCTTAATTTTGAATTGAGTAATAAAAAATTGATTAAATATGGCTATAATTTTAAAATTTCATTTAACAGTGAAATAAAAAAATTATATCTCTTTTGTAAAAAAAACAAGATATAATTAAGATGTATAGAGACCCATTAGTTAGTGTAATAATAAATTGTTTTAATGGTGAACAATTTATTAGTAAGTGCTTATATAGTGTCATTAATCAAACTCATAAGAATTTAGAAATTATTATTTGGAATAATAAATCAACAGATAATTCACTAAAAGTTATAAAAAAAATAAATGACAATAGAATAAAAATTTTTAATAGCGATGTTCATACCAATATATCTATAGCAAGAAATAGAGCGCTAAATAATATTAAAGGTGAATATATATGTTTTTTGGATGTCGACGACTTTTGGGATGAAAATAAAGTAAATAAACAATTGAAATCTTTTGAAAAAAAAAATGTAGGATTATCTTTTACAAATTTTTGGTATGTAAAAATTAACAAATATCAAACTAGTAAGAAAAATATAAAACTTAAATTTGAAGAGGGTCTAATTAACAAAATTATTAAAAAATATGAAATTGTTTTGTCCACGATAATGATTAAAAGAAATTTATTAAATAAATTAAAAAAACCATTTAATGAAAAATTTCATATAATTAGTGATTTTGAATTTACTTTAAGATTAGCTAATTTAACCTCTTTTGATCATATTAAAGAGCCATTAACTCATAGAATATGGCATGGTAAAAATGAAACTATTTTAAAAAGAAGAGCAGCTGTTAAAGAGATTGAGACATGGGTTGAAGAAAATGAGTATTATAATAGAAAATATCAAAACGAAATAAATTTTTTAAAATACAAAATTTTATATGATAAAATAAATTTTAATTTAAAGGATAGAAATTATTTAGAGTCTATGAAATTATTCTTTGGCAATAATTTAAGTGCTAAATTATACTATTTAAAAAATATTTTATTAAGAATAATTTTTAAGTAGAAATAAATTGTATGTATAGTAACAAGGTAGGAATTATTATACCATCACTAAATTATGGTGGGGCTGAAAAATCTGCTATTTTACTATCACAGGAACTAAATAAAAAATTTAAAATTGTTGATCTTATAACCTTAACAAAAAATCAGAGAAATATAAGAGATAACAAAATAAATTTAATATCATTAAATAAAGTAAGGGTATTATATTCCATAAAAAAAATCTATTACTTAATTAAAGAAAAAAAATATGACACTATCATCACTGGTTTAGCACATTTAAATTTTATTATAATAATAATAAACACATTATTAAAAAAAAAAAATAAATTTAATTTAATTATACATTTTCATAATGTTCCAAATTTAAATAAATTTAATTTTAGAGAAAAAATTTTAAATTATTTTATTTTTAAATTAATAAAATTAGATAAAAATGAAAATATCAAAATTGTAACAGTTTCAAAGTATATTAAAGAATATATTATTAATAAATACAAAATTGATAATAAAAAAGTCAATGTAATATATCCAGTTGTTGATTTTAAAAAAATTGATAAGTTAAAAAGAATTAAAAATCCTTATATCAATTTTAATAAAAAAATTATTGTTACCATAGGAAGACTTAGTGAACAAAAAAATCATAAATTGTTAATAAAGTCTTTTGCAAATGTTAGGAAACAATTAGATTGTAATTTAGTTATTATTGGAAGTGGTAAATTGAAAAACAAATTATTTCTAGTTATTGATAAATATAATTTAACAAAACATATAAAAATTATTGATAAAGTTGATAATCCATACCCTTACCTATTTTATGCTGACTTGTTTGTTCTTTCATCAAATTGGGAAGGTTTTGGATTAGTATTAATTGAATCATTAGCATGTAATTTAAAAATAGTTTCTACTGATTGTCCAGGGTCCCCAAGAGAAATATTGAGTGAATTAAATACAGCATTATTATGTAAAAATAATGACTCGGAAGACTTAACAAAAAAAATCATGCTTATGATGAATAAAAATAAACTAAAACTTAAATTTGAAAGAAAATTTTTAGAGAAAAATTTTTCAATAAATAAACACCTAAATTCTTATATTAATATTATAAAAAAAATAAATGAATAAAAAAATAATCATTCACATAATCACTGGTTTAGGAGATGGCGGGGCTGAAGGAGTTTTATATAGATTAATAAAACATTCGAAAAGTAATTATACTCATAAAGTTATATCACTTATGGATGAAGGTAAGTATGGTAATAAATTAGAAAAATTGAATATTCAAGTATTTTGTATAGGTTTTAAAAGAGGTAAATTAAATTTTAAAGGAGTTTTAAAATTATTTAAAATTCTTAAAAATAATAAATCTGACATTTTACAAACTTGGATGTATCACTCAGATTTATTAGGCGGTTTATTAGGATACTTATTTGGTCATAAAAATATAATTTGGAATGTTAGGGGCAATGGAAAGGGATTAATACATAAAAATATATATTCTAAAATAATTTTAAAATTATGTATTTATCTCTCACATTACATACCTAAAATGATAATAACATGCTCTAAACAAGCCAAAGTAAATCATATAAATTTTGGTTATAAAAAAATATTTACAGTAATTCCAAATGGCTTTGATCATTTTAAATTTAGAGATGATATTAATAAGAGATTGCTAATTAGAAAAAAATATGGAGTTAAAGATAATGAGTTACTATTAGGCTGTATCGCAAGATATTCAGAGCAAAAAAGTCATAAATTTATTATAAATAGCTTAAAAGATTATCTAAAAAAAAAGAAAAATATAAAAATTCTCTTCATTGGATATAAAATTAAAAATAATAATAATATTATTAATCTACTTAAAAAATATAATATTTTGCAATATTTTATTTTGTTAAAAAATCAAAACAACATTGAAGATATAATGAATAGTTTAGACTTACATTTATTAATCTCAAAATATGGAGAAGGTTTTCCAAATGTAATTGCTGAAAGTATGCTATGTAAGATACCATCAATTACTACAAATGTTGGTGATTCAAAACATATTGTTGGGAATAAAGGCTGGATAATTGAAGTTAATAGTTCGTCTCAACTAATTAGGTCTATTGATAAAGCTATTAAAGTAAAAGATTATTATCCTAAATTATGGCATCAATTAAAAAGTAAAGTAAGATTTAGAATAGTTAAGAAATATAATATTGATAAAATGGTAACTAATTATAGTAATATTTGGAATTCATTAAAATAAATGTATTTTCTAATTGAAGAATTTAATATTTATATTTTAACAAAGTTTTTAATTTTATTAATATTATATTTATTAATTTTTTTATATCTTGCGCCTAGATTAAAACTAAATAAATATGAAATAATATTTATTGTTATATTACATTTATTTTTTCTATTCTTTTATTCTTATATCTTTAACAATCAAAACAATGATGCTATTCAGTCTTATTTTTACTGCTATGAAGATCATAGACCATTTTACAATCCAAAATTAAGTTATAAAAGTACTGATAATTTAGTATGGTTTGTAAAAAATTTATGTAATATTTTAGGTCAAAATTATTTATTAATTGCGACTAATTTTAATCTAATTGGCTCATTTGGAATCATTATTCTCTATTCTTGTTTAAAAAAAATCAATCAGAATAAAAATATTTTTAATTATTCATTATTAATAATTATTTTTTCTCCATCAATTTTTTTTTGGACATCTACAATTAGTAAAGATACGATATGTTTTACGGGCCTATGTTTAATGATTTATTATTTAAATAATAGTAACTTAAAAAATATCTTTTTATTAATTTTATCATTAATATTAATCTTTTTTTCAAAACCACATATTTTTATTCTGACAAGCTCAATTTTATTATTTTTATTATTTCTTAAATATAATATTTCTATTTATGCAAAAATATTAATAATATTTATAGGATCTCTTCCAATATATTATTTATTATTATTATTATTAAATTATTCAGGCTATACTTACATATCTACGTCTGCATCTACAATATATGATTTGAAATTATCTATAACATCAATACAAGAATATTTTAATACTTTTAGTTATAGATTCAGATACTCAGATGGCTATATTGATGAAATTTTTATTATAAGGCTTTTTAATTTATTTCTAATTCCTAAACTTAGTGAAACTTATAGCATGACTTCACTTTTTCTAGGAATTGAAACGGTAATTTTATTATTTATTTTTTTATATTTTTCAATACTTTTACCAAACAGGAATTATATATCTAGGAATATTTTAACTATACAGTTTTCATATCTCTTTATATTAGTGATGTTAATCTTTTATTCTATAACTATTTACAATACTGGTGTATTTCTAAGACAAAAAATATTTATATTACCATTCATATTCTATCTATTTTTAGATAGATTATATTTTCAAAAAAATTTTGGCAATGAAAAAAAAAGTAATTAATATTAATTGTACAAGAAGTATAACAATAAGCACCTTTTTTATACCCTTGATAAGAAAATTATTATTACAAAATTATGAGGTTAATATAATTTGCTCAAAGTCAAATGAATTAAAAATATTTTTTTTAGAATTCAAAAATATTAATTTTTATCAAATTAATTTTCCAACTAGATTGATACAATTATTTAATCCTATATTTTTAATTTATTTTATATTTAGATATTATTTAGTGATTAAAAAATTAAAAAAATATTGTTTTTATACTCATACCCCCGTTGCGTCTAATTTCTTAAGACTCATTGCATTCTTTTTTTTTAAAATAAAAATTATTTACCATGTACATGGATTCAGATTTCATTCTGACGCAAATATTTTTAACAATATTTTTTTTAAAATATCTGAAAGAATTTTATCTTTAAAAACTAATTTTTATATTTTAATAAATAATGAAGATTACACCTATGTAAAAAATCAATTGAATTCTCCTTCAGTACTAATTAAGGGTGTGGGAGCAGATACTGATAAAATTAATAATCAAATTAAATTTAATAATTTTAATAAAAAACTACATAGTGAAAATAAAATAACTATTGGTGTAATTGGTGCCTATAAAAAAAATAAAGGTTGGATTGATATAATAGATTTATTAGATCTCCTCAAAAATAAAAATATAATTATAAAATGTTATGGTTATGGTGATTTTACAAATTATAAATTACGATCAAATAAAATATCTTCCAAAATAATATTTAATCCATTTATTAATAATATTTATCAAGAAATGATGTCATTTGATATGCTCATACAACCTAGCTATAGAGAAGGTCTTCCAGTAGTTATAATGGAAGCTATGTACTTGGGCATACCAATAATCGCAAGTGATATAAGAGGCAATCGGGATTTAATTACTAATAACGTAAATGGTTATTTGTATAAATCAGGTAATATTTTAGACCTATATAGTAATGTATTTAAAATAATTCAAAATCCACAATTAGTTGATAGATTTAAAAAATATAATATTAAAATGATAAATGAAAGTCTTAACAGGAATAATAAAACTAATGAAATTTATGAAGAGTTAGACAATATTATATGAAAAATATTAAAGTCAAATACAGGAAAGCATCCAATAAAGATATAAGCGATATATTAAAATTATTTAAAGAAATATTTAAAAGAAAAATTAGTAAAGATTATTATAATTGGAAATATTTATATAATAACAAATATTATGTATTTATTGCACTGATTGAGAATAAAATAATTGGACATGTTGCATACAATATTAATTTACTTCAATTTAAGAATAATAAAATACTTTTCGCATCAAGGCATTCAAGTATGGTTGTAAAGAAATATCGTAATAAGAATATTTATAAAAATTTAATTAACCAATCTATAAATTTTCTCAGGAAAGAAAATATTCAATCTTTGTTGATTTGGCCAAATGAAAATAATTTATTCCCTAGTATGAAAATATTAGATTATTTTCCTATCTTTTCCTCATCTTTATTAGAACTAAAAATAAATGGCATTAAAAAATATATAAAAAATAATAAAAATTTTATAAATTTAAATAAAAATGAAAATAAATTAATCTTCGATCAATACATTAGTAACCATAATCATTTAAGTTTATTAAAAGATAAAAATTATTTAATAAAAAGATATTTATTAATTCCAAATAATGACTTTTTACTTCATGAAATTAAATTAAAAGGTAAAAAATCAATGATAATATTTAAAATTAAAAATAACAATGTATACATTATGGATATTTTATCTAAACCACTATTACAGGACATTCATATAAAAAAATTTATAAATTTATTTAATAATTATAAATGTTCTATTTTTATATTATCAAATATATACTTACCTTTATATAAAATTTTAATTCTTAATAGTTTTATCCCATCTAATTATAAATTTAATTGTGGCTTTGCTGAAATAAAAAAAAATAAAATTACAAAGGATATAATTAAAAATTTATCATTTTTTGATTATGCTTTAGGCGATACTGATGTTTTCTGAAAATTTACAATATATCCTTGATTTGATAATATTATTTTTAACTTCAATCATATGGCTGCCTTTAATAATATTAATTTCAATCATAATATTTTTATACCAAAGAAAAGTTTTTTTTATCCAGGAAAGATATGGTAAAAATTTTAAAGTTTTTAAAATTTATAAATTTATGACTATACCTCCAAACACTCATATTAACAATATATCAAAATTTAATAGATTTTTAAGAAGATCTAGTTTGGATGAAATACCACAAGTTTATAATATTCTTAAAAAAGAAATGTCTCTTGTTGGCCCAAGACCAATTATTGTTTCAAAAAATTTTGATAAGAATAAATATAATTTAAAACAAAAACATAAAGTCTTACCAGGTTTAACTGGTCTTTCTCAAATTAAATCTAAAGGTGCAAAGAGAGATTTGAATGTTAAAATTAATTTAGATTTAATGTATATAGAAAAAAAAAACATATTTTTATATTTGTATATCTTGTTTATAACTTTATTTATAATACTAAAGAAATATATAAAAAATAAGACTGGTGAAACTTTATGAGTAATAATATTTTGGTTGTAGCACCACACGCTGATGATGAAATACTAGGATTAGGTGGAACTATTTCAAAATTTCTTAAAAAAAAATTTAAAGTAACAATTTTAATTTTATCTAATGCTAACTTAGGTGCACCTGAACTCTTTTCAAAAAAAAAAATAAAACAAATTA
>Ga0163109_10001280_pt1 | contig 19977 bp, 22 predicted proteins | sample CRUFie1St13metaG_FD_108704 | JGI IMG/M metagenome (GOLD analysis project Ga0163109, IMG submission 108704) | Marine microbial communities from the Costa Rica Dome - CRUD Field 142mm St13 metaG | ecosystem: Environmental > Aquatic > Marine > Oceanic > Photic zone | place: Costa Rica: the Eastern... | reverse complement strand
GCTTTTGCAGCAGAAGCAAGACTGGTCAGTGTAGGCGTGAATCCGCCGACATTAGTCCCCGCATCAACAGCAGTTTGAGCAGAGTTACTCCAGAAGCGGTTTTTAGGATCTGTAGGAGTAGGTTCTATACCGCTTGTGGGTTTTGCAACACACATACCGTAGATTCTACCTACACTGTTAGATATAGTTTCGCCTGCAAGATCTGAAACAGGTGCCACTATCGCACCAGCGTGAACAAACTTAACCCGGCCGTTGGTGTCCTCAAAAGCTATTGTTAACATTTCTTGACAAGACAATGTCCACACTTTTGCTATATTATGGTTATTAGACGTGTCAGAAACATCGTGAACACATTTGACAAAAGAAGAGAACCTTTCTACGTCAGAAGCTGCAGTTCCTCCGTACGCGCCTGTGGTGTTGAATATGTTACTTGTGTTTATTGAAGCAGTCGCGCTAGTTCCATCTGATGGTGGTGCAACATAACCCACATATATGTCATCAGACCCATCAGTGATTGGAGTTGACTGCCCTGTCGTGTAGTCTATTGAGCCATTTTCTGCCCAGTTGCCTGACCCTCCCAGGCACCATCTTGCTTCTAAAGAAAGCGCTTCAACTAATAATATTTTGAACTTTTGAGCGTTACTTCCATAGCCGTTTGCGCTAGTAATTTCTAAGTAAGCAGGAGATGAACTTGTGCCGTCTGAACTGGCTGACCAGTTGGGGTCAGTGTCTATAAGTGCTTTTACTGCGGCTAGTACTTCTTCTACTGTATCTCCAGATCCTGCAGGAGAACCAACTGCGCTTTGTGCCCATGTTTGTTGTGATAATGGCATTTTTTATTCCTCGTTATGATGGTTTAGATGATCCGCTCACGAAAAAGCGATTTGTTATTCCTCGATCTGTAAAAGCAATATTTGTCCCGTCTGCTGCAACTTGATCAAAGCTGCAGCTAAAAACTAAATTATTTACTTCTGTGTATTGGCCTGACGATTGCTTGAAGTCTTGATCAGGATTGTTGTATAATACAGATATTGCTGTTGAAGGTAATGCTACGTTCCAAAAGCCTATGTTGAAAACTTCCCCTGTTAGACCGTCAAAATTAGGTGTTTTTAAGTCTCCACCGAACATTCTAAAGGTCAACCTATCACCTGAGGGAATCGGGGTGTTAAAGGTATGTGAAGTCTGGTTTGTTGGTGTAGAGCCACCCGTATCTGTGTTTACATCGAACTGTATTGCAGCGCCGTTTTTATATATTGCTAGTTGATTTAGATTACTAAATGTAAGAGCATAATGTACCCAGGCACCGTCAGTCCATGGTGTTGAATCAGTAGTTACTTTTCCTTTTGTGCTTGTTCCGCTAAAGTACTCAAATATGAGATTATCAGACAGCCCACTTCTTCTAAATGTTACAGCATCATCTCCGTCTGGTTCACTACTAAAGAATATTGTTGAATTGTTGTTTGAAGCAGCAGCGTCAGATTTGATCCAGCCAGCCCAAGTAAAGCCGCTACTAAAATCATTTAAATCTAAAAGATTACTAACTCTGGAGGTGACTGTTATCTTAGAAGAATCAGGCCCAGTGAGACCACCTATACCTCTTGCACTAAATATTTTTGAATGTGCGACGGCGCCGCTAGGTGGTAGTAAACTACCTGTTAGAACTGATGATGTTGAATTTCTAAAAAGTTCAGCACCAATAGCTCCGGCTGTTAAGTCAAAACCACCAGTGCCGCCGGCTACTAATTCCCACTGGCCCGATTTAAATACTAAACCCATTAGTCTCTCTCACCAAAAACAAAGTAACGGCTTGCGCCGTCGCAAACTAAAGACAAGGATCCACTTGCTACTTTAATTTTTGTCTCGTCGTTTATTCCCTCAATTTTATCTGATCCGTCTGGCTTAATCACAATATGATTAGTGTCTGCAAATCCCTTTACGTCTTTAAATACCAAAACGCGACCGGCACCTGCAGCAGAAGCACTTTCAAGAGAAGCAGTCACATGTCCGGAATTTGTGTTAAAAAACAAAAAGTGATCTGTAGATTTGACGTTAAAATCTGAACTCTTGAGGCGTGTATTTCTCCTGACTGCGCCTTGAGTATGAGTAGATCCTGATATTACTACATCTCCACCAAAGAGTGAAGTTCCTTTAACCTGACTGCCAGCTGAACCCACTGCGCCTGATACGAAAAAATTTACATCTGAGTAGAGAGATTCTGATGGTGAAGAAGCGGCGCCTCCAGATAGAATTAGAACGCTATCAGTGCTTCCATCTACAAATATTGCATGGTCTTTGTTGGCTGATTCGACTCTAAAATCTACAAGAGACTCTGCACCTTGATTGACAACAACTTCAGCGACGCCGCCGTCTATTCTAAAGCCTTCTCTAACAATTCCACCGTCATTTACTTTAAAGACGATATGCTTGTTTGTAGACTTATTTTCAATTTGGATGTTATCAGAGTTGTTTATCCCAATCGTACCTTTGTCTATCGTAGAACTAGGTTCTCTAAAAACTATTGTAGGATCTTCGTTTTCAACAAAAAGAGTATTTACATAAGCTGATCCTGAAGTGTATGTATCGCCCCCAAAGACCGAAGTTCCTCTAATACTTGAACCATGAGAACCTGCAGTGCCTGACACGTAAAAGCTTACATCTGGTGCTGAAGCTTCATCAAAAGAAGCAACTGCTCCTCCAGAAAGAATTAAGACCTGGTTTGTTGTAGCTTTTGTGAAGATAGCATTTGATTTTTGATCTGTTGCTACTCTAAAGTCTACGTGATTAGTGTCGTCTGGGTTTATCGTCACTTCTAGTGGTGTTACTTTAAAAAGAGTATCTGTGTCGCCCCCTTGGTCATTTCCAGCGACAGAAAATACTTCTGTGTTGTCAGCAAAACCGCCGTCGATAGATACACTGTCTGTTCCTGGGCGAACAAGAAAAAGGTCACCGTGTGAAAGTCTACCACCGACTCTAAACTGGAATGTTGTGCTGTTGTCTTCATTAACAACTACTCTTCCATTTGTTGTATCTACGGTCATCAAAGACTGGTTGGCATCATTTCTAAACTCAGCAGATTTTGTTGAGTTTGCGTCAGGCTTTACGTAAAAGTTTCCTGTGACAATTAAGTCTCCATCTACTAATCCGTCTACTTCAATAATCTGTCTTTCAGCGTAAACAGTGCCTGACACTACTATGTCACCGCCAAAAAGCGTCACGTCGGTCCTGTTAAAATCTGAATTTGATTTTGTACCTGATACAAACAAAAATACGTCTGAACCTACGTTTGTGAGCATAGTGGCTGGAATTCCACCTTCTCTATCAGTGGAAACTGATCCGCTATAAATTAGTCCTGCTGCAGAAGTGTTTGCTATCCCTCCTGTCAGGATCAGCTTGGATGTTTCAATTTGTGATGCTCTAAAATCTTTTGCCATATGCTAACTCACGTTCCACTAGGTCTTACTATATAGGTCACTCGCCCTGTGAATGTTGCAGAAAAATTGAGTGTTGCTGATGTTGATGTAATGTCTGATGCGAATACATTAACGTTGTCATCTGTCGATGCTGTAATTATAGGCGGGCTTGTGAATTTAGCTGCAGAATAATCAATAGCTACAGATTCTACACCAACTACATCATCAGCGCATGTAAATATTGTTAGAAAAGCGCCCATCAGTCTTGACTCACGATAATAAAGTGAACTTCTCCCGTAAAAACCTGACTAACAGATATTGATACGCTACTTGTCGTAATTGCTGTAACGAAGGCGTTAACGTCAGCTTGATTATTTGAAGCAGAATCAACTGCTGTTACTGTTATTGCAGGTACATTTGAAAAATTAACTGTGAGAGGAAAAGTATATACTTCAGGCCCGCTAGATTCTGAAAAGCTTACTTTACCTGCAATCATTTTGAATTCTTCATCTGAGCAGAATTCAAAAGAAGGTTTTTTTCTAATGTATCGGTATACTTTTCGAAACCTATTTCTGTCTCTACGAGTAAAATTGTAAACTTTTGACATCTTATGCCCTCATATTAATTTTGCAGCTATCGCAGATAAATATGACCTTTCTCCCTTTTTTAGCTTAACATGTGCTGCTATGTGCTCATTTTTAAATTTTTCTGCAATTATTGTTAATCCGTTTGACAAAGAGTCGATATAGGGCGTATCAATTTGATCTGTGTCTCCTAATAGAACAATTTTAGAATTCTCACCTATTCTTGTCACAACAGTTTTTATCTCGTGTATTGTTGCGTTCTGTGCTTCGTCAAATATTAAAAAAGTGTTGCTGAAAGTTCTACCTCTCATATAAGATAGCGGTGCTATTTCAAGACTACCTTTTTTCATCATCATTTCAAAGTAACCTAAATCTTTATCTTTGAATGCGTGACGAAAATTATCCATAATGGGCGACATCCACGGAAGCATTTTTTCATTTAAGTCACCGGGCAGGAACCCTATATCTTTTCCAACAGGCTGAACGTTTCTTGTAATGACAATTCTATCATACTTTCCAGAAGTTAGTCCTGCTATTGCTGCCATCAGAGTAATAAATGTCTTACCAGAACCAGCAATACCTGTTATCGTGACTAAATCAATTTCTTCATCTAAGAGAGCATTCAGCGCGTAAAGTTGCTCTCTATTTCTAGAAGAAACTGATAGTAGAGACTTAAAATCTTTTTCGTTTTGAATTCTTTGTATTTTATCTTTTTTATAAATACCTAAAAAAGAAGAGTTTTCATGTTTTAGACAAATAAATTCATTTTCAAACAAAGGCCTGTGTATTTTTTCTTCAATTTCTTCTTTTAGTTCAAGGTGTTGACTTTTAGTCATTTCTCCTGAGTATAGAAAGTTTATGAATTCTCTTGATGATAAGCACACATCAACAAAACCACTGTACATTTCATCATCAGAATTAATTACCTTGTCTTTGTAATAATCTTCTGCACGCAAACCCAGAGCATCACACTTAACTCTAAAGTTAATATCTTTTGTAATGACAGTGAGTATTTTTTCTTTATTGTCTTCTCCTACTTTAAGAGCACAGCTTATTATTTTGTTATCTGCTGAATTTTTATCCAGAAAGTCAGGTATCTCTTCTGTTCCTTCTAATTCAACCTTAATTGTTTGTCCTGTTTCTTCTATTGTTATACCACTGTGAAGATCACCAAACTCTCTTAGATTGTCAAGATATCTGTTTACATACCTTGCTGATTCTCCAACAACACCTGATTTTTCCTTGAATCTATCAAGCTCATCTAATACTATTATTGGTATTACAAGATCAGAGTCAGGAAAAGAATGTATTGAATTTTTATCGTACAACAGGACACTTGTGTCTAATACAAATATCTTTCTGCTTTTTTTCATCAACACTCCTGCTATTTTTGTTTTTATTATAGCTTCTATCTATAATAGTAATTATAAGGTAGGTAAGTAAACTAATGAAGTGCTTTAAATATCATCAAAAAACAAAAGTCAATTGTGAGAAAATTAACTGCAGGTACTGGATACAGTCAAGAGAGTCTCAAATGTGCTGCTTAAATTTAATTCAAAAAAATGATAATTTTACGCTAGAAGATGTAGGTAAAATATTTAGCGTCACAAGAATGAGAATTTGTCAAATAGAAAAAAGAGCCATTAAAAGACTTAAGACAATAGCAAATAACATACTCTAAAAAGAGGGAACCCAGTGCTTTTACACACTGGGCTTTCAATTTCTTAAAACAATTTATTTATTTACTTACTTGCTTCTTTCAAGAGACTCTCTAACTAAGTCTGAAGCTAGCTTTTTAGCATCTCTTAACCCTCTTCTTACCCTCAAGCCTGCTGATTTGTTGCCTTGAGAATGCTTTACAACGTCAGTCCTGAGTGACTCTATGAGTGTCATGAGTTCTTCATAGCTTTCAATAAGTTCGTTATCCATAATTTACTCCTTTCATACAAGAATTTTATTACTCTTAGTGCTATTATTATCATCTTCTTCTTGAGTGTTAATACTTTCTCTAAACTTTTTTAATGTTTCTACAATTTCTTTCATCGCTATATTATTTTCAAGAGTAATTGCTAAATTAAACATAATATCAATTTTTTGCTCTTCTTTTACACCAAACTCAAGTATTTTGCTTGCAATTTCTCTTGATTCTTTTCTAAGCTTTGCCGATCTAATAAGCTTTACGTCTTTCATTTTTCACCAACCATGATAGATTTTATTGGTTTGTTTTCTATTTTTACAATTTTTTCATCTTTAAAGGTTAATAACTTTATTTGATGTTCTTCACCTACAATGTCTCTTTTTATAATAATATGTGAACCCCAAGCTTTTTCTTCTATGATGTCTAGAGCATGCTCAAAATCACTAATGTCGCACTGATTTTTTACTAATACATTTGCAACTTTATCTGGCAACATCATAATAAAATCTTCTTTCTCCAAAATAGACTTAGAATCTTCTTTTCCAGGTTTTAAGTCAGATTTACAAATGTCATAAACGTAGTGAAGTGCTTCGCAATTGTTACATTTAACTAATTTTGGAATGACTTTGTCATTTTCGTCAATTTTTGAATAAACAGGAAACTTGTGGTTGACCTGGTTGTTTTTTTGATCAAAAATCTTTAAGTAACAGTGACACTCTATCAAATGTTTTGTTCCTAACATTTCAATCTATCGAAGAGATAATCTGATCCATTGTTCTGTTGTACGCATCCTTCATTGACATATCAATCAATGAAAAAAGCCTTCTCATCTGATCTGTAGTTAAATTAATATTATTTTCTATGTTTCTTGAATTTATGTCATCTTTGACCTTGTCGATCATGAATTCTACTGACTGTGTGACTTGAGACATTATTTTTGATTGTGATGCCATTTCTACTCCTTTGTATTAAAAATCACTGACTTTTCTATACTATAGATAATTTCTTTTGTAATGTTTACTCTTTTCTGAAGAAAATGATAAATTTGAGTAGGCATTAAAACATTTTTGTTTTCTAAGTCGACAGAAAAGTATGGCTGGTGTGAGTTTTTTAGCATTCTTAAACCGTAGTCTAAACTTCTGTTAAAAAGATTACTATTTGCAAGATCTTTGTTTACGTAAACAGTCATCATCTTGCTTTTGATGTTTCTAATTCTTTTCTTGATGATGTCTGTGTTTGTATCAATTTCTGCTTCGTTGACTCTTTTTTCTAAATACCTAATGTGAGTTTTTAAATCTTGGCTTGAGGCAATAGGCTTTACAGAAAAACCTTTTCTATTAAAAATTATTTCTTTTCCTACTTTTAAAGTTTTTCTCATTTCTTGAGAAATAGTTTGTCCTTTTAGAGAAGATATAACATCACAATTGTGAACAATAGCAATGTCGTTTAATATGTTGATGGTTTCTTCAGAAAAGCTCATGCTTACAGGCATAATTTGAGTTATGCCTCTAGAATTGTTCTCAATAATAACACTTTTCACTTCTTCTGACATTCCGAAGCAAAAAATAACATGAGGTTCTTTAGACTTAGCTGCGTAATGAAGTAAGTGGTGTATCTCTCCAATTGACTCAATGTAGCCGTCAATTAAAGCAAATCTATAGTCTTTTAAAATTAACTCTTTTTTGTGACCTAAAAAGTCAGCGTCGTACTCTAAATCAAAAAATATGTCTTCTTTTAATTTAATTTCTATATCTTGAACATAAGAAGCTTGAATATCTATTTCCCTGTCTGGAGAAGAGTTTTCAATAATCCACGCTACTATGTTTTTAGAGTTTTTTTCTGGAATAGTTTCTAAAAACTGTTTATAAGTTTTTTTTGTAAAGATTTTCAAAGACTTAGAATTAAGTATTTTTTTATCAAAAAAAGAAAATAGAAAAGCGTCTCCCAAATAAGGATATATTTTTTCACAGTAATCAAACTCGTCTCTAATTAAAGATTTGAGTTGATGTTCTGTGCTGTTTTCTTCTCCGGGCGTAGTATTTAAAAAGTTAATGATTCGATCTTCGTTCTGATTTAAGTTTTTGTATAAGCAACTTTTTCCTAAGTCTTCTCGATTAAATTCTAATTTAGAGTTTTCTAGAAAATTATCAACAGACTTTCTTTCATCAATTTTAACTTTAGGAGTCTCGCCAGAGGTTGTTTGATGCATAAGTTAGTATCTCTTCTGCTGAGTGTTCGTTGTAATCATACTCATCGATAAGAGTTTGTATCATGTCAGTATACTTTTTCTTTTGATCATCGTCTCTTGTTTTGGATCTTGTAACTATTCTAGCAATATCTTTAACAGAGCTTATCAAGTATTGCTCAACTGCTTCTCTTAGAGGTCCGTAAGAAGTGTAGTCAACTTTCTCTCCTCTTCTTAGTTTTGAGAACATGTATGCTGTCACATCAGATCTAAATCCGTCTCTTGAAGATCCTACTACTCCGATCTGCTCTTCGATGGCTCTCATGAATCTTTCATCAGGTTCAGAATCTTCTCTTGTTATCTTGTTTTTTACTTTTGATTTAGTCGTGTAAGACTCTGCGTTATCCATGTAGGTTTCAAATAAGCTTTGCGCTTGCTCTTCATATGCTGTGATGAAAGCTTTTGCTATTTCATTTTCTAATATCCTCAAGTACTCTTCTCTTATGATTCCTTGAATAATTTCTAGATAACTCTCTCTCTTGTCATTATCTATGATCTGTTCTTGGACTTGCTTTACAAGAGAGTCCATGACATTAATAGGCGTGATCATGTTGTTATCTGAATCTGAAAGTGCTGCGTCAAGTGATTTCATAATAAATCTTGTTGATATTCCGTCCATACCCTCATTGACTGCTTCTGCTTTTAGATCTTTTATGTCTACTTTTTTAACTCTACCTTTTTCTATAATTGCGTCACCGTTATATATTTTCATTTTTGTCAAAAGATCACATTTGTTTGTTCCTGAAAGTCGACTCATGACAGAAAACATTGACGCCACCTTGAGGGTGTGCGGAGCAATATGTGCTCCTCTAAAATCTGATCTTTTAATTATTTTTTCATAAATTTTCTGTTCTTGGTCTAATTCTAACACGTAAGGCACGTTAATCTTGACAACGCGATCTAGAATGGCTTCATTAGTATGTTCAGATTTAAATCTGTTCCATTCACTTTCGTTACAGTGAGCTAAAATAACTCCATCAAAAAATACCATATCATGTCTACCAGGAGAAGGAACTCTTTTTTCCTGTGTGGCAGTCAACATCGTGTGAAGAAATTCAATCTCGTTCTTGAAAACTTCTACAAACTCAACTATGCCACGGTTTCCTACGTTGAATGCGCCATTAAGAGAAAGCACCCTAGGGTCATCTTCGGGATACAAGTCTAGTTTACTAATATCTTCTGTACCAATCAACACAGACACATCCTGTGAATTAGCATCCATAGGTGGTACAGTCGCAATTCCTCGCCTTCCTCTTTGAGAAAAAGTAGATTCTACTACTTTAAAATTTTCATATTTCCCTTCGTGTTCATTTAAGAGTTTCCATCTGGCAATGGGACTTAAGTCACCTTCAATGTTTACGCCTAACATGTCTTCCATGTCTCTTCTTAATGACCTAGGGATTAGCTGGAGTGGCTCGCCTTTTTGCGGGTCTCCTTCTAAGTGATAGTAATTCTGTCCATCTAAGGCCCTTTTAATGTGCTCTGTTAAGGCTGATTTGCCAGCTCCAACTGGACCCATCAACAGTAACACTTGTCGGCTTTCTTCTCCTTTAAATGCTGCTGATTTTAAGAAGCGCATCAGTTTGTTAATTACTGATTCCATTCCAAAGAATTCTTCTTTGAAATAATCATAAGTTCTTATTTTGTCACCGTTAAATATCGGTCTGTAGTCTTCAGAGTCAACATCTAAAGTGTCGACACCATGATCTTTGATTGATTCATAGAGTCTTTTGTGTGCTAATTTAACAATTGATGGGTTTTCTTTTACAAGACTTAAATAGTCTAAGAAAGAACCAGAAAACTTTTCTTTCTTTTTTCTCGCACGTTGCTTTTCGATAATGTCCAAAAAATCTTTATTTTTCATTTCATACCCTCAGATCAATAATACATATGCAAACGACTATGTTAATTTCATTTTTAAATTTCCCAGACATCATCTTCTAAGACTGTGTAGAGTCTAACTTCTGATTTCCAGATATTTCTAATGTGATCAACAACTTTTTCAGCGTGTTCAAGTTCCAAGTCTCTACCGTCATACTCATGTTTTAAAACTAGAGTATCATCCCCCTCTATTCTTTCAACATATATTTGGGGGATCGAGTTCACTCCAATTGACTTGATCATTTCGTTTCTGACTGTCTTCCATTCATCTTCGTCAGCAACTTCAGATATAACGACTTCTCCGTCTTTTTTTCTAACGTATGAGAAGATATTGAGTTCTCTAATCGATTCTTCGTCTAAAAACAATCTACATGCAGAAACATCATCATGAATTTCTCTAACTTCAAAGCACCTCTCTAATCCTTCCTCTCTTTCAAGCTTTTGAAATATGTAAAAGCCTATGTGATACGGATTTAGACCTCCTATGTGAGGTCGCACAACTGCATTGTGCATTTGCAAAAAGGGTAAGTGAAAGCCATCTTGAAGACTTAGTTCATGTAGAATTTTGTAGTGCCAAAAGCTCGCCCAGCCCTCATTTAATATCTTAGTTTTTATTTGAGGTATAAAGTACAATGACTCTCTGTGAATAATATCAAGAATATCAAGTTGCCAATCTTCAAATTTGTGAGAACCATATTCTTGAAAGAAAGAAAAAAGATCATAGTCTGGCTTTAAAAGTTTGTTCTTGAGTACTTTTTGATCTAGTTCTATTCCTTTTTCTTTAAGCTTATTGTAGCGTTCAACTTCTGATTGGTAGATTTCTTTTTTTGACTTCCTTGGTATTCCGTATCTATTGGTTTGAAAAGACAAAGATTGTAAGTCATCGATAAAAGATTCGACTTTTTCAATACCAATTTGTGTGTCTTCTACATAACCCTTTATTCTTTTTTTTGCATTTCTCATTCTAGAAACTACGTTTTTGGGATCAGTATCTTTAAAGCATCTATTGTTCTTGAAAAAGTCACTGTGCCCTACACAGTGTGCCATAATCAAAACCTGAAGATATAAAGGGTTTTGTCTCATCAAGTAAGCAATACTGGGATTGCTGTTGATAATAAGCTCATAAGGAAGACCCTCAGCTCCTGCGTTGTACATAAAGTGAGTTCTTTCAAATGATTTGCCGTAAGACCAGTGATTAAAATGAGAAGGCATCCCATGATAAGACATGTGCCCTATCATTTCATAGTAGTCGCATATTTCATAGTCAATAGGATACCAATCTAAGCCATAGTTTTCGGCAATTTTTACTATCTTATCGTCCCATTTTTTAAGATCTTTCACAGTCCAATCAGACATTGTACTTACCTCCAAATAGTTTCGTGAATTGAGGCCATATATCTTCTTTGCTTGTTATCTTAATTAACTTAAAAGAGTCACACTCTAAAGGTGTGAAAACTTTTGTCATTTCTTCACCCCAGATGTTTTCGTTTTCTCTGTTGATCTGAATATAAGCAGACATCTGTGTTATATCAATTACTTTTTGCATGGCATTTACAGCCTTTTCATTATCTTGAGGCCAGTTTTCACCATCACTGCAGTGAAATGCGTATATATTCCAATTCGATATCGGGTATTTCTTATCAATTATGTCTAGTGAGGTTTGAAGACCAGAAGAAATATAAGTTCCTCCAGTTGATGCTTTCTTAAAGAAATCGTCTTCTGATACCTCTTTTCCTTCTGTCGTGTGTGAAACAAAAACTAGGTCAATCGATTCATATTTGTACCTTAAAAACTGATATAATAAGAAAAAGAATGATCGAGCAAGAAATTTCTTGTGCTTAGACATTGAACCTGATACATCCATTATGAAAAATATCACTGCGTTTGTAACAGGCTTCTTTTTTATGTCAATGTGTTTGTACTTCAAATCATCATGATGAAAAGTAAATCTTTCTTCAGACTCTGGATCGTAAGTTCCATTATTTTCTGCTCTTTTCTTTCTTCTTATTTTGTTCTTAAGTGTCTCTTTCTTAGATAACCTGACACGAATACCGTTTTTCCGAAAGCCTTTTCTCTTTATTCTCTCGCTCCACACACTGTCAGACTGCTTTTTTTCTAAATCTGGCAAGTTCAAGTCTTCAAAAAGGTATTTTGCTAACTCATCCAATGTAATTTCTACGTCGTAGTATTCTTCGCCTTTGTTATTGCCAGCTTTGTCAGGTTTTCCTTGACCTTGTTTTTTTTGACCTTTTTTAATGACCTGACCCTTTTTAATGTCCTTGCCTTGAGCTGAACCTACACCTTTGCTTCCTTGACCACGACCGTACATGAATTTGTACTGCTTAATTCCCCTTACCGGGATTTTTATTTTTTTCTTTCCGTCTTGTCCGATTATAGACTCTTCAGCTACAATATCATGAATACCTTCCTTGATAGCTTTTTCAATTTTCTTTTTGTGCCTTGATCGATCAGTAGCACTTCGATCAGCAATTGTTTTATGAGTTCTAAAAACTGACATTTGGTTCCTCTATAGAGTAATTATATCTCTTATAGAATATATATTAAATAGATTCCTATAGAAGTAGAGAGAGATTATGAGATACAGAAAGACATTAAGGATGCTTGAAGAAGATTTACAACTCATAGAGAAAAAATATTCTAAAAGTAATCAGGGTGAAAGAAGTAAAGACTTTGGGGCTGACAACAAAGATGCTGTCACTAGGATGGATTTCTTACCTGACAAAGTTCTTAAAAAGATTGCAAAAGAAAAAGGTGTAAATAAAGAAGAAACAAGTTTAGATGAGAAGAAGAGAGATAAACAAAAAGCTTCAGATATACCGGGATACGTCAAGGGCAGGAGTAAAAAAGCACTTAAGAAATTAGATAAAGAAACTGGAAAAGCTGCTAAGGGAAAGTACACTTCAGCAGACTATGAAAGAGAAGATAAAAGAAGACAGAAAGAGCTACCAAAAGGTACTAAAACACCAAAAAATCCATTCTCAGGAAAGATCGGTGTCGATGAATCTATGAACAGATCAGATCTCAGATCCCTGCTTGAAGATATGGTTAAAAAGGAATTAGAAGAAAAGAAAAAGCGCAAAAAGAAAAAGAAAGCAAAAAAGAAGACATTGTCAAAAAAGACAATGGAGACACTTAGAAAGAAAGCTAAGTCAAGCGGTTACACCGCTGGATCTCTAGCCTCAGAGTACAGAAAGGGACTCGGTGCATATTACACCTCAGGATCTAGAAAAGGTATGGGAGCACATCAGTGGGCAATGGCTCGAGTAAATTCAGCTATCGGAAAAGGTAATCCTAGCTGGGCAAACCTAAAACGTTCAAAAGCAAAAAAGAAATAAAATGAAAATTACTCGTAAGCAACTTCATCAAATTATTTCTGAGGCTTTTAAAGACTTGTCTTCTATGATGTCGCGCCCTGAAAAAGAAGAAAAAAGATCTTCTCGTAGAAGGATTGTAAGACCTAAAGGAGTGAGAAAGCCGGCGATTAGAGGCTATGTCAGTGATATTGGTGGAGAAGACTTTAGTACACCAAAAGGTAAGCCTGCCATAATTAATGGTCTAGAAGATGTGAGATTTAACGATAGAAAGTCAAGGGTATTGACTAGTGAAAGTCCCTTTGTGGCAGGGTCTGCTGACTATCATGCGACTTACGAACACACATACACAGCAGATGATTTGGCGCTTTACATTAGAAAATTAGATCCCCGCACCGGAGAAAAGAAATTTATGAGGATTATGGGCGATTATCCAGACCACGCTGAAGGGACTTATGTGATAATTCCAAGCTTGTTCAGCAAGGGTCTCTTAGGAGTAGGTCAAATAATGTCTAGTTCAGTATTAAGATCCAGAACCATTGATGGAAAAGAAGTCCGTATTCCCGTAGTTGTTATAAAAACAATCTCTTCGGGTCGCATGATTTCTAATGTAGGAAAAGCTTTTGTTAAAAAAATAGCCGGTTCGAGAAGCCTTCACAAAGCTGAAGAAGTAGAATCGATGTTCAGACCGAAAATTAAAGCGTATAGGGAATAAAAAATGAAAATTACACGTAGACAATTACACCATATTATCAAAGAGGCCCTTAATGAACTACAAGCCTCGGATCAAGAAGTTGCAGCAGCAAAACAAAAACTTTCAGACGAAGGTGGCGCTGCTGGGGCTGACCTTGTTGCACAAGCAGCGAGAGACGCTTCAGAAGATGATGTTGACGCCTCAGATGAAGAAATAGTTGCTGCAGTAATGGCTAAGGATGATTCTATAACAAAGCACACTGATGGAGATATTATTGATACCGGTGGTTTGTCAGAATCAAAAAAAAAGTAAAAGAGGGTAAAAAAAAGAGAAAACACCCTCGGTACAGGCCACCTAGAGGACCTGGAGACAACCCTTGTGGAAAAGGTTTCGCCCCAGGTGCTCAATCAGGAGTCAAAACAAAAATAGGCCCACAGAGTGGACGAAGAGTGTCTAATTGTGAGCCTGTCAAAAAAAAGAATGAGCAGACGCTAACAGACTTCCAGCGTGATCCTTATCTTTTTGGTATGACTGCTGCTGATGTGACGAAGCCTATTTCTGAGCCTAATCTTTACAAAATGCAGCAAATGAGAGAGGGCGACCCGGCTAAGGGTACTGGTAAAAAACCAAAAGGTAGCAGTAGAAGACTTTATACTGATGAAAATCCAAAAGATACTGTGTCTGTAAAATTTAGAACAGCATCAGACATCAGAAAGACACTCTCTAAAAAGTCTTTCAAATCAAAGTCTCACAATAGACAGTCCCAGATCATAAATTTGATACACCAAAGAGTGAGAGCGGCGTACAAAAACGCAAAAGATCCTGCTACTAAAAAGCGTCTAAAAACAGCACTTGATTACGCTGTTGAAAGAAAAGAAGCCTCTAAGCGCAAGACAGCAAGGATGAAGAAGTAATTCTTTCTCTGTAGCTCATCAGCGCAAGTTCTTTTGCTTTAGCTTCAATGACAACGTCAAAGTCTTTACCGTAGTCATTAATTACGTCATAAATGTAGTCGCTATGAGCGTTTGCTTTTTTGTCACTTCCCTCTTTTTCAGAGGCAGATTCCGAGTAGTGGAAGCAGGGTCTTACGTCTCCCCATGATTCAAAGGCCATGTCATGACACTCAGATTCTGTTTCGCCGTCGTTTCTGAACCTGTGGTGGTGGTAATCAAAGACGATAGGTACACCAATTCTTTTGTAAATACCGTAGTAAAGATCTTTTGTTGAGAAAAGGCTTGGTTTGTCATCATTTTCCACAGTCAAACGTGTCTTAACACTTTCTGGCAGAAGATCAAAGTTTTCAACCCATCTTTTCATCGCAGATTCTCGATCCCCATAAGATGCACCAATGTGAATGTTGATTTTAGCCCAGTGACTTCTAGGCATGCCCATTAGGTCCATTATTTTTCCGTGAATAGCAAGATCAGTGATTGTGTTCTTGACGACGTGCTCTTTTGTAGAAGTCAAGATGTTAAACGGCCCCGGATGAAAAGAAAGCCTAATACCTTTTGCTCGAGCATAGTCACCAGCTACTTTGAGATTATTAGCAATTCTTTCAAAGCCAGGAAGGTCTTCGAGCATATACTCAGATGCCCATGGGAATAGGCAGGATGTCATTCTGAATACACGAACGTTATTCCTATGGTTCCATTCAAGAATTGGAAGAATGTTTCCTGTGTTTAATTCTGATAACTCTGAAGCATACTCTATGCCCTTTGCTTGAAATGTTCTCTTGATCATGGATCGATTGCAAGTAATCTTGTTCTTTTTGTCTTGCTGCAGTGTAAGATTAATGCAAGCATAGCCGAGTTCAATGCCTGGACTGTTTTCTGTAAAGTTATTCATTTTGTTTTTTGCCTCTATAGTTATATTTTAGGAGATGATATGAAATTTTTTAAGGGTGCTGCCTCTTACTTACTTATTTTATCATTAATACTTCTTGCTTGCACTCAAATAAGAATTAATGAAGAATATTTTTCTCATCTACATAGTTCAAATGCATTGTACGAAAATGCCAAAAACTCAGTTTACCCTAATGAAAATTTCATATTTTTACAAAGACTAATCATGGTCAAAGACGGATCAGGTGGTCAAGATTTTCTACCTTTAACATCAGCTTCTGGTATAGCTGTTAAAAATAAAAAAGAAACAGTTTTTGCTTTCTCAGCTGGGCACTGGTGTAAATCTTCTGAAGACGAAGAGTCCACTCTAGAGTTGCTGAGAGAACTAAATCCAGAATTTAAACTAGAAATTATTAATAATGTATCATTTTTTGGAAAGTCATATCCAGTTGAAATTGTTTACATAGATAATTTTCATGACATTTGTGTTCTTACATTCAAGTCAGACTATGCCAAAAGATTAAAAACAATCAAACCTGCTAAGAGATATCCTAAGATTGGAGAAAAAGTTTACACAGCGTCTGCTCCAGCAGGAATGTATGACCACAACATGCGCCTTCACTTTGAAGGCTACTTTGCAGGCTGCGATTACAGTGAAGAGTATTGCTTTTATAGTGTCCCAGGAACTTTAGGAAGTTCAGGATCTGGTATACTTGATGAGAACGGTAACTTAATTTCTATACTTGACGTTTCGATTGTCGACTTTAATCACATTACAGGTGGCACCCGGCTCGAGATAGTCCAAGAGCTTTATAACATCTTTATGAAATAAAATGAAACTTTACATCGATAAAAATTTAGACATACAAGACGACAAAAAAAATCTAATAGCAGAGTTCTGTGTTTTCTGTGCTGAGAAGCTGCCGATAGAAGGTGACTTTGAAATCTATGTCGTATCAGAAAGAAAACCTTACAATATCCAAACAACAGCAATGTATATTCTTAATGAAAACTGCTGTTACGTTTACGCAAAAAACAGAGCTGTCCCTGATGTCATGCGATCAATAGCACACGAAATGACACACATGATGCAAGATCAGACAGGTTTAATTAACGGACCGATAAGAGATGCAGGTGGTTTTCATGAGGACCAAGCAAACTCTAGAGCAGGAGAGTTAATAAAACTTTTCGCAAAAAGTAAGCCCGAGAGAAAAAAGATATACGAGTCTAAATCTAGGCTGTTGCCATAATCTTTTTGATTTCTTCGTCATCTCTAACAAGTTTATAAGTAGGATCAGATCCCATGAAAACAGGGGCTCCTGCCTTAAGTCTCTTAAAAACGCGTCCATCACCTTTTATTTGAGCATAAGAAACTTTGTTTTCTCCGCTACCAATACTGACCCTCGATGCAAGATATTCTTCTCCAGTGATACCATCCTTGATAGGCGTATCGCTCCTCTTTACAACCTTCGGCGCACTAGACCCTTGTGCATCTGAACTTGAGGTGTTCTTGGCCACGCTTTCTTCATCAGGAGTGCTAACTTTACCTTTTGAGAAAGTAGCTGTTTTACACTTAGCAAAGAAAGCGTCATATTGTGCTTTGTTATGTGAATGTTTTCTTGTGTCACGCTTGTTGCCTATTTGGAAATGCAAGTGAGGCCCGGTAGATCTTCCCGTGTTGCCGGACTTGCCAATAAGTTCACCTGGCTTTACACTTTGACCTTTTTTGACGAGTATTTTGCTTAAGTGCATGTAAGCAGTAAAATTATTATCTCCAACTAGCGGACCATTGTGCTTAATAACAATATAATTTCCTGCTGATTTACTACCTGTTACTGTTTGAACAACTTTACCAGAGGCAACACTTACTATTGGATAACCTATCGGCATTCCAATATCATATCCGTTATGAGGCCTAGTGGCTTTGACCCCTTTCACTGTTATTGTTCTGGCTGGGTCGGGCTTACTTCCCAGCTTAGGCGTAGTTCCGTTGCTATTTTTTACAATAGGATGAATGTAGTCACCGTCAGGAACATCTATGTTAATACTCTCACTTTCTTCGGCAGATAAACCTCCACCTCTAGAATAACCCGAAGTGGGCTTTCTAAATCGAAGTGCTTCTTTGACAGCTTTTCTAATGTCTGATTCTGATAAGATCATGAATTACCTCGGGATTTTGTAGCCGCCTGGGATTGTAATTGTGATACGTAGTTCATCATCAGCAGTCATGTATTCCTTTCTCTCTTTTCTCTTCTTTTTGGTAAAAACTTCCATTCTGTCTTGCAAGGCGTCTTTTACCATTCTCTGTAAGTTGCCTTTGAAGTTGTCTCTTTCTACGGCACCAATGGGCTTTCTTCTTCTAACTCTAATGTTACCACTGCCTCTCACCTTGATGTCAAATTCAAGTGATACTGCTTTTACTGTTGAGCGTCTAGCTTTTGTGCTAAATTGCTGATTGATTGCCTTGATGAGGTCATTTTCAACACTCTCGTTAAAAGGCTCACTCAGAGGAACGTTGCCTTTTGAGCCTGCGACTGATCTTATGATGATCTTTCCACCACCTCTCTGCCCGTCGACATCAGGGTCAGGCGCCGGAGGCCCATCTTCATCTTCATCATCGCCACCACTCCCGCCGCCGCCGCCAGAAACTTTGTCCTTTCCGTACCTAACTTCGTCGTAATAGGCATCGAGGCAGAAAGCTAAGCACCCTCTTGGGTTTGGAGTGTAACCAGGAAAGTCAGATTTCATAGCTTTTGAAAGATCAAGCCAGTTTTCTGCTTTATCCACTTCGTCTCTGTGAAACTCATAAATTGCGCAGTTTAAAAGAGCATGAGGCGCAAAGACCTTCCAAGCGTTTTGGATGCTTCTGTTCCAAGCTTCTGCTGGTGTAGGTTCGATGTAGCCCTCAAGACCCCCACGAGTATCATCGTAAGCGTTCATAGTTCTCACAATGTTCTCGATGAAACTTCTCTCAAGTCCAAATGGTAGGCTATCGTATTCTTTTCCTTCTTCACCCGGGACTGCTGATCCTTCTTCAGAGAAGTCCTCTAATTTAACTGCCGCGGCAGCTTCTTTAAATCGCTTGCTCACATCTTTGAACATTACTTCTAAGTTCAAGTAGAAATCAGGCTTAAGCATTTTAAGTTCAGAATCATCAAAGTCTCCGCTAGAAAAAGCAACGTAAGCTCCAACACTCACAGCCACGACACCTAATACTATCCACCCAGCCACGGGTATCGATCCTAAAAGGGCTCCCGCTCCTGCGAGAGAACCAGCGCCTACTGCTGTACCAACTCCGGCGCCTGCTGCGGATGCTCCAGCAGCCGCCGCGCCGGCGGCAGAAGCAGTAGCGCCTGCTGTACCAAGTGCTCCCGTTCCAGCTCCGATTGCTGATGCAAGTGTAGAACCTGGAGCTACTAGAGCGAGCGCCGGCAGGGTCGCAGCCCCACCAGCTCCTACTGCTGCACCAACTCCAGCTGCAGCTCCTACACCGACCCCAGCAGCCACTCCAGCAGCGCCGATGCTGCTTGCAAGCTCCTCACCCATTGGTCCACTTCCGACTTCGGCCGACACATCTTTTAAAACGTCTGCTTGTCTTTCTACAGCACGAGAAATTTCCTCCATCTTTTCAACTGTGTAAACTTCTCCGTCAAGTGCAAATAGGCCGCGCTTGTAAATTGCTTGAACTTCTGCTCTCACGTCATAAAATTCGTCTGAGGTAAATGAACTGTATTCATCTTGAAGTGAGTCAGCTAGATCAAAAGGTCCTCCAAAGAAACCTTTATACTTTTGACTAAAAACATGGGAGACAAAAGACAAGTCGGCGAGTGTGGGTATCTTTTTAAGTGTCTCAATAATGAGGGCTTCATCTGTGCCCATTCCAAACAGCTGCCCAGACGCTAGATTTGTACCACTCTCAGTAGCTTCGTAAAAGTTAGTTGCGAGTGCTCTAGCTTGACTTTCTGATAACATGACCCCGTTTCCTGGACGGATTCCTTTGCCAAAGAGAGCTGCATTTTTTTCAAGCATTTCTTTGTACTGAGCTGCAGCTTCCCTAGAGTTTTCAGAAGAT
>Ga0163109_10001279_pt1 | contig 19987 bp, 11 predicted proteins | sample CRUFie1St13metaG_FD_108704 | JGI IMG/M metagenome (GOLD analysis project Ga0163109, IMG submission 108704) | Marine microbial communities from the Costa Rica Dome - CRUD Field 142mm St13 metaG | ecosystem: Environmental > Aquatic > Marine > Oceanic > Photic zone | place: Costa Rica: the Eastern... | reverse complement strand
TCGATGACTGTGTCGGTGCTTACGACGAGTGCGACATTTGCAACGGCCCTGGCGCCATCTACGAGTGTGGATGCAATGACATCCCTGAAGGAGACTGCGACTGCGACGGAAACCAGCTTGACGCCTTGGGCGTCTGTGGTGGCGAATGCACGGCGGACGCTGATGCCGACGGCATCTGTGACGATGTTGACGACTGTGTCGGTGCCTACGACGAGTGCGGCATCTGCAACGGCCCCGGCGCCATCTATGAGTGTGGATGTTTAGACATCGCAGAAGGCGACTGTGATTGCGAGGGCAACCAGCTCGACGCCTTGGGCGTCTGCGGTGGCGACTGCACGGCAGACGCCGATGCCGATGGCATCTGTGACGACGTTGACGACTGTGTCGGTACCTACGACGAGTGCGGCATCTGCAACGGATCTGGAGCGATTTACGAGTGCGGATGCTCTGACATCCCAGAAGGAGACTGCGACTGTGACGGCAACCAGCTCGACGTTCTGGGCGTGTGCGGCGGTTCCTGCGCAGCCGACGCCGACAGCGATGGCATCTGCGATGACGTAGACCCTTGCGTGGGTTCACTTGATGCTTGCGGCGTGTGCAACGGCCCAGGAGCGATTTATGAGTGCGGATGTACTGACATTCCTGAGGGAGATTGCGACTGCGACGGCAATCAACTCGATGCGCTTGGTGAATGTGGAGGGGCGTGTGTGGCAGATGAAGATGCAGACGGTCTTTGCGATGATGTTGACGAATGCTTGGACACTGAGGCATGCAATTACGACAGCGCGTCGAACGAACCATGCACCTACAACGATGCTACAGGCGAATGCGGAGGCACCTGCACAGCGGATGAGGATGCCGACGGTCTTTGTGATGATGTTGACGAATGCCTGGACATTGAGGCATGCAACTACGACAGCGCATCGAACGAACCATGCGCCTTCAGCGATGCCGTCGGTGAATGTGGCGGTACCTGTTCCTTTGATTTGGACAACGATGGCATTTGCGATTTTGAGAGCTGTGGATTGCCTTTGACCTACCAAGGGTATGACTACGCCACCGTGGAAATCAACGGGCGCTGTTGGTTTGCCGAAAACCTGCGAAGCGAGAATTACGCCAACAGCGAGTCCATTTCGTCTGGACTTGATGCCGAAACATGGACATCCACATCCGAAGGAGCCGTCGCGACGTATGGTGAAACCTCACAATGTGCAGACAACGCGCCTGGGTTGGATGCCTGCGATGCATCCCAGTCGCTGGAAGCTTACGGACGATTGTACAACTGGCATGCAGTGACGGATCCACGTGCGTTGTGTCCCACAGGTTGGCATGTTCCTACAGACCAAGAATGGGAAGCATTGATCAATGAGGGTGGGTTCAAATTTGCCAGCGACGGATTGAAATCGACTTACGGCTGGGAAAATGAGGGCAATGGCACAAACGCGAGTGGATTCAATGGATTGCCGGCTGGTGCTCGATTCGACGACATTGGAAATTTTGAATTTGCCGGCCAGTTCGCCGGTTGGTGGAGCTCTTCACCACAGGAGGGTTCAGGCGCCACAGAAAACGCTTGGGCGCGATTCCTCAGCTCCACCAACAACGATGTCATCCGGGATTACCGTTCCCACAATGATGGTTGGTCTGTGCGGTGTGTTCAGGATGCAAACTGACGGTGAGAAGAGAATGGACCCGGTTCGGTTGAAGTCGTGTCCTTTGAAAGCATCCTGTGCGGAGTGGGCAAAACCATGCACGCCTCAACGTTCTTGGTGATGTGACTGTGGAAGAGGGACGAGGTCGAACCTCGTACCTTCGGGGACATGAACGCAGCGCAATTTTCTTCGTGGTCGGTGGACGGCTGGAAGGCGGGAGCCCGAGGTCAAGAGGACGTGGTGGGCAACGTGCGATGGGATGGATTGCGCATTCCGCAAGTGGTGGCTCAGCCTTTGGGAGCTGTGAAGGTGCCCGTGGGATCAAGGCCTCAAGGAGGCTGGGAGATTCAGCAGGGTTTTTCGGAGAAAGACGCATTGATGCAAGGCCTCATGCACGGGGTCGAAGGCGTCCGAACGTCTGCCGAAGGGGTGGATGGCGAGGCGCTCAGGGCGTTGCTTGCGGACGTGCACCCGGAGATGGTGGCGCTTCACGTGGACGGTTACGACACCGTGGGGGCGCTGCGCGCTGTGGTGGCATGGGCGGAAGGGAAGGTGGTGCGCGGTTCGAGCACCTGGGATGCGGGGCGTGAGAATGAATTTGACGCTGAAGCATTGAGGCTGCACGCCGAAGCGTGGCATGCGGCGATGCCGGCGTTTCACGTTTGGGGCGTGGACGCGGCCAAATGGCAGGACTGCGGCATGCTCCCTGTCGATGCACTTGGTGCCATGCTCAGCGCCTCGAAGGAGGCCTTAAACGTCCTCGTGGCGGCTGGGTGGTCGCTCGAAGACGCGGCAAAGCATGCGACGCTTCGTCTTGCCTTCAGCACGGACGTGCTGTCGAACGTGGCGATGGCCCGCGCAGCCCGCGCCTTGTGGTCCCGGTTGCTCGTCTCGCTGGGCATGGCGGCCGGTGCCGTGGTGCGGCTCGAAGCCCAAACCTCGACGCTCGGACTCCACGCCGACTCCAAGAATTCCCGTGACGCACTGCTCAGCCACACGATTGCGGCTTACGCTGCGGTGCTGGGAGGCGTGGACGGGTTGGAAGTTCGGCGTCACGATTTCCGGGAGGTGCTGGAGGGTCGGGGGAACCGCGACGAGGCCGTGCGCGCTGAGCGTTGGGCCCGAAACATCCAGCACATCTTGCGCGAGGAAGCCGGGCTGGGCGAACACGCCGACGTGATGAAGGGCAGCCGCGCGATCGAAGCGTTGACGCGCCAAATGGCCGAACAGGCTTGGGCTCGTTACGAGGAGATGGAGTCGGCGGGCGGTTGGCGCGCCGGCGCGGACCTGATGAAAGCTTGGATGCTCGAAGGTCAGCGCGCCCACCTCGCGCGGCCGTGGTACGTCTCGACCGACATGGCACGCGGCGACAAGCCGTGGGCGCAGGATTCCGACTCGCGCTTCTTCGCCCTGGACCACCCCGCCGAGGAGCCGTCGCGCGAGCCGATGAAAGCGAGTGCTTGGCCCGAGGAGTTTTGTGTGACGGACAAGAGAGAGGCGCATGCGCACGAGGCCTTTGGACCGGGCGTGTCGCCGTATTTGGGCGGTCCGTATTCGACGATGTATGCGGTCAGGCCTTGGACGGTGCGGCAGTACGCGGGTTTCTCGACGGCCGAGGAGAGCAACGCGTTTTACCGTCGGAACCTCGCGGCAGGTCAGAAGGGCTTGAGCGTGGCGTTTGACCTCGCGACGCACCGTGGCTACGACAGCGACCACGAGCGCGTGAAGGGCGACGTGGGCAAGGCAGGCGTGGCCATCGACAGCGTCGAAGACATGAAGCGCCTGTTCGAAGGCATCCCGCTTGACCGAATGAGCGTCAGCATGACGATGAACGGGGCGGTGCTGCCGGTTTTGGCCTTCTACATCGTGGCGGCGGAGGAGCAAGGCGTGGCGCAAGACCAACTGACGGGCACCATCCAAAACGACATCCTGAAGGAGTTCATGGTGCGCAACACGTTCATTTATCCGCCGGCGCCGTCGATGCGGATCATCAGCGACATTTTTGCGTACACCGCCGCGCACATGCAGCGCTTCAACTCCATCAGCATCAGTGGTTACCACATGCAGGAAGCGGGTGCGACGCAGGAGATTGAGCTTGCGTACACGTTGGCCGACGGCTTCGAGTATGTCAAGACGGGCGTGGAGGCGGGCCTCGACGTGGACGCGTTTGCACCGCGGCTGAGTTTCTTTTGGGCCAACGGCATGGCGCACCTGAAGGAGATTGCCAAGATGCGCGCAGGCCGCATGCTGTGGGCCGACCGGATGAGGGGGGAGTTTGGGGCCAATGCGAAAGGCCAAATGCTCCGCACCCACACCCAAACCTCGGGATGGTCTCTGACCGCCCAAGACCCATGGAACAACGTCGCGCGCACGGCCATCGAGGCTCTCTCAGCCACCATGGGCGGCACGCAGTCCCTGCACACCAACTCGCTCGACGAAGCCATCGCGCTCCCCACGGACATGTCCGCTCGCATCGCCCGAAACACGCAGCTGCTCCTCCAAACCGAGGCCGGCTACACGGCCGCCGTCGACCCGTGGGCTGGCAGCCACGTCCTCGAGGACCTCACGGCCAAGATGATCACGTCCGCCGAGACCCTCATGGCCGAGATTGCCGAGAAGGGGGGCATGGCCAAGGCCATCGATGAAGGCTTGCCCAAACTCCGGATCGAAGAAGCCGCCGCCTCCAAGCAGGCGGCCATCGACCGCGGCCGCGACAAGATCATTGGCGTCAACCTCTTCACGGTCGAGGGCGAAGACGACGTCGAGGTGCTCGTCGTGGACCAGGACGAGGTGCAACGTCAGCAACTCGCCGGCCTCGCGTCCCTCAAAACCTCGCGCGACGCTGCAGCCGTCCAATCGGCCCTCGACGCCTTGACCTCGGCGGCGCGTGGCGACGGCAATTTGCTCGCCGCCTCCATCGCGGCGGCCCGCGTCCGCTGCACGCTCGGAGAAATCAGCGCGGCCCTCGAGGCGGTCTTCACCCGCTTCCAACCGGCCGACCGTCGCGTCTCGGGCGTATTTTCACGGGCCATGGAAGGGTCCGAAGCCTACGACAACGTCCGCGCCCTCAGCGACGCGTTCGCGGCCCGTGCCGGCCGCCGTCCACGCATCCTCGTCGCCAAAATGGGGCAGGACGGCCACGACCGGGGCGCTAAGGTCGTCGCCTCGTCTTTCGCCGACCTCGGCTTCGACGTCGACCTCGGCCCGTTGTTCAGCACGCCCGCCGAAGTGGCACGCCAGGCCATCGAAAACGACGTTCACGTGGTCGGCGTCAGCACGCTCGCGGCCGGCCACCTGACCCTTGTGCCAGGCCTGATTGAAGCCCTGCGTGAGGCAGGCCGCCCCGACATCCTGGTCGTGGCTGGCGGCGTGATTCCACCGGGTGACCACGAAGCGCTGTACAACCACGGCGTCGTCGGCGTCTTTGGGCCCGGAACGCCCATCACGACGAGTGCCAAGGACATCCTCGATTTGTTGCTTGAGTCATACATAAAATGAGTTATCAACGGCGGGATTTGGTTTTGGCGCAGGAAGCCACGATATTGGGTCCAGACGCGATATTTCGACGTTGAATGAACCATTCGTACTCACCAAACACCTTTATCATGAGTCACTTCTCTCTGTTCACAGCGCTGGTTGTGAGTTTGTCTTGCGCCACGAGTTGGGGGCAAAAGACCATTCAAAATCCCCCCGCAGGTACTGCGGTCCCAGGCGAGGTCATTGTCAAATTGGACAATCGATTCCAGCCGGAGGCCATCACGGACAAAGGCATTTTCTACCATGGCATTCCTGCGGATTTGCAATTGAAGGAAACCTTGAGTGCGCTTTCTGGCATCTACCTGTTCAGCTACGACGATGTGGCGATGAATGAGGACATGATGCTGCGTACGTTGAACGGATTGCCGTTTGTGGAGGCGGCACAGTTGAATCACTATGTCGAAGAGCGCGCCACGCCCAATGATCCACAGTTTGGTTCGCAATGGCACCACATCGACGACTCGGACAACGACATCGATTCTGACCTTGCATGGGACATCACTACAGGCGGAACCACGGCCAACGGAGACCGCATTGTTGTGGCCGTTCTTGAAGGTGGTGGTTCCAACTACAACCACGTGGACCTCATTGACAACCACTGGGTCAACTCGGCGGAAGTGCCTGGAAACGGCATCGACGACGACGGCAATGGGTTTGTCGACGACTACAATGGCTGGAACGCTGGAAGCAACAACGATGCGATTGCGGCGGGTGGTCACGGGACATCTGTCAGTGGGATGATTGGCGCCACAGGCAACAACAGCAATGGCGGTGCAGGCGTGAATTGGGATGTAGACATCATGCAAGTTGACATGGGAGGTGGTCTCACCGAATCCAATGTGATTGCAGCGTACAACTACCCCTACACCATGCGTAACCTCTACAACACGTCGGGGGGGACGCAGGGTGCGTTCGTTGTGGCAACCAACGCCTCTTGGGGCATTGACGGTGCGAACCCCGCAAATTACCCTGTGTGGTGCGCGTACTATGACGATTTGGGCGCTGTGGGCATTTTGAACTGCGGAGCCACGGCCAACAACAACGTCAACATCGATGTGGTGGGAGACATGCCCACGGGATGTGGTTCGGACTACATGGTCGCTGTGACGGCGACCAACAGCAGTGACGTGCGCACATTCTCCGGCTACGGAGCGACGACCATTGATTTGGGTGCCCCCGGTGAGAACGTGTTCTTGCCCTCGGGTTCGACCGGATATGGTGGAACGTCGGGCACGTCATTTGCAAGCCCATGCGTGGCAGGTGGCATCGCCTTGGTGTACAGCGCGCCTTGTGCAGACCTTGCGTCCAACGCCCTCTTGACACCACAAGCCACGGCTGACGCCGTTCGCAGCTACATCTTGAACGGGGTGGACCAAGTGGCCAACCTCGCGGGTGAGACTGTCACAGGAGGACGCTTGAATGTGCGCAATGCGCTCGACTTGGCCATTGAGGACTGCAACCCGGACATCGGGTGCACCGACCCTACGGCCTGCAACTACAGCCCCGAAGCCATCACGGACAACGGCTCTTGTCTGCAATTTGACGATTGTGGCGTGTGCGGTGGCGACAACAGCTCTTGTACAGGTTGCACGGACCCCGTGGCATGCAACTACGATGCCGAAGCGACCATTGAAGATGGATCTTGCATTGACGGCACAGGCATCACCATTGCTGTCGGAGGCGGCTCTTGGGATGGTGAGATCGGATGGTCTTTGGATTTGAATGGTGAGGTCTTCGCCTCTGGCGGTGCCGGCACGGTCACGGCTTGTTTGCCCGAAGGTTGCTTCACGTTGAGCATGACCGATTCCTACGGCGACGGATGGAACGGTGCGATTTACACGCTTTCTGCTGCCGACGGCACGGTGATTGCGACCGGCGATTTGGATACGGCCCAACAAGGCGATGGGTCTACCCAAGGTTCGGATGTGGTCCAAATTGGCGTCGATTCCTGCGGCTTGGGTTGCACTGACGCGACAGCTTGCAACTACGACCCAGACGCCACCCTCGACGACGGTTCTTGCAATTTTGATTGCAACGGATGCACCGATCCAGCAGCGTGCAACTACGACCCCACGGCAACCCAAGACGACGGTTCATGCACGGTGAACGACGATTGCGGGGTGTGTGGCGGCGACAACAGCACATGCACAGGTTGCACCGATGCAGCCGCGTGCAACTACGATCCTTCTGCGTTGTTTGACGACGGCTCTTGCCTCGCCAACGACGAGTGTGGTGTGTGCGGCGGTGACAACAGCACGTGCGGCGGATGCACCGATGCCACGGCGTGCAACTACGACCCCGCTGCGGTCATTGACGACGGCTCTTGCATCTTCGGAGGTGAAGGGGTGACAGTCACCATTTTGACGGACAACTACCCTGGAGAAACGACTTGGAGTTTGACGGACATTTCTGGCACCGTGGTGGCATCTGGTGGCCCTTATGCCACGCAGGCGGTGGAAGAAGTGACGCAAGTGTGTGTGGCGCCCGGCTGCTACACCTTCACCATCAACGACTCCTTCGGCGACGGAATTTGCTGTGCGTACGGAACGGGCTTGTACACTGTGTCCTCTCAAGGTACGGTGCTTGCCACCGGCGGTGAATTTACGGACTCAGAGAGCGCCGATTTCTGTCTGGGCTCAGGATTTGGCTGCACGGACGAAACGGCGTGCAACTACGATGCAGAAGCGACAACCGACGACGGTTCATGTGATTTCACCTCTTGCGTGGGCTGCACCGATGCGGACGCCTGCAACTACAACCCAGGTGCAACGGTGGACGATGGCTCTTGTGTGATGCCCGATCCAGTGGACGGTTGCACGGACACATGTGACTTCCCTGTGTCTGTCAGCGAAGCTGCATTGGCCCAAACACTGGCGGGAACCGCGGTCGAATTTGGCGCCTACGGCACCTTGTCTTCGCTCGAAGTGACATTGGATTGGTCCCAAGCGGAGGGTACCGGCGCGTGGCCCGCTGACCTTTTGGTTGAACTTGGCTTGCCAGACGGCAGCTGTGTGGCTCTGGGTGGATACGATGTGACAAGTGCGACCTGCACGGACTTGGGCAACTACACCGTGGTGTGGCCAGAGACTTGGGCAGTCAGCACGGCCGGCACCTACACCGCATCCATTGACCTCAGTGGCGCGTCGTTGAGCGGCACGGGCTTGTGGTCCATCACCCTCATCAACGGGTGGGCGACAGGTGGTTCTTCCAACTACGACGCGACGTTCACCATGACGGGCTTGTGCACTTCGGATGACATTGACATCACGGGCTGCACCGACGCCACAGCGTGCAACTACAACCCCAATGCCACTGCAGACGATGGCTCTTGCGAATTCGACAGCTGCACAGGTTGCACGGATGCTGCGGCATGCAACTACGATGCTGCGGCGACGATCGACGACGGTTCTTGCGAATTCGACAGCTGCGCAGGTTGCACTGATACTTCGGCATGCAACTACGACCCTTCGGCGACCATTGACGATGGCTCCTGCTTGCAATTGGATGCGTGTGGCGTTTGTGGCGGCGATGACAGCTCTTGCAGCGGTTGCACAAATCCTGATGCGGACAACTACGACCCCAATGCCATCGTGGACGACGGCAGCTGCATTGTCACGCCAGATTGTCCCGAAGACTTGAACAACGACGGATTGATTTCTGTCGCAGACATCCTGGCTTTGTTGGCCGACTTCGGATGCACGTCGGATTGCGATGCGGACCTGAACGGGGACGGCGCAACCAACGTGAACGACATCTTGCAGATTTTGGCCGCGTTCGGAGGCCAGTGTGACTGATTCATCGGATGATCCGATGCAGAAAGGGCGAGCCTCGGCTCGCCCTTTTTGTGTCTTATGAAGCGTGGTTTTTTGCGTTGTCCTGGCGCTGAACTCGTCCGCAAATGGCGCTTAGCAAACGGTGCCAAAGGCACTCAATACGGCGAGGACATCGTTGACGCCGACCGTGCCGTTCGCGTCGAGGTCAGCCGTGCAGTCGACGGTGCATCCAAACTCCCCGAGCACCATCAGCACGTCGCCCACACCCACGGCACCGTCTCCCGTCAAGTCCGCGGGACAGTCGCCGCCTGACGGACCTGCATTGGGTGCGTTGGGCGTGGGAGGGGTGTTTGTGCCTGGCACGAACGTGGTCCATGTGTCTGCGCCGTCTGTCACGCGACCGTAGCTTGTGTTGGGCAATTGTTGCGTGTCCCATGCGATTTGGTCCACACACCGCCAGCCAAACTCATCCCACACGCTCAGAATCAAATCATCTCCAGAGGACTCGACGTTGAAGGAGGTGTGCAAGGGGCCGTCCTCGGGGTCGTTGTCGCACCAAAGCACCCGGTGGTCTCCGGCATCAACGGTGAAGGAAGGGAATGTGAAACGCTGGGGTTCACTTCGTCGGTTGGTGAGGTGGAGTCCAGCCACGTTGACGGGAGCATCTCCCGTGTTCACGATTTCCACCCAGTCGGCATACCCACCGGCCTCGTCGGTCACAAAGGTGCTGTTCAACGCCATCACTTCATTCAAGCGGAACGGGTTGTTGGGGGCGCGGCTGATCCAAGCTTGAGCGGGGACACAGGGGTCTGTGGGTTGTGCGCCGTCGCTGTACGTTGCGGACGTGTACCAGCTGACCTGGTCGGCCTCGGGCAGGTGCACTTTCAATCCGTGCCGGCCATCTTGGGCAGCGCCGTCTCCGCTCAGTCCGTCGTCATTCATGGACAAAGTTTGATAGGGGCCTGCGTCCACGCTGAGGTGAAGCTGCACGGACAATGGCGATCCAGCAGCCTCCGCTTTGATGCGAAGGGTGTCGTCCACCACAGGGGTGTAAGCCCATGCCTGAATGTCTCTCGGGAACTGGGCGTCTGACGTTTGGCTGTAGGCCGACGGCGCCCTTTGGTTCACGTACGTGGCGATGCCTTGCGGCACGTGGCCGCCCCATCCCGTGGTAAGGCTGTTCAGAAAGGCGTCGTCGTCGAAGCCGTAGTCGTAGGTGCGGTAGACGTCCTCCAAGGCCGCCGAGGTCAACATGGTCTTCAACGAATTGCCGTGTTGCAGCCAAGCTGACCCCGTGAAGGAACCGTTGTCAATCAAGTCGTGGATGTACCATCCGAGGCGCGTTCGGTATTGCTCCACACCCATCATGCGGTCGTACAGGGGTTTGGTTCCCCATTGGTCCCAATCGTAGACATTCTGGTCCACCCAATTGCCGCCCCACTCGATGCCACAGGTGTTGTCGACGTCGTAACTGAACATCATCAATCGACCGTCGGAAGGGCGCTCATAGAGGTAAAAGTTGTTTTGGTTTCCGATGTAGTTGTCCCAATGCCCGACGAGGATTTCCACCGCGGCGAGCCGCAGGAACCCATCGACATCGAAAATGGCTTCGAGTTCACATTGGAAGTCTGCGTCGCTGGCGGTGCCCACGGTGTGGCACAGGTCACGGATGGCCGAGTAGTCGTCCTCGGTGTTGTTGGTTTTCAATTCGTAAGTACGCTGTTCTGAATTCCAGGGAGGCGTGAATTTGTAGGCTTCTGGATTGTCGCCCAGGTCAGCCAAATCGGCAGGGTAGGTGCACTTCCACAGGTTGCCGTGGTCGTGTTTGAATCGCTTTTGGATGAACTCCTCGTCCACGTGTTCGACGTGGATGTACAGGCCTTTGTATTCGTCGTTGATGTACAGTCGAACATGGCTGATCCGCGGGGCGATGTATCCCTGCGCCCGCATGTATTCCCACACCATGCGCGCCCGCATCATGGAGGGGTCATTGTGATTGCCATTGAGGTTCATTTTCTCAAGGCCGTTCCATTTTCCGCCTGCGGTGAACGTGTTGAAGCTCACCTTGAAGCTCTTCTTGGCCGCGTTGCGTGAAGTGTTGCCACGAAGCCGAATCCCCACATTGCTCACGGTGTCTATGCCCGCGGAAGATTCATAGACAAAGGTCCCAGGCCACTCTTCGTTGGAGTAGGCGTTGTCTGGGTTGAGGATGAAGTCGAGGTCGGGTTGGGCCAAAGTCAACCTCACCGAGGCCACTTCGTCCGCCAAAAAGGCGGGACCCAATTCGGGCACGTAGTCTTGTGCTTGGGTGGTCGTGCCCGCGAGGAAACCGCCCACAGTGACCCAAAACAGGCGCTGACAGAAATGCTTCATGTTATCCTAAGATACGGATGGGGTTGCGAAGCCCATTGAGAAAGTCCTTGACTGGCATGGCGGGTTTGCCTTGGGGTTGAATGCGGGTCAGGGAGAGGGTGCCCGTTCCACACGACACGGACAGGGTGTCCTTGGACACGTGGACCGTTCCAGGTTGGCCGCCAAAGTCGGCATCGGTGCGTTCGCTGGCGTGCACCCGCAACGTGTCGCCGGAAGGAAGGGTCGTCCACGCCCCGGGGAAGGGATTCAAGCCACGAATTTGGTTGTGGATGTCTTCGGCGGGGCGGCTCCAATCGATGCGTCCGTGGTCTTTGAAAAGCTTGGGTGCCTCTTTGGGGATCACGCCATCTTCAAGTAAGGATTCTTGGGGAACCGGATTGGCAGTTCCTTCAGCCAGCGCATCGATGGAACGCACCAGAAGGTGCTTGCCCGCTTCCAAGAGGCGGTCGTGCACGACCCCCGTGGTGTCGTCCGGCTCAATGGGGATCTCCACGCGGTCCAACACATGGCCGGTGTCGATTTCATGCTTCAGCAAGAAGGTGGAGGCACCTGTCGTGGTTTCACCATTCAAGACTGCCCAATGGATGGGCGCAGCTCCCCGGTATTGAGGCAGGAGGGAGCCATGAAGGTTGATGGTGCCGAGACGTGGCCGGTTCCAAACCACCTCAGGCAACATTCGGAAGGCCACCACGACGCCCAAGTCGGCGTTCCAAGCATCCAGCTGGTCGTGAAAGGTCTCGTCCTTGAGTTTTTCGGGTTGGGCGAGGGGCAGGTTGTGCTGGAGCGCGACTTTTTTGACGTCGCTGGCGCGCAAGGATCGGCCACGTCCGGCAGGACGGTCAGGGGCAGTCACCACGCCGACCACCTCATGGCGACTCTGGAGCAATTGTTCAAGGCACGTGGCAGCGAACAAAGGCGTTCCGAGAAACACCACACGCAAGGAAGGCGAAGCATCTGAAGACAAACTCATGTCGCAAAGGTCAGGCGCTTTCGGCCTCCTTCAACGAAGGGTGGCCCTGACGCCAAGGCAGGACTCGAAGCGCGCCAGCCGCGCCCACAATCATGCAGATGAAATAGATCCAGTCGGCCCGCCAGATGACGTCAATGGGTTGCGTCCACACCAAGGTCACGGCATAGGCCACGACCACGTAGATGCCCACAGAGATGAATTCAATGAGGAACACGGGTTTTGTGTAGCCCGAGCCTTGAAGGACGGAAATGAGGATGGAGGAGAGGGCGTAAAACTGAAGGGCCACGAATGCCGTGCCGAGCGTGGCAGCCATGGCATCGCGACCAGGAGATGGCTCAAAAAAGTGGCTCGCCAACCAATCCGGATAGAAGAGGTAGCCGTGGGTCAAAAGCCACACGCCCCCATAGCTCAGGGCCGCCAGCTTGAGAATGGCTGGGACGAGTTCCTGTGATCGTCCTTCGCCAATGAGGGTGCTGACGACGGTGCGTGTGGTTTGGCCGAGGCCGCTGCAAATGACAAACGCCAGCATGAAGGCATTGCGCGTCAAGTGGCTGACTTTGAGTTCCATCATGCCCACGCGCTCGACAAAAAAGAAGAACGAGGCCCATGTGGCGATGGTCATGCCAAATTGGGCCATCACAGGCGCCGACAACGACCACCACTGTCGTTCCATGGCCCGGTTGCGCTCGGCTCGGCCCATGTACGCCGCGGGGTGGGTCTTGCGGCTGGCCCAAAGCCACGCGAACAAGGCGCCCAAGCACTCGGCTGTGAAAGAAGCGTAGGCCGCACCCTGCGCGCCCATGGCGGAGCCGCCCCACCATCCCTCGACCCACATGGCATCGAGGACCATGTTGGTGCCGGCCATGAGGAGGGCGAGGACGAGGATGGGGCGTGTTTTGGCTTGGCCAATCCAGTCGGCTTCCACCGCCATGAGCACCGCAAAAGGAATCAGGCCCCAGGCCCGCACGCCGAGAAACGGTTCAAAGACGGCTTGGACATCAGGGTTTTGGAGGAGGAGTTTCCAGCCACCCAGCGCATTGATGCCCAGCACCACGATGGCGAGCAGCAGTCCCAGTGCGCCCAGTCCCATGCGTCCGGCCCTGAAGGCGTGGGCCATTTGGGCAGGGTCGTTTTGGCCTTTGAAACGGGCGACGAGGATTTGGATGCCCACACTGCCCCCAGCAACGATCATGGTGAAGGTGAGGTAAATGAGCCCCGCGTTCCCTGCGCCGTTGATTTCAAGCTCCCCGGCACGGCTGAGGAAGAAATTGTCCGTCAGGACCACGAGGAATTGCACGAGGCTTCCCAACGAAATGGGCACGGCAATGCGCAGCAAGTTGCGGATGCCCGTGTCCAAAGGCGCCCCTGACGACTTGTTCTCCGTCATGAGAGGGCGGCCAACGTGGGCGGTGGGGTGAGGCCGTGACGGGCCAAAATGCCTTGGGCGTTGCGGACCGACTTGAAGATCCACTCGGCATTCAACACAGCTCGCTCGTCGGGATGAAGCTGCCATGCCAGGTCCGATTGCTCCAGTCGTGTGCGCAGCCGTTGCATCAGGATGGCCGCCGCCACGCTGATGTTGAAGCTCTCTGCAAATCCGTGCATCGGGATTTCGACAAAGGCGTCTGCGTGCGCCATCATGAAGTCAGAGGCACCTGAAAATTCCGTTCCCATGACAAGGGCAACAGGCCGATCGATCGGCAGGTTCTCTGGCGTGTGGCCCTCGGCGTGTGGTGAAGTGACCACGACCTGGATTCCTTTGGCTTTCAGCGATTCCACACATGCCAAACGGGGGTCAGGTGCGTGCAGATACCGATGCAAGTTGAGCCATTGGGAGGCGCCTTTGGCGACGCCTTTGTTGCGCGACCACGCGTTTTCGTTTTCGATGAGGTGCACATCCAACAATCCCAATCCGTCTGCGCTTCGCATGACGGCGCTGGCGTTTCGGCTCTGATAGACGTTTTCCAATACGACCGACAGGTGCCGCGAGCGAAGGGCGGCGACGTGATCCAGTTTGGCCAGCCGGGCCTCGGTCACCAAAGGGCGCAGAACCTCAGCACATGCGCGGGCATGGGCGACGTCTGCGGAGGTGGGCAAGGCGTAAGGCACGGCGTGAATTTCGGGGCAAAAAAATCCCCTCACCGAAGTGAGGGGATTTCAAAAATGGATTGGATGAAGATCAGACCTTCAAGCCAGCGCCAGCCTTGAACTTCACAACGTTCTTGGCAGCGATTTTGATTTCAGCACCTGTCTGTGGGTTGCGGCCCGTACGAGCAGCGCGGTGGCTCACAGAGAAAGAACCGAAACCAACGAGAGAAACACGGTCGCCAGACTTGAGGGCACCGTGGATGGCACCGGTAGTGGCGTCGAGAGCGCGGGCAGCGTCTGCCTTAGAGAGACCTGCACCTGATGCGATTGCATCGACCAATTCAGACTTGTTCATGAGTATGAGTTGAGGTTAAACAAAAAACTAGCTTGGCCAAATGTATACGCGCATTCTCAGTGCTGGCAAGGGATAGCGGACGATTGGGGGCATTTTGTGGACAAACCGCGCTTCCGTGTTGATAAGGGCGGCTTTTTGGGGGCGATTTGGCCGTGTTTTCCTGACGTGACGCGGGTTTCAGCCCCGTGTCTCAGGTGCGGGACGCACCATTTCGAGGCCCAAGGACAGGGCAGCAAGCGCCAAATACTCCGGTCCAGTCACCCCGACGACCCAATGTTGTCCCGCGGACACAAGACAGGCCACGATGCCCAAACTCACGCGCACAATGCCCAAGAACTCGGTGTCTCGTCCCGGCGTCGCCTCCAAACGATGGGTGAACGCCCCCGCGCCATGCGACGCCAAGCACACCCAAGGCGCCACAGCAGAGGGCAACATCGCGATGCCGATCAAGGCCAGGGCGACCCCAATAAGGTGAATGGCGGCGTGGACGGAACGGGGCAACTGAGGCATGGTGCAAAAGTAGGAGCGGAGGCTTCACAATACCTTCGCGCCATGAAGGAGATCACCCCTTACCGTCCGGAAATCCGTTTCAGCGATGTGGATGCGTATGGCATCGTGCACAACGCCAAGTACATCGTCTACATGGAGCAGGCGCGCATCCACTGGTGGCGTCAGGCCATGGGGGATGGCACGTGGGATTGGTCCAAAGTCGGCGTGCTTGTGGCCCATCACAGCATTGACTATGTCCGACCCGTGCGTTTGGGCGATGTCCTCGAGGTGCAAAGTCACATTGGGGAGCTCGGCAACAAAAGCATGGACGTCCACTATGAATTGACATGCGGCGGCCATGTGGTGGCCAAGGCCAAAACCGTGCTCGTCTGCTTCGATCACAAGACGCAAGCCACGATTCCCGTTCCTGAGGCGTGGCGCACGGCGTTGGAGGCGCTCAAGGCGCATTCCCCCTTTCTCATGAGCTAAGGACGCCCCTCGGCGTCATTTGTGAATCACCCACACGCGGTGCGCCCACGAAGGGAGGGTGTCGCTGTTGCGGGGCGAAATCGGGGCAAGGGTGCCGTCTGGTTGCAATGCCTCGACGGCGATGGCGTCGGCCATCCAAGGGGCGAGGTTGGCCCAAGGAAGTTCCCGTTCTTCGGCCGCGGCATTGACCAGGGTGACAATGCGCACGTCGTCCTGCTCGCGCGTGAATCCATAGACGCCCCGCTTGGGGAAGAAGTGTTCCATGCCACCTTGAAAGGCACGCGGGTACGCATTCCGAATCTGCAACAACCCATGAATGTGGTCAAACCACGTCTGCTCATCGGGGGTCCGTCCCCCGGCCGTGAAGGCGTCGCGGTCGTCTTCGGCCCAGCCCCCCGGCATGTCTTGGCGGACTTTGCCGTCGGGTTCGCAGCGGGTGTCAAACCCGAGTTCCGTCCCGTAGTACAGGCAAGGTGTGCCTCGTCCCATAAGCAGCATGGCGAGCCCAGCACGGGCTTTGTCGTCGGAACCTGCCTCCGCAATCCAACGGTGCGTGTCGTGGTTGTCGAGGAAGGTCACCAGTTTTTGGGCGTCAGGGTAGAGGAAGTCCTCGGCCAACACCTCGTAAACCGCCCCAATCCCATGCTCCCAACCTTCGCCTTGTTCCATGGCCTCCTGAATGGCGAAGTGCCACGCGAAGTCCGCGGCGCCATCCAGACCCGTGACGTCGCCCCAGCCAAATCCTGACCCCTCCACAAGTGCAGCTTGCTTGGCAGAACCATACACCCAGGCCTCGGAGAACATGAAGGACTCGGGGAAGGCATCGGCCACGCGACGGGTCAGGGCCGCCATGGCGTCTTGTTGGCCATAAGTGTAGGTGTCAATGCGAAGTCCATCGATGCCCACCTCGGCCATCCACCACAGGATGTTGGTCCCCATGTAGCGTTGCAGGTCGGGGTGGAGCTGGTTCATGTCGGGCATCATGCGGTCAAACCACCCGTCGTTGAACCCGACCACATCCACGTCTTGGCGGTGCGGATCCATCACCACGCCGCTGCGGTAATTGGTGCGCTTCGCTTCAGAGAAGTCGCCCGACCATTGGTGCACCCAGGTGCTGTCGACGGGGTGGGTGAGGAGACGGTGAAGGTTGCCCCAGTGGTTGGGCACCCAATCGTGGACGATGCGGATGCCGCGCGCGTGGGCTTCACGGGCCAGCATTTTGTAGTCTTCCAATGTGCCCAGTCGAGGGTCGACCCGGTAGCTGTCTGTGCAGGCGTAGCCGTGGTAGGACGTTTTGGCCAAATCGTTTTCCACCACCGGCGTCATCCACACGGCCCCGATCCCCAAGTCGCGGAGGTAGTCCAATTTGCTGGTCACGCCTTGGAGGTCGCCCCCGTGGCGGGCGTACATCTCGGTGCGGTCCACGCCGCGCTCGAGCATGCCGGCCACATCGTCGTTGCCTGCATCACCATTCGCAAATCGGTCCGGCATGATGAGGTACATCGTCGGCGATTCATGCCAGGCGTCCAAGCGATTTTGGGGCAGGGAAGGGGTCACTCCAAACGGCACTCGGACCGCTTTGCCGCGATTCCGGAACACCTTCAATTCCACTTCGCGCGCCGACGTCACGCCATGGACGTCCAGTGCCACCCAAACGTGTCCCTGCAACGCAGCCTCGCGCCATCCTTCCAACACCACCTCTTCATCTTGACATCGCACCTCAGTGATGTCCGCCCAATCGGGGTTGGAGATCAACACTTCGACCCGGCCCTCCTCGAGGTCGCCCCACCAGTGCGGTGGATCGATGGTCGTTTGCGCCCAACCGATGAAGGGACTGAAGATCACTGCTGTGACCGCCATAAATGACGCCATCCATGAAAAGGTCTGAATCCACAATTTTGACAAAGGCATGTGCATGAATCGCAATTTTTTGGGGTTCGAAGCGCGCCCAATTTCGGCCTGATTGCCATTAGTTTTGACGAAAGTGTCTTTTTTACACCAATCAATCAACCGATTCTCGATGAAACATTTGTTCTCTCTCCTCGCTGCGGCCATGTTGGTCTCTGCAGCTTGGGCCCAAACCACGGTGACCCTCACGGTGGACATGACCAATGAAATGGTCAGCATGGACGGCGTACACGTCGCCGGCAACTTCCAAGGCTGGGATCCCGCGGCCACGCCCATGACCGACAACGGCGACGGCACCTGGTCCTACACCTTCACGTCAGACACAGCTGCATCCTACCAGTACAAGTTTGTGAATGGCAACGCTTGGGGCACGGATGAAGGCGTTCCCGGCGCGTGTGCTGTGGACGGCAACCGTGGCATCACCGTCGACGGCATGATGGGCGACGTGTCTGCCGAAGCATGCTTTGGCAACTGCGCTGCATGCGGCATGACGACTGTTCGTTTCCGTGTCGACATGGCCAACGAAGAAGTTTCTCCCTTCGGAGTGCACGTCGCTGGATCTTTCAATGCATGGTCTTTTGATGGGCTCGAATTGTTGGACGACGATGGCGACATGGTTTATGAGGTTATTCACTCATGGGACGCAGGAACAGACACGTCGATTGTTTACAAGTTTGTGAATGGCAACAGCACGGCCGATTTGCTTGAATCTGTTGAAGGCGACTGCAGCGATCCCGCCGAGCCTCAATTTGGAAACAGATACTTGGCCCTTGACGCATCAGACATTGTGGTTTCAGCGAACGAGTCTGGCAGCCCTTACTGCTTCAACTCTTGTGGTTCTTGCGTTGCGCCTTTGGCCGTGACGTTCACCGTCGACATGACCGTTGTGGCGTCTGTGTCTGAAAACGGCGTCCACATTGCAGGTTCTTTCCAAGGATGGAATCCCGGTGGCACGCCCTTGACAGACAACGGCGACGGCACGTGGAGCGTGACCGTTGAAATGGAGCCTGGCACGTACGAATTCAAGTTCATCAACAGCAACGACTGGGACGGCAACGAAGAAAACATGGAGGGCACGGGCTGCAACGCCGGTGGCAACCGCATCGCCTCCTTCGATGCTGACAACAGCACCTACACCGCATGCTTCAACACCTGCCCTGGAGAGTCTTGCGTTCCCGATCCCGATCCGGCAGACGTGACGTTCCGCGTGAACACCGCCAACCAAGAATTGATGGACGGCGACACGTTGTTTGTGTGGGGCAGCTTCACGGGCTGGCAAGGCGGTGCCATTGCCATGACTGACGCTGACGCCGACGGCATTTGGGAGCACACCGAAACCATTTCTGGCGGTGCGAACGTGGACTACAAGTACAGCATTGGACACCCCAACAGCGAGGGCATGATTGAAGAGGACGGTGTGTTCATCTTGGATGGCGACACGACCAACTTTGAGGCTGCAGGTTGCGGTGCGGGCAACGGCTTCGGCGGATTCAACCGTCGCCACGTCCGTTCAGGCTTGGCCGAAGTGCTCGACGTGGTTTGCTTCAACGAATGCAGCGACTGTGAAGGCAGCGACGCCAGCGTCTACGATGCGACTGTGACCTTCGGTTTGTTCCCCAACCCTGCGAGCGACCGCGTGGTGTTGACGGGTGCACAGGGCAACGCAGACGTCTTCGTGTTGGATGTGCAGGGCCGTGAAGTCATGAGCCTGAACAACGCCGCATTGAATGGCCGTTTTGAATTGAACGTGGCTGGCCTCGAGGCCGGTGCGTACACCGTGGTGATTCGCCAAGGGTTGAAGCACGGTGCACAACGCATCTTGGTTCAGTAAGCGACGACTTGCGAGCCCTTTGCAAGAGGGGCCGAATGGAAAGCCCGGGCAACCTGCCCGGGCTTTCTGCGTTTTATACGTGCAGCATGTTTATTTGGTCGTGTGCATGACTCGCGAGGAATTGATGAAAACTTCACTCGCGACCCTTCCCACGCAGATTATATTTGCCGCAAACTGATTCACAACCTAAACCTTCTCCATGAAGCGATTGTACTCTTTCGCAATGGCCATGGGAACTGCCGTTCTCGCCACTGCACAGCTCACAGGAGTGAGCATCGAGTCTGTCTTGACTCACGACGCCTCCATTGACCCATCCTTGGATGGCTACACCACGTACCGCATTTATGCGGAAGTTACCTCCAGCACTGACTTTGTTTCTGCCGTGTTCGGAGATGCATCGACCCCCCTTGTGCTGGGATGCACAGGCAACATCTACCAAAGCATTGGTGTCAACTTCAACTACGCCACCGAAGTGAACCCTTTGTTCTTTGGGACCTTCCCCACAGGTGAGTATGATTCTTGGTT
>Ga0163109_10001277_pt1 | contig 20004 bp, 16 predicted proteins | sample CRUFie1St13metaG_FD_108704 | JGI IMG/M metagenome (GOLD analysis project Ga0163109, IMG submission 108704) | Marine microbial communities from the Costa Rica Dome - CRUD Field 142mm St13 metaG | ecosystem: Environmental > Aquatic > Marine > Oceanic > Photic zone | place: Costa Rica: the Eastern... | reverse complement strand
CTTTCATCAACTCAATTGCAGCCCTTATCATTCGATGTGGCCTATGCGCGGTATGCAGTGAATTACTCCGATACGTTGGGTGTGCTTGTCTCCTTGGATTGCGGAGTGAGTTATGACACCTTGTATTGGAAAGGGGGTAGCGACTTGGCCACAAGAGCAGATACCAATGAGGCCTTTATCCCTCAATCAAATGAATGGCGCAGAGAAAGTATTGATCTTTCTGCCTATTATGGGAATGAAGAGGTCATGCTTGTCTTCAGGGGAAAGAATGGCTTTGGAAACAATATCTACATTGATAATATCAACTTTGATGCAAGAGATACGACGACACCACCGCCCACGAATCTCAATGACCTAGGGCAGGATGTTCTCCATGTCTATCCCAACCCAGTGCGTCAAGGAGATAACATTTCTTTGGTAACCCCTTCACCTGAATCCTATTCAGTTAATGTGTTGGATATGAAGGGTTCTGTGGTCTTAAAGACTTCTTGTCAGGAAGGTCAGGGATTTATCCATACATTCTCTTTAGAAACAGGTTATTACCTCGTTGTCCTTCGGTCAGAGAATATTATCTATCGAAGGATGATATCGGTAGAATAACTCTTTTATACCAATTCAATAGTGAGCGAGGAGTCGGTTTTGACCACCTTAGTGAGCCCCTTCTTTGCAAGACTTTTTGTGGTTTTGTCCCATTGCTTATTGGATAAGCCTAACTCTACTTTGAGGGAAGCTAAATCCCGTGGGCTCTCTTTTTCCAGTGCACTGATTAAAAGCTGCTCATTATCATTCAAGTCTTGAGTAACTGCCTCTTGCACGGGTGCAGCCTCTGAAGTTTTTTCAGGCCTCATTTGCGGAAATAGCAGTACTTCTTGAATCGATGTTTGGTTGGTAAGCATCATAACCAATCGATCTACCCCAATTCCCATACCTGCCGTTGGAGGCATTCCATATTCAAGGGCACGTACATAATCGTGGTCGATAAACATGGCCTCATCATCACCTCTTGCTTGCAACGCAACTTGTTCTTCAAAGCGTTTGAGTTGATCAATAGGGTCATTCAGCTCGCTGTAGGCATTGGCTACTTCCTTTCCACAAATAAAGAGTTCAAAGCGCTCGGTTAGGTTCGGATTGTCGCGATGTCTTTTGCAAAGCGGTGACATTTCAACGGGATAATCCGTAATAAAGGTGGGTTGAATAAATTGGCCTTCTGCTTTTTCACCAAAAATCTCATCGATGAGTTTGGCCTTACCCATTGACTTATCTGTTTCTATGCCGAGTTCGTTGGCAATGCTTCGAATCTCTTCCTCGCTTTTTCCATCGAGATTGTAGCCGGTATGTTGTTCAATGGCATCAAGTATGCTGATGCGCTGGAAGGGTTTTCCAAAATCTATGGTATTCCCCCAGACCTCTAATTGCATAGTCGACGAAGTTTGTTGCACGCAGTGCTTGACCAAGGCTTCGGTATAATCCATCATCCAGTTGTAGTCTTTGTAGGCAACGTAAATCTCAAGTACGGTAAACTCTGGATTATGTGTGCGATCCATGCCCTCGTTGCGGAAGTTCCTACTAAATTCAAAAACCCCATCAAAACCTCCAACGATGAGGCGCTTTAAATACAACTCGTTGGCGATACGTAGGTACATTGGGATGTCAAGGGTATTGTGGTGCGTAATAAATGGTCTTGCATTGGCACCACCGGGTATGGCTTGCAATACAGGGGTGTCTACCTCAACATATCCATCTTTTTCAAAGAAACTACGCATGGATCGGATGATATCACTGCGTTGTTTGAATATAGATTTTACGCCTTGGTTAACCACAAGATCAACGTAGCGTTGACGGTAGCGTAGTTCAGGATCCGTTAAGGCATCATAGACATTTCCTTTGCTGTCTTTTTTTACAACGGGCAGGGGCTTGATAGATTTAGATAGTAAGGTAAAGTCCTTGACGTGAACGGTGATTTCTCCGAGCTGCGTCCGAAACACATAGCCTTCTATGCCAATAAAATCGCCTAAGTCAAGCCACTTTTTAAAGACATCATTGTATTTCGATTTATCCTCTTCTGGGCATATTTCATCGCGATTAAAGTAAAGCTGGATTCTCCCTGAATGATCTTGCAACTCGGCAAAGGCTGCCTTCCCACTGATTCGTTTAATCATCAGCCTTCCTGCAATGCAGAGGTTCCATGGCGTATCATCTCCCTCAATGGTTGGAAAGTGAGCAAGAATATGTTGAGCACTTGCTGAGACCTCATACTTTTCAGCAGGGTAGGGGTTTATACCATAGGTAATGAGTGATTCAAGGTTTTGTCTTCGTTGAATTTCCTGTTCGCTTAATGGGGCCATAGTTGCTTTATAACGCTTAAACAACAATAAAGGTAAAACAAGCAAGTCAAGAAAAGGTGCTTTTCTTACGCTCTTTCAATATTGCGATGGATTAATTGATTTAATGTATATCTTTGCCGTCCCAATTTATCAATTCGGGGTGTGGCGCAGTCCGGTTAGCGCACCTGGTTTGGGACCAGGGGGTCGCAGGTTCGAATCCTGCCACCCCGACACGATAGGAAAAGCCATCGCAAGTGCGATGGCTTTTTTTATACTTCATCTTAAAGTGACTTTCTGCAAAAAAAGTAAAGTGGAAGGCCCGTGATGATGGCCAAGACTCCTTTCCAATACTTCATTGTTTCTGCACCAGGTAATAGGGTGCTTTCCTGCATCCATGATAGGATGGCGAACATGATTCCAAAGGCTGAAAGAAGAAGCCAGAGCTCTTTACGATAATTATTCATGTCTTTCAGTTGATGATTAGCAATGCAATGCTTATTTTAAGCCATCACAAAGGTTAAAATTATGGCTGACTTTACACGACTGTTTGATTTGTTTGATTATCAAAATGTATCTCATCCTAGAGAAGATGCATTGAATTATAAGTATGGAGGGGTTTGGAAGAATTACAGTTCGCAGGATTGTGTTGATTTTAGGGATAAGGTCAGTCGTGCTTTGTTGGCTTCAGGGCTCAAGCCGGATGATAAGGTGGCCTTGATTTCTCCTAATCGTCCAGAGTGGAATTTTATGGACTATGGGATGTTGCAAGTGGGCATAATCAATGTGCCTATTTATCCTACGATTTCAGAACGTGAGTATGAGCATATATTCAACGAAGCTGAAATCAAAATGGCCTTTGTGGCCGATCAAGGATTATGCGATAAGATATTAGCGATTAAAGATCGTTGTCCTAATCTTCAAGAAGTATTTGCCTTCGAGGAAAATGTCAATGGATGCGAACATTGGACGGCCTTTTTAGCACGGGAAGCATCAGGCAGCCAAGAAGACGTCAAGGCATTAGCAGAAAAAATCCAGCCCAATGACTTGGCGACGATTATCTATACATCAGGAACTACAGGATTGCCTAAAGGTGTCATGCTATCCCATAACAATATCGTGAGTCAAGTTAAGGCGGTTATGGACGTTTTGCCACTCTATAAAGAATATCGCTCATTGAGTTTCCTTCCTCTGTGCCACATTTTTGAGCGTACGGTAACTTATACATACGTGGGTGTCGGAGTAGGGGTTTATTATGCAGAAAGCATGGAGACTATTGCGGACAATCTCAAGGAGGTTAAGCCTCATTTCTTTTCTTCCGTTCCCCGTCTATTAGAAAAAGTCTATGACAAGATCATGGGTAAAGGGATGGAATTATCAGGTTTAAAGAAGCGCTTATTCTTCTGGGCGGTAGATTTAGCTCAAAGCTATGAGGAAGGGCAGAAGCCGACGCTTAAAACCAAAATTGCGGATAAATTGATTTACTCCAAGTGGAGAGAGGCCCTAGGAGGTAATGTGCTCGGTATTGTTACTGGCGCGAGTGCCTGTCAAGAAAGATTGGCACGCGTATTTTCAGCGGCAGGAATACCAATTCGTGAAGGCTATGGACAGACAGAATCAAGCCCTGTAATTACCGTAAATCGTTTCGACGATGGGATGTTTAAGTTTGGTACCGTAGGGGTTACTATACCTGGGGTAGAGTTTAAAATTGCTCCCACCGAAGGTCATCCTGAGGGCACTGGGGAGATTTTAGCCAAAGGGCCTAACATTATGCTTGGGTATTATAAAAAGCCTGAAGAGACCGCCAAGACCATCGTTGATGGTTGGTTGCATACCGGTGATGTTGGAACCATTATCGATGGGAAGTTCTTGAAAATCACCGATCGCATCAAAGATCTCTTTAAAACGTCAGGTGGTAAGTACGTTGCACCACAAGTCGTTGAAGAAAAGATGAAAGAGAGCAGATTCATTGAGCAAATCATGGTTATCGGTGAGAATGAAAAGTTTGTTTCTGCACTAATTGTTCCATCATTTGCTGCACTCCAAGACTGGGCAGAAAATGAAGAAAGTATTTCAGATACTTCCCCACAGGGACTTGTTAGTCATCCAGCGGTCGATGCCTTGATTCAAGCTGACATCAAGGAGTTAAATACCTATTTTTCTAAGATCGAACAGATTAAAGCCTTTCGCTTGTTGGCCGAAGAGTGGACGGAGGAAAGTGGTTGTTTAACCCCTACTAAAAAGGTGAAGCGCAAGGTGGTTATGGAACAGAGTACCGATCTTATCGCCTCCATATACTCCGCATAAGGAATTTAAGAAGTTATCCACGTAACATCTTCTTAAGATCTTCGTATATATAGTTCGAAGATTTTCAGCACGTTAGGTGCATATATATCGAATAATGCAACAAAAAAGCTCCATATTAAAGGCTTTCAGGCCTGTGAGAGATCCTCGTCGTGATGTCGCGCTAAGTATTCATGACTTTCCTGCATTTATTCTTGGATTTGATTTTATCATCTACAACGTTAATGAAGCTTTTTGCGATGTGCTTGGCGCACCAAAAGAAAAAATCGAAGGTCATCCTCTTAGGGAGTTTGTACTCCGGGATGATTTATATGCATTGAAAGATGCCATTTTTGAATTACGTCAAGGGCCTAAAAAACGCTTTCATTTCTCTCGTCATATCAAGACCGTTCAACAAGTGGTCATGGATTCGAATCTAAGTCTTTCTCTGTATAAAGATGAGTTTGGAAATGCTGAGGGCATTATGGTTTTAGTATCCTTAAATGAGGATATTGATCTTAATTTGAAATCTTCGGTGGAACAAGAAGTTATTGGAAGCTTACTATCCACAATGACAGATTTTCTTTATGTTTTTGATATTCGCCAACAGAGCATTATCTATGAAAATCGCTCGTTTTTAAATCACTTAGGTTATGATAAATCAGATATAAATGATCTATCTGAGCTTCAGTTTCTATCCAGCCGAATTCAAGTAGAATCTATCCAAGGTGATTGGGAAAATGATACCGACTTTCTTCAATATGGAAAAAAAGGAGAGTTTATAGATGCCGAGTATCAAATACAATGTAAAGATGGCAGTTACCGCTGGTTTCATGAGCGAACCAGTATTATGAATCTTGACAAGGAAGGTCTAGTCACCTGCATATGTACTATGCGCGATATTACAAAACAGCGTTATGCGCATTTTGAAAACCAAGTACATGGCGAGTTTATTGAGAAAATTTCTCAGACCATTCCTGATTTCATCTTTGTGTGGAACTTAAAGTCACGGCAAATCTTGTATTCAAATTTCTCCGATCGAACATTTATGGGCTACACCGAAAGTGAATACAATATTGGTGATATGTCTATCTATTTTGATGAGGATAATAGAAAGATAGCCAGGGAGGCCATAAAGTCTTTGGATACTTTAGAAGATGATGCTTATCTAGAAAATGAATTAAGATGTATAGATAAACATGGCCAATCTCAATGGCTCCGTTCTCGTTTTCGTGTGTTTTCCAGGGGTTATGATGATGAGGTAGATACCATTTTTGTGGTTTCTAAAGTCATCACAAGCGATAAAGAATATATTGATAATATTAACAAGGCTGAATCATACAATCGGGCCATCATAAGTGCCATACCAGATGTTGTACTTATGGTCAATGCGAATGGAGACTACCTCGACATTCGGGAAAGAAAATATGAAGACGGATACGTCCCCAATATGGATATATTGGGTAAAAACATCCGTGAGATACATACGGAAGAGAATGTAGCCTTGATCCTTGATGGTATAGCGCGATGCAAGGCATCGAAGAATGTTACTGAATGGATGATGTCAAGAGAAATTGATGGGGAAACATTTTTCTTGTTCTGCAGGATTTCATACATCAATGAGGACACCTTCCTGGCAGTAGTTCAAAATGTTACTGAACGCCAGCAATTAAAACTTGAACTAGATGACAAAATTGTGGCCTTATCTAAGCAGAGAGACCAATTACAAGATTTTGTGGAGCGTAATCAAGAGCTTGAGCAATATGCTTACATCATTTCTCATGACTTAAAGGAGCCTGTACGAACCGTTGCTGGGCTATCTCAGGTGCTCGAGGCGAGTTTGGAGGATTCTCATCCTGGTAAGCGTTATGTAAAGATGATTAGGGAAGGCAATAAGCGCATGTATGATTTGATTGATAGTTTACTTCAATACTCTAATACAAACAAAGATGATTTGGTATTGACTGAAGTTAATCTCAATGACATTTTGGGTGCAGTTAAGTCTGATCTTGCCATGTCGATAGAGCGTAATCAAACCAATCTCATCGTCGACACTTTGCCCCTTGTGACAGGCGATAATACCATGATTCGCCAGCTTTTGCAAAACATCATCGGCAATGCGATTAAATTCTCAGGTAAAAAGGATGATTCAGAGGTTCACGTCTATGGCGAGGTAACGACGGATGAAATAATTATTCACGTAAAGGATAATGGTATTGGTATTCCAGAGGACTCAAATAAAGATATCTTTGGCGTATTCCAGCGACTACATAGCGATAAGAGCTACCAAGGACAAGGGATTGGACTTTCCATCTGCAAGCGGATTATGGATCGTCATCGTGGTCGAATTTGGTACACTTCAGTGTATGAAGAAGGAATGACCATACATTGTGCCTTTCCCCGCTCATCCAAGGATTACTCTGCACAAGATGTCTCTTCCATAGAGGCTATCCAAGATGCTATCAAATCCAATCCTTCATAGTGGATCATTGATCGTCCGATTTCAGGCATCATTATATCAATTTCATCGGAGGCCATACGATAATGTAAGATCGATTTTACAGGATTTCCTGGAACAATGTCATAACTCAGATTACCACTACCTCTTCCTGCGGCAACGGGAACTTTACACACCCCTAATTCTTTTGGATCTGCGGTTAATGCATCGAGATAGAATCCTGTGGTATTACCTGGTCCATTAGGATTATGACAATGACCACAGTTTATATCGAGGTAGGCTCTTGCTCGGTCATCTAAGTCTTCCGATGGATCATTCCAAACCGCATTGCGGGGTTGCTGCTCATTAGGATTAAATCCCTCGAGATAACCTACTTTCTGCCAATAAAGTAGTTGATTTTGTAGTCCCTCTTCTCCGTAGTCAAACAATCCATTCAGATTCCGCACTTTTGGTCCGATGGGCATTACTTCGTTACCCACAATATGGCAAGATTTACATTGGCCTTGTTGGGGCTGCATGTAGTTTGTCGATTTTGCTAACCCTTGCTCATCAATCCATGCAACATCAATAAACTCTCCAAAGGGATGATAGGATGCCTCCGTTTGAGCGTCATTCCACAAATAGGGGTAGTTTTTCCATCCGGATTCCGTTTTGATCAATAATCTAGTTTCTAGCAAACGTCTTTCTCCATATGGATTTCGCATATCTGAAGGATAGTAAAAGTTCTTGATTAACACTGCGCGATTTGGAAAATCCAGTACATGATCTTTGTTGTATGTTGCGGCGCTTTGCTCAGGCATCCATACAAATCTTGACTTATAAGCGTAATCGGTAAAAAGTTCAGAATTCAATGCATAGGGTATGACTCCTTCGCTTGGGAATAGATATTGAATAGGGCCCTTGAAGAAACCATAATCACTCAGTTTTGGGAAAGGGTCATTTCCATCAGGAAGTTTTACTGAGACGCTTTTATAGTCTGATGCGCGCACACCCAGATAATCTTCATGACTTGCAAAAACTATGACTTTCTTGGCATCCTCTTCTTTATGGACTGCATTATCCATCTCATCTTTTTCTTGGTTGAGATGGCAGGTTATCAAGCCATAAAACATGGCCAAGACGATAAAAGTTAAGGACTTTCTGTAGACTAACATACCTGATTATAACGCATGTGTCACGATTTCCTTACGTTTCCTCATTTATAAGATTTTCAAAGCTGAATTCTTCGCAGATAGCGAATGGACTAGCATCTCGAATCATTTTCTTTTGAGTACTTCCGTTGTTTAACATCCCAAAAGATATACGTTCGAGGTCTTCATCAATACAAATCGTGTTATTTTCTGCAAAGATGCCATCGGAGAGAATATCAAGTCCTTTGCCATTATCGCCCTTAGCTAAAACGACTAATCCAAACTTAGTTGAGTTGTCGGCATACAATGTTGGGTCGCATGAATACAAATTTTTTGAGAGATAAATATTCGAAGAATAGGGGTCGTAGATTTCAGTTTTTTCTTCGTTAGGATTATGTACAAAATAACTAGCTACGGCAACTCCCATAGTTTTATTATCTCGAATCTCATTATTATGAACGAAACAATATTTTGCGGCTAATAGGACAATTCCGGATCCTGGAGCAACTATAGCGACCATATTTCCTTCGGGGGCAAAGTTTCGATAGTTATTGTGTACAACTACATTATCATAAACCTTGCAATACGCGCCATCAGGATTCACGGGTAAATCAGGCAGATTAAATACAAGGATCCCACCTGTATTGTCTTCTGCTACGTTATCATAAACAAGAGATCTCGTACAGTTTTCAATTTCTATTCCAGCCACATTATGATAGACGTAGCAGTTTCTCACGACAACATCTATGGATTGCCCCACATATATACCTGCATCTGACGCGCCTGAAACTAAGCAGTGCTCGATGAGAATTCCTTGACTCTCGACAGGATAAAGACCATAACCACCATTCGTGGCCTTTGGTCCTTGCGTCCAAAGTATTTCAAGACGCTGCATCGTCATATTATTGCACCCTTTTGTCTTTATCCCGTCCCCATGGGCATCGTAAACTGAAAAATCGCATAGCGTAATGTTGTTCGCTTTGTTCAGATTTAGTCCTTGACCTCCCGCTTTCTGATTGGCGAAGTTTAATATGGTCTTCCCCATGCCCATCCCTTGGAGCGTAATATCGCTGCTTTCACTGATGATGAGTTCATTATCAAGGTGGTATACTCCTTCTTTAAGAAGAATCGTATCTCCTGGTTTTGCATTTAGAATCATTACCTGCACCTCTCGGATGTCCAGAGATTTAAGATTTTCGATATCGGCTAAGGGTAAAGATCTTCTGGTTCTAAGTTGACTTTTGTCGTCTACTTGACGACTCAAAAAGAGGGTGTCCGAGTCCTTTCGATCAAAAGAGGAATCTTCATTTGAGGAGGTGGCTTCTTTTTCTTCAGAAGATGCGCACGAAACAGCTAAGAACAAGGATAGGCAAAGAAGGTAAATTTTGGTTTGCATTGGCAGCGTTAAGACATTAACCTTAAGTTAAGACATGTCCTGCTTTTCTCCAAAGGCTAAGTCTCCGGCATCTCCTAGTCCAGGAACTATATAACTTTTGTTGTTAAGTTCATCATCTAATGCTGCGGACAAAATAAAGTGTTCATGCGATAGATGCTCCTTTACATAGTTAACTCCTTGCTTAGAGGCGATGAGAGCAACGATAAAAAATCGTTCAATAGTAGGGTACATTTCAGTCAGAACATGTGCCGTCTTTACCATTGATTTTCCCGTCGCTAGCATAGGATCGATTAGGATTACTTCGCGCTGATTTAAATCTGGCAAAGCATGGTAATCTAAGGCAATATCAAAGGAAGTTTTACTCGTTGTCCTGCGCATTGCCCCGATAAAACCACTCTCCGCATGGGGAAAAACAGATTGAACACCCTCGTAGAAGGGTATGGCAGCGCGAAGAATGGGAACTAAAACAGGTTGTTTTTCTAATACATTCACATCTGATGTCCCAAGAACCGTTTTAACCTTTTGTACTCTATACGATAAGTGCTTGCTTAGCTCATAGCCGCAATAGACCCCACTTTGGCGAAGATTAGCTCTGAATTTTGGGCGATCTAATTGGATGTTTTGATCTCTTATCTCAGCTAGGCACTCATTTAGTGCACTGTTATGTTTATTTAGTATTTGGTAGTCGTGCATTTTCATATCTCATCTAATTTCGGACAAACAGGTAGACTATGCAACAAGGAGGGACGATTATTCTGTTTTTACTTTGGGTCATAGCAATCATCATAATGTTCGTTGTACTCTACCAAAAACGAAATTCTGATACTGCCCTTCAGCATATGCATCCTCAGGTTGTTCCATATGTTGGAGAAAGTACTTCTTCCAAAGATAAATCGTTGTAATGACCCACAGAATTGGCACATCAACCTATCTAGCTGATTCATGTACGTTTATCTGTGGTACGGAAGAAGTCAAATTAACTCCCCGAGAAGCCGCACTTTTTGCCTTTCTTCTTGCGCATAAAAATGAAATTGTAACGCGTGAGTCTATCCTAGATGAGATTTGGGGAAAGACGGATTACTTTGCGGGACGAAGTATGGATGTTTATATATACAGGCTTCGCAAACATCTAGAGCAAGATAAGTCAATCAAGCTATATTCTATTCGTTCCCTAGGTTTCCGCTTAGAGGGATAGGTGTTGACTTAAGATCATTATCATTCCTTGAGTAGAAAAGTGATGGTAAACTCGTCAAAAATAAAGCCATCTGCTACGGCTTTTGCATCTAGAATTGATTTAGATTTATACATGACTCCAAAATCTGTGCGGTCTACGACTAGTGTGCCTCGGAGTTGTCCCTCCACAATTTTGTAGTCCAAGGTATAGGGTTTAGAAATATCCCTTATAGTGAGTTGACCAGAGGCTTTACCTTTCTTGCTTCCAGGACTTTCAACTACAAATGTCGCTTCCTGGTAAGTTTCGGTATCAAAAAAGTCAGCATCTTTCAAGTGCTTTGTAAGCGCTTCTTTCGCCCCACCGCTTAAGTCTTCCACCGTAATACTCGTCATATCTATAGATATAGATGCATTGGTGACGATTCCATACTCATCGAGCTCAACCACACCTGAACTAATGCTAACTAGACCATCATGTTGACCACCAACTTTCTTAGCAAGCCATTGCACTTGGCTTGTTTCGGGGTTAACTTTAAAAGTGCTTTGCGCATGGGTATTAAAGACGCTGAGGGCGAGTGTCAAACAAAATAAGTATGGAAGTCTCATAAGGGCTTTTTTCTAAGAAATGCTATAGTATACTAACAGGGTTTTTGCGTTTTTTGTTTTCAAATTTTATGCCAGTTTATACCAGGTTTATCACCTAAAAGCTTCCTGTTTTTTCTCGCGCTTATGCAGACATTTAGGATTTATCTACGTTATATAAGTTCGCTTATTTTTGCGATATGGGACGAAGTCAAACTTTTGCACTTCATACACTAGGGTGTAAACTCAACTACGCCGAGGGCTCAACCTTGAGCCAACAGCTTATCAATTGGGGCTGGATGAAAGTGGATTTTGAAGCGCCTTCGGATTGCTACATTATCAATACTTGTTCCGTCACGGCGCAAGCGGATAAAAAGTGTCGAAATCTCGTCCGACAAGCTAAGCGGAAAAATCCAGCGGCTAAAATTGTAGTAGTAGGCTGTTATGCTCAATTAAAGCCTGAGGTGATTGCCAATATTCCAGGGGTGAATTTAGTCTTAGGTGCGAATGCGAAGTTTGATATTGAAGCCATTAAATCCCTTAGTGCTGAGGAGAGTAAAGTAGCCGTGGGCCCCATAAAGGAAGTAAATCGCTTCGATCCTGCTTTTTCGCAAAATGATAGAACGCGTACATTTTTAAAAGTACAAGATGGATGTGACTACCACTGCACATTTTGCACAATTCCATTAGCGCGTGGTCGTTCCCGAAGCACTTCGGTAGAAAATGTGATGATTTCTGCTAGAGAAGCTATTCGTCAAGGAGCTAAAGAAATTGTTTTAACGGGAGTGAATATTGGAGATTTTGGCCGTTCTGAGGATGGTCGGCAAAGAGGGACTGAGAATTTTTTGGACTTAATCCAGGCTTTAGATCGTCTTGAAGGTGCGGAGCGAATTCGGATTTCAAGTATAGAGCCCAATCTTCTGCACAATGATATTATCGACTTTGTCGCGAATTCGGATAAGTTTATGCCACACTTTCATATTCCCCTGCAAACCGGGGTAGACCGACTCCTGCGTTTAATGCGCAGGAAGTACGATACAGCGCTTTATCGGGAGACCATCGAACATATAAAAACTACAATACCCGATGCTTGTATTGGGGCGGATGTGATTGTTGGATTTCCTGGTGAGACAGATGAGGATATCCGCAACACGGCGAGATTCCTGCAGGATTTAGGGATAAGCTACCTTCACGTCTTTACTTACAGCGAACGACAAAATACTAGAGCGCCTCAACTGGAAGATTCGGTACCAATGTTTGAGCGCAGAGAACGTAACTATATGCTTAGAAATCTATCTTCAAGACTAAGCAAGGAGTTTTACCTCAATCAAGGTAACAAAAGGCTTCCAGTTCTCTGGGAAGACGGAGAAAAGGAGGATGCGTGGTTTTATGGATATACATCAAATTATGTCCGAGTGCGACGACCGCGTAGTGGGGATTTTGCCGGACGAATAACCCATGAAATATTAGAGAATTATCACGAAGCAGATGGTGTATATTCGATTTAGTAAGTTACTTCTTACCTTGTTTGAGTTATGATTTTAAGAGCCTATCCAACAATTTTTGATTTTATCAATTATAAGCTTCCCTTTCTCCAGGATATTTTTCGAAATGGAGAGCCATTTCCAAGTATGTTTCCCAATACTTACGGATTTTTCGTGGCATTGGCATTTCTCTTCGCCGCTTTAGTCTTGCGTCATGAATTAATGCGTCGAGAAAAGCTAAATCTCCTGATAGGCCAGCCTCGTGAAGTGCTTATCGGTGAGGGCCCTAATTGGACTCAACTTATGATAAATGGTTTAATTGCCTTTGTATTTGGGTACAAAATTTTTGGAGCTTTTTCCAACATGGATGCGGCAGCTGCAGACCAATTTGGTTATTTAAGAAGTAGTCAAGGGAGTTTTATTGGGGGATGTCTGGCTATGGGACTATCCGTTTACCCTGCTTATCGAAGAGCAAAGAAGGAGGAATTGCCTAGCCCTGAGCGAAAGTGGATTGACTACATGCCCCATGAGCAGATCGGAGAAATGGTTATGATTGCGGCTATTTTTGGGATTATTGGTGCAAAGATTTTTGACTTTTTACAGCCAAATCGCATTTCGGATTTCTTCAAGAACCTTGGGGAGTTGATTAAAAATCCAAGTCTTTTTGTAAGTGGACTGACAGTTTATGGTGGGTTGATATTTGGTGGAATCTCTATTCTTGTTTTTGCTAAACGACGAAAAATCCACATAGCGCATCTCTTTGATGCCTTAGGTATGAGCTTTTTATTGGCTCAAGGTATAGGAAGATTAGGTTGCCATTTTTCTGGAGATGGTGACTGGGGAATCGTGAATGCAAATCCCAAACCTTCATGGATTCCTCAATCTTGGTGGTCAAATACCTATGCTCATAATGTTATTAATGAGGGCGTCAAAATAAAGGACTGTACGGGACAGTATTGCAGTGAATTATCTGCAGGGGTTTATCCTACGAGTATCTACGAGTTTTGTCTCTTTTTTGGAGGATTCTTGCTTTTATTTAGTCTACGGAAGCGTTTAACAACCTATCCAGGTATTCTTTTTGCTGGATTCCTTGTATTTGCAGGGCTCGAGCGATTTTTGATTGAAAATATTCGGGTTACATCAACTTCTTCTTGGGGTTTATCCCAGGCTCAGATGATCTCATTGGCTATGATTATTGGAGGGATATCCATTGCCTACGTTGTGCTTAAAAAATATAGACCGTCAAAATCATGATCGGTGCATAATAGGAACAAGTAAACCTGTAAGACTACCTGCGATATAACCCACGAGAATATCACTCCAAAAGTGTTTTCCTGCCCGATATCTTAATATTCCTGTACCTAATGGAAGAATTGCTGCTGATGTCCAAATTAGAGGTGTCCACTTTGATCCCTTGTAATAATGTTGCAGGGTAATCGCAGTAAACATCGACATGGAAGCCGCAGTTGAAGTGTGGCCCGAATACATGGAAGTCGTGGCATCTCGGGAGGTTTTTATAGACATTGGGACATCGGGATTATAGACATAGGGACGCGGTCTGCGCACAAGTTCTTTGGTTAGTCCAGTCAGCCCCAAATTCAAAAAAAATACCTCTATGCCTAGGATGGTTGGTTTTTCCCAATCCCTGCGAATTCGTTGACTTGTCATTAGGAGCAGGGGGCTTGCAATAGCGGAAAACATAAGCACATCAGAGAGATGAGCAGATTTAGGTCTCCATTGATAGACAGCCTTTCGATCGAAGGCATTGATATCTGATGCTGTGAGATTAGATATTAGGGCTTCAGTAAGCAAAGGTTTGTGTTGATGAAAGTAATAGGAGAGGCCTGACGCACCGAGTCCTACGACAGGCACGGCGATTTCCGTTGAAGCACGAAAGGTGTAAGGTGATGTATGTTGGCTTTGTAGCCTTGTGGCAAGGCTGCTCAGAAGTAAAACCCAAAAGACAAAGCGCATGATTATCGTGAGGTGGTAAACAATATGGACAGGTCTGTAGCTTTCAAGTTAAATCTCCGAGCCAAGGCGCTCTGGGTAACTTGTCCACGATACATGTAGACTCCTCTTGCAATGCCATTATCTTCTTGCATCAAATAATGAATTCCTCCATGTTCCATGGATCTGGATAACATTGGGCCTAAGAGATGACTAATGGCAATAGAAGCTGTTTTTGAAAACCTCGATGGAATATTGGTAAGCCCACAATGCCAGACATCATGAATGGCGTGAAATGGTTGTTCATGGCTTGTTATCTCAGAAGTTTCAATACATCCACCTTGGTCTATACTGACGTCGATAATCACGGATCCAGATTTCATTTTAGCGACCATTTGTTCGCTGATTACGATGGGTGATCGACCGGTTTTAGAATGCAGGGCACCGATGACAACATCTGTGTTTTCGAGTGTTTTGCCAATAAGTTGAGTGTCTAAAATATTGGTAAAAAGTTGTTCTCCAACATGATCTTGCAGTTTAGACAGTTTATTTATATCATTATCCATGACCATGACAGTGGCTCCAAATCCACGGGCTGCTCGAGCCGCATATCGTCCAACTATTCCTGCCCCAAGAATGAGCACACTGATAGGCTCAACACCATTCAGTCCGCCGAAAAGTTTGCCGCCTTCCTCATTTCGCTGACCTAAAGCTTCGGAAGCCAAGAAAATGGAAGCATAACCGGCAATTTCACTCATAGCTTTGACAAAGGGGAAGGAACGTCCTTCTCTACTTCGGAAGAATTCGAAGGCTAATGCAGTAACTTTTTTCTTCGCGAGTTTGTCAAGTAGATTGGTGTCGAAAGAGGAAAGCTGTAAAGGTGATATGATAATCTGCTCTTGAGAAGCATTATCCGCATCTCTTTCATCCAATGGGCAGATTTTTAGTAGAATATGCGATTTATAAATCTCCTTTATGTCCGAGGTAATGATGGCGCCTGCTTCAGCATATAAATTGTCGGGAAATCCAGCACGTTTTCCTGCGCCAATCTCCAATAAGACACGATAGCCGTCGGCAGTGAGCATTTCAACATTTCGTGGAGTAAGCACTACACGTTTTTCCTCGGATGAGGTGGATTTGAGAATGCCTATGTCTAAAGAGCCTTTTCGCTCAGCGACGAGTGAAGGGGATTCAAGGGGTTGCAATCCTAATTTTGACGTAAGACCCATGTTAGACGGTTATGCCTTTTAAAATACGAAATTCTCTTTGAGACTGACCTTCTTCAATTTGTATAATCGAAAAAGGAATCATTTCTTCCTCAAGGTAAGTCTCGATGAGTTCTGGCCATTCTATAAAACATACATCTTCTTCTTCTAGAGATTCAAAAATGTCGAGTTCTATAAATTCTTCGAGTGATTGCAGTCTATATAGGTCTAAATGATGACATATACTCCCATTTTTCATCGGGTATTGATGCCAAAGGCTATAAGTAGGACTGCTTACCTCTGGATTGACTCCATATTGACGGATGAACTGCTTTACCATACTTGTTTTCCCTGCGCCTACGGGTCCTGTGCAACACCAGATCTGTCCGGCAGGTTGCTCGGCTATCCAAGAGCAAAGGAGATGCAGGTCATTTGGAGATTTACTGATATGTCGATGAAGGATATCGCTCATTATCCTTTGGGCCTTAGGTGTATCCAGGGCACAATCATCTCCTCTAAGGATACTCCTCCATGCTGAAAGCTATCACTGAAATGATTGGCGAAATGCGCAAAGTTATTGGGATAGACAAAGAAGTTTTCATCTTTAGCAAAAATGTATTCTGCACCTAAACTTGGGCTGGGCAGTCCAACAGAACTTGGGTCTTTAACCCGAAATACATCTTTGGATTGGTAGGTGAGCTTTCGTCCAGCCTTATATCTTGTGTTGGCGGTGATCGACTGTTCTCCGGAGCACTTACTCGCTGTTTTTACGCGCTTGGTGCCGTGGTCGGTCGTCAGGATAACCTCTACATCTTTTTGAGCAAGAGCAATTAATGCTTGACGCAGTGGGCTGTTTTTAAACCAGCTTTCTGTCAATGATCGGTAGCTTCGGTCATCACTGGCGAGTTCCTTGATCACTTCCATATCGGTTTTTGCATGCGATAACATATCTACGAAATTGTAGACTATGGCAGTCACATCATGGTTAAGTACGTTTAAGGCTCTAGCTTCTAGAGATTTACCCATCTCGTAGTTGGCCACTTTAAAGAAGTCCACTTTGTCAATACGAGTTGACTTTCGCTCTATAAAGGATTTAAAGTGTTGCTCTTCATACTTGTTCTTGCTTCCCTGAGCTTGTTCATCAATCCATAGGGAAGGGTAGTGCTTTATGATATCATTGGGGAGCAAACCGGAAAACAAGGCATTACGCGCATACTGAGTCGCTGTGGGAAGAATACTGAAATACAGGGATTCATCTTGTATAGTGTATTGCTCTGTCAGAAACTTCTGGAGCACTTTCCATTGGTCATAGCGCAAATTGTCAATGACAAGTAATAGAGTATGTTTTGCTTTGTGACAGGTTGGAAGAAACCACTTTTCCAATACCTGATGGGAGAAGATTATCTCATCCTCATCATTAAGTAGTCGAACATAATTGCGTTCAATAAATTTTGTGAAAGCCCGGTTGGCCTCTCTTTTTTGCATCTGGAAAATCTCGTGGACATCGACCGATGCCGATTTGTCGAGTTCCAATTCCCACCAAACAAGTTCTTTGTAAAAATCAATCCATCCTTTACAGTCCTCCAATTCTTGGATTTTGGTGAACATTTTTTGAAAGGCTTGCTGGTAGTTGGTGGTCGTTCGCTCCCGAATCAATGTTTTGTCTTCGGTAAGTTTTTTGATGCTTGACAGTAACTGCTGAGACTTCACGGGTTTGATCAGGTAGTCAGAAATCTGTGCTCCGATAGCATCCTCCATCAGATCTTCTTCCTCATTTTTGGTTACCATGACCATGGGGAGTTGGGGGCGCTTTGTTTTTAGGATATCTAAGGTTTCTAATCCACTCAGCCCGGCCATGCTCTCATCCAAAAGGACAATGTCGATGGCTTTATTGGTTTCTAAATAATCAATGGCATCTCTTCCATTGGTAAGACCAATAACCTCATAGCCCTTCGATTCTAAGAAAAGTAGCTGAGGTTTTAGGAGGTCGATTTCATCGTCGACCCACATGATGGTCTTTTTTGGACTATTCATTACTGCTTGATCAACGGGATAAACTCCTTTAAACCATTCGTAAACTTAATTTGAACCATGTAGTGCCCCGGTAAAAGTGACGAAATATCCATTGCAGTCACCTCTGTCTTCGGAATGCTAGATGCCACACGAGTTCCAGCGATAGAGTAAATGGAGATGTCTGTTCCATGAATGTTTGAAGGCCATGTAATTGTGATTTTATCAGCGCTTGGATTAGGATAAATCATAGACTTCCCTGCTTCTAATGCTTGAAGATTTGTACTTGGTCCATTTTCTCGAAACTTGCCATCGATGATTCGAACATCATTGACATAAACATCTGCCATACCTGTTCTTCCGAGAACGACCATCGCGCGCATGAGACCTGCCTGCTGTGCCGTAAAGGTCACTTGACAAGATTCCGTAGAGTAGTCCATGTAATTTTCAATCATATCGGGAAGATCATTTGGGTCTCCACTACCACAGGAATTTTTAGTCTTATCGCATCCCGTTGCCTGTGAATTATTACCCGCATTGGGGGTATCGTCAAAGCCATCGTCAAAGCTTGGATCACAGTCCACACCTCCAAGGAGCGGATTCCCGGCATCACCCCATATATGGCGCAGACCTAAGTAATGCCCCATCTCATGAACTGGTGTGCGTCCTTGGTCAGCAATGGAGAGGAGCCCTGTTGCTAGAGGATTATTTGGTCCGAAGACTTTGTAATGGATAACGATTCCCTCGTATTGTTCCTGCGTATTTTGTAATTCTGATGGCCAATTGGGAGCCTCAACGGGCGGGTAGGCAAAGCCAAGGGCTGCATCGCCCAGTAGGGGAATGGATAAATCACATACCCAGATGTTTAAATATTCGTCGGTGGGCCATGCATTTTTACCTCCTGTTGTACTATCCTTTACTAGGTCAAGCGAAGTAATACTGCCAAAACTTGTGGTAGACGTATTGGTTCTAGTAATTCCATTGGTAGGATTTCCGTCGGGATCAATATCAGCCAAAAAGAATTCGATTCCTGCATCGGCTGCCACAGGGAGAAAAATACTCCGCAAGTCAGAGGTGTCTGCATTTTGTCTTCGAAAATCTCGCGTGAGCACATCGATTTGATCCTGAATCAACTGTTCGTCCAAATTTTCAGCGGCCTCGTTGTACACAACATGGACGACTACAGGAAATCGATAAATTGTATCAGGACTTTGCTGCTTTGTATGCTGGTCTGTAGAGTGACGGGAGGCATGATCAAGTGCTTTGAGAAAAAGCGCCTCACGAGCCTCTTGGAAACCTGGATAATTCTGCTCGAAATAGTGGTTTAGGACATGGTCTTCATAGCATTTTGTGACGTGTTGTCCTACAGAGAACTGAGTTAAACTAATCATCGTAACTAGAGCCCAAAATTTTCTCATAATCGCTTTTGTTTAAATATACATGGAAAAGGCGATACCTTTAATGCTGTAAAAAGGAATGATTTGAATCGATTCAAGGTATTTAACGACCCTATTCATGGCTTTATAAGTATTGAAAGTGCCTTGATTTTTAAATTGATTGAGCACCCTTGGTTTCAACGCTTACGCAGAATCAAGCAGCTCGGACTTACCGATTATGTATATCCAGGAGCGATTCATACGCGTTTTCATCATGCTATTGGAGCCTATCATATCATGCGACAGGCCTTATGGACTTTGCGCCGGAAAGGGCATGAGATTTCCAAACAAGAAGAAGAGGCAGCACTTATTGCCATCCTGCTTCATGATATGGGGCATGGTCCGTTTTCTCATACGTTGGAAAAATGTTTGATCCCTGAGGTCAATCATGAGCGTATAACCATATTGTTTATGGAGCGTCTCAATGCTCAGTTTAATGGTGAACTTGACTTAGCCTTGGATATCTTCCATGATCGTTATCCAAGAAGATTTTTTCATGACTTAGTGAGCTCTCAGTTGGACATGGATCGCTTGGATTATCTCTCGCGCGATAGCTTCTTTACTGGGGTTAATGAG
>Ga0163109_10001275_pt1 | contig 20024 bp, 12 predicted proteins | sample CRUFie1St13metaG_FD_108704 | JGI IMG/M metagenome (GOLD analysis project Ga0163109, IMG submission 108704) | Marine microbial communities from the Costa Rica Dome - CRUD Field 142mm St13 metaG | ecosystem: Environmental > Aquatic > Marine > Oceanic > Photic zone | place: Costa Rica: the Eastern... | reverse complement strand
TAATCATCTTACCAGAGCCTTTGCGCAAGAGCGGGGGAAAACGGATGGTCAACCCTTTTGGCGATTGTCGGTCAACCGGTTGCTTACCTTTGCATTCGTTACCATTGCCTGGGTCTTTTTCAGAAGTCAGGATTTCCAAGGTGCATTTTCAATGCTTCATTCCATGATTGGGTTGAACGGTATCGATTTACCTCGTTCTCTAGGCTTTTCGGGCAGCAACGATCTTTTCAGGTTCAATGGATTGATTCCCAACCAGGTGACGAATTTTTCAATCCTCCCCCTTTTCCTGCTTTCCCTAATCATCGTTTGGTTCATGCCGAATTCGCTCAAGATTGTAGGCCTTGCGAAGGATGCAAACAGCCCGCTGCGCGTTCCTTCGAATATGATCATTCTTCTTTGTTCGGTTCTGCTTTTCTGGGGAATCAAGGTGTCCTTTGAGCAAACCACACATGAATTTCTCTATTTTCGCTTTTGATGAAAGTCATTGAAATCAAACGGTGCCTTTCTCTGTTGAGCGGTTTGATTTTGGCCGCGACGACCTGGGTTGTCTCTCTGGAACTAATCAGTGACCGACCGGTTCCCAATGCGATCTTCGCTCAATCGATTATTGAACGGAAGATGGAAGCGGCGGAAAAGCCGGGGAAAGCTTCGAAGACTTTGGTGGTTGGCGGTTCGAACGTTGCCTTTGGTATCGATACGGTAAGAATGAGCCGTACCATTGGAGAGGAATTCGTAAACTTCGGTTGCATTGCGGGAATCGGTCCGGAGATCATTCTTTCCGCGCTCCGGCCAAGCCTTTCCGAAGGTGACAGGATTCTCTTTTGTTGGGAATACGGGCTCTATCGTTTTAAGAGAAGGGATCAAAACATCACTTACCTCAATCTGCTTTTCGGCCCCCAAAGGGAAATCTACGAAAACTATCCCTTTCTCGATCAAGTTGTTTTGAGCTTGAGCCTACCTTTCAGCCACTTGCGTGATTCCTTGATGACCCATTTGAATCCCTACGCCGATCCAATGATTTACAAGTGTTCCTGGGATTTTGATGCCGGAGGCAACGTTCGTTCGAACGCTGGCGTCGTCACCTCGGAGGAAGAGTTACTGAAACAACCCTTGGACTCTCTTTGCACGGAGCTAATCGTGTCAAGCGAAGCGCGGAAAACAATAATGGACTTTCTCGGGTATTGTCGCGCCATGAACATAGAAGTGTTGGCCTCTTGGCCCAACCTCTTCGCTCATCCGAGTTATCTGAAAAACCAAATACCAAGGGAGAATATCCAAAGGATTCGGGAATTTTGGGAAGATTTGTCGGTTCCGGTGATTGGCAAAGCCGAGGATTCAATGCTAGGCAGTGAATTTTTTCATGATACCTATTATCACCTGAACACCAAGGGAGTGAAGAAAAGAACCGATCTTCTGATTGAGGAACTTAAGCCGTGGTACGCTGTACCAGGAGCAGAAGGGTAGGTGTCACTTTAGAAATGCGAAAGGGCCAGGGAAATCCTGTTCAATTGACCCCGAGCAACTCGCATTCGAAGATTAGCGTATCTCCGGGTTTGATCTTGCCACCAGGGCGGGGGTTGTCCCCGTAGCCAAGTTCGCTGGGTATGTAAATCCGGATCTTCCCGCCCACTTCAGTCTTGGTCAAGCCACCCGAGAATCCCTTGATCACCCCGTTCATGGGGAAGCTCGCCGGTTGTCCGCGGTCCACCGAACTGTCGAAAACGGTACCGTCAATGAGGGTGCCGTGGTAATGAAGCCGGACGGTGTCGCTCATGGTTGGGCTATCGCCTTCGCCCTTTCGTAGTATCTCATAGTAAAAACCACTCGGATCCTTGAGAACCTCCTCCCGCTTACTCAAGAGAGCGAGGAACTGTTCACCCTTGGATTTGTTCTCTTCGGCGACTTTGGCCATCTCAGCCTGTTCGGCTTGCCTGGCCAGTTGCATCTTTTCCATCATAATCGCCTGAACCTTGGGTTGCAGAGCTTCGAACTCGGGGGGCATCTTACCCAATGTGATTCCTTTTTTCATGCCTGCCAAAATCAGGTCGACTTGTTTGTCCGTGAACTGCATCTTGCCCAGACCGGAACCTTGGGCGAACATCATCCCAATGGCTTCATAGAGCTTGGCTTCCTCACTGGAGGAATCGGTTTTGCCCTTTTCCGGTTGTCCGAGAGAAAGGGAAGTCGTGAAAAGAAAACCGGCAAGCAAGGCTGTGGCGGTCAGGGTTCGTTGAATGAAGAGCATTCATGGACGCTCACTTCTTTTGGCCAAGAGTCAATGGAAATAAGGCAATCCTTTCCCGTCCCAGGGAAGAGGGAGCGGAAAGTCATCGCTGGGTGACCCAGACGGGCGAGGACCATGCCATGTTGCCGTCTCTTTGAATGACTCGAACGTAGTAACGGTTTTCGCCATCGAGCATTTTTGGGTCAAGGAAGGATTTCTCAAAGACCTTTCCATCAAAATCATTGAAGTGCTTCCAATCCTTTTCGTTACGGACGATCGTGATTCGCTTGAAATCAGAGGTTCCATCCACCTTTAACCAAAATTCGGGATTATCCTTGGTTTGGATGAAGGAACCCAAGGGTTTTTGGTTGCAGGTGAAATTCAGGTAAATCTTGTCGGTCGCGGCGATGGTACGGCGATTGTCCATCGCCTCAATGATCCCTTCACGGGTGAATTTCTTACAGAAGACTCCACCATAGCTGGCGTGCTGCGATATGTGGTCGGAACTGGCGAAAACCCCAAGGTTATGCCCCTCGCTCAGAGCGGTCTGATAGGTTCCATTCGCATGCTTCCCAAAGTCCATGATTGGGCCGGTTGGTTTGCTTTGCGCTTTGCCGAGAGAATTCATGCTGGCTCCCGGTCTTAGGCCAACGGTTGGCTGCGGAGCTCCGGCTGCCTCGTAGGATACTCGGGCTCCCTGATAAATTTCGACGACGTTTTCGGAGCTGTAATCGAACTTTTCGTAGATTTTCCAATCCGTGCCCATGCCGGTTGCCCCAGTATGACTGAGGGCAGCCACGGGTTTACCGTATTTTTTGAGCAGATCCCAGAGTTCGTAGGGAGAGATTTCCGCCGAAGCGTTGGTTTCCACGGGGAAGGTCCTTTGCCAGGGTGATTCAAGGTAGAGAGTGCGTTTGATGTAGACGATGGGTCCACCCCTATGAGCGAAAACGATATTACGGTGTCCCCATGGCCAGCGTTGTTCACGCTCATAGACGTAGACGGTGTTGAAGTGACCGGGGCTGTGCAGGGCGTCGTGCATCCGTTGATTGTGCCACCACTCGTAGGGATGATAGGGTTTTCCGACATCGGTGTGGTCGGAGGTTCCGAGAAAATCGATCTTGGCCAAGTCATAGGCATAGCGGAAGTGATCTAAGATGCATCCGTCGAATCCCGTCCGGCAGTTGGAAACGTCGGTATGGCGGTGGACGTCTCCCCAATACAGTCCATAGGTCTGACCGTCGACGGTCCATTGGTGTCGTTCGAAGGCAGGTCGCTCGGGAGTCTTGTGAGAATGCGGCGATTCCCGAGGTTTTTGAGGAGTTGAGGGTCTGGGCAACTGAGCCTCGGGCAATGACTTGGCGGAGGGAAGGGAGGCGAGCATGATTGCGGCGGTTTGATGAGCCTTGTGGATACGTTCGTCGGATGGCCAGCAGATACGGATATCACCCTTTCCATGAGGGGGAACAAAGGAAACGGAGCGATCCTGTCCGAAGCTGCTTGAGGGTAGGCGTCGACGGGAGCTCCAAGTCTTGTTTTCCTGACGAAAGGAGGTAACGGCAATTCGCCAAAGGGCGGAGTTGAAATAGCGGTAGGCGACCCAGGGATTTCCATCCTTGCCTACGCCCACCATAGGGCGGTTGGCGGGAACTCCGGCCCTGCCCGCGGCCCCCATTGGTATTTCATGGAACCTCTTGGATTCCAGGTCAAATTTTCCAAAGAGGACACGCTTGCCCGCATTGATTCCGGTGTCGTTCCCGTGTCCTCGGTAATCGAGCCCGTGTTTCTCCTTGCCCTGCTCGGCGGCGATCCAGAAACCCTCCCCGTCAGAGGTCGCGACGATCGAGGCTCGGGCTTCGTACTTCGAACTGTGACCAATGGGATATTCGGTGACTTTTCCGTCCGGTTCAACCCTCGCGAGGTAGAGATTGAATTCGTTTCCACGTGAACTGTCGTAAATGATCCATGCATTACCCCATTTGTCGAAGGCAATGCGGGGTTCCCAGTCGCCTCCCTGAGCATCGGATACTGCCAATTCCTTCGACCATTTGCCCTTTTGGTTATCGAAATAGCGCGCGAACACATCCGCTTCTCCGGCACGAAGGGATTGCCAGGTGATCCAGACCCGACCTTTGGAATCAGTTCCGGCATCAACGAAGGCCTCAGCTGCGTCGGAATCGGCGAGAGTTATGGTTTTGCCCAATCCGTTTCTCTCAGTCCATGGTCTTCCCTTCAGGTTTACCGTTGAATCCTCACTCGTTTCCGCCCAAAAGACCCAAACCGTTTCCTTTTCATCGATGGCTATGGCAGGTTGATGAAGAACTCCCTCAGCTACAAGTCCGTCTTTTCGCTTCAAGCCGGCTGTGGTTTCTCGTAAGAGAACCAAACGGTCTTTTTTCCCATCCCAAGTAAGATGGGCGATGAGGGTATGACCGGCTTCGTCGGCGACCGCATCGGGCAGGTCGTACTGAATGCCATCTTGAGAAAGCTTTTGAATTTCCCCGACCAGAGGAATCGCCGCATTGAGAAAACGAACCTGCTTTTTTCCGAAAAATTTGGTTTTGGGTTTGGCTTTCGTCGTCTCTTCTGGCGTCGCAGTCCTTTCCTTTGGCGGTGGCTTCTGCGCTTGGGCGCTGACCGGACCGGTCGAAGAAAATACAATCAGTAAGAAGATAAAAGGGAGCGTTTTCATAGGATGGTAGGATTCCAAAAGCTGAACCGACCTAGGTCAATGAGGATCCTCCGATGCTGTTCCAAGGCGTGATCCTGTTTTGCGGTTCGCCTAAGCGGAAGATTGGAATAAAGTTTCGGAGATGAAGAAAACGCTAACCTTCGATCAGAGATGTCATGCCCTTTTGGCCCAGATTCCCAAAGGCAGGGTTTCCACTTATCGTGAACTGGCCCATGCCTTGGGGAGCAAAGCTTATCGGGCGGTGGGGCAAGCGATGAATCGAAACCCCAACTTGATGAAAGTGCCTTGTCACAGGGTGATCAAAAGCAACGGTGAGATTGGAGGCTACGCTTTGGGCGCGGATAAAAAAAGGGAATTGCTTTTGGAGGAAGGGATTCAGGTGGAGACGAATGGACGGATCCGTCTATCCAAATACCTTCACCCTTATTCCACCTGATCTCAAATACGAGTGCGGTAGCGTTTGACGACGTCCTTGAGCAGACCGCGTTGAGGCAGTTTTTCTTGAGGGATCCTGGCAAGGATCGAAAAGCTGTCCCTATCCATCCAGTCGAGAACGTTGGCCAGCATTTTGTTTCCCGGATTTTCGGTGATTTCCCGGAGCATCCATTGCTTGGCAAAATCCTTCTCACCCGCCTTGAAGATCGCCCAAGCGGCAAGGGAAGGAATCTCATCCGAGTCGTTGAGAGCTTTCTTGAGTCCCGGAAGGGCAGGCCGAGCGCGCTTTTCCAAAAGCAGCAAGCCGACCACGGACCAATAGCGAATAACCGGGTCGGAGTCGTGCAAGCCCTTGGATAAAGTCTTGAGGTTGCCCTTCTTGCGGGCCAATGCAAGGTCGGCGTAGTCCAAATATCGGGGGAGAGGATAGAGTTTCGGATCACGAACGAAGGCATAAACCGTGATCTTTTTCTCCTTGGTGATCCGGTTTCTCATTTCCTCGGGCATGAGGCCCGAATCAAAGTACTTGAGTTGTTGGCGACGGAGTTCCTTCTTCAATTCCTTGATTTTGGATTGATGCAAGGGATCGTCGATCTGGTTGTCGACGTTGTGAAAGTCCTTGAAGTTGTCGTAGAACTCCTCCGAAGGCCGGGGTTCGAAAAAACGACCGGTCACGGCATTGGTCTTGCCTGCCTGATGATGCCTTTCCCACGCTCCGGTTGCCTTCATGTTATGCATGTAGGCAAGGTATTGACCGTTGGGGGCAAAGGGAGCGTAGTTTTTGTGATAGGCGAATTGTTCGTCGCGCATCACCCGCACGTTGTCGAACCGTTCGTCGGCCCGCTCGCGCCAGGAGAAATGATAATCGGCTGGTGGTTCGGTATCGGGACCAAGAAAGATCCGTCCCTGAAAGTTTTTCTTCATTGCCGCCCCAGTCAGGCTAACCCAGGTTTTCGGCATATCGATGAAACTGACGATCCGATCGATGGTGGATCCGGGCTTTTTCCCTTGCGGATAAAGGTGATTCCATTTGGCGGGTATGCGGACAATCAGCGGACAATGGATTCCACTGGAATAAAGGAATCTTTTACTTCGGGCAAGTACCCCACCGTGGTCGGAATTGTAGATGACGATTGTATTCTCGTAAAGGTTGTCTCGCTTGAGGTTCTCGATTGCCTGACCGACCAGAGAATCCATTTTGGATATGGCGCTTGCATATTTGGCGTAGGTGTTTCGCATTTCGGGAAGATCCGGGTGGTATGGAGCGAGGATCATTTTCTTAGGATCGACGGACTCGTCCTTATGATCGCCGAAGGCGCGTGATTCATGGCTGTCCCCGATGTTGTATACGGTGAAAAAAGGCTGTCCCTTCTCTCTTTTCTTCCAGGTGCCCGCGTAATCGCCCCCCGAATAGTTCCAGAATTCCTTTGGGTTGCGTCCATTGGATCCCCTGAGGTTGTAGTCGGTTTTGGAACAATTGCTGGTGTAGTATCCTGCTTCTTGGAGAAGCTCGTTGTAGAAGCGGATGGAATCGGGGATTTCAAAACCGCTGCGCATTGGTTGAGTGCCATTGGAAATGGCATGCATACCGGTGATCCAAGAGGATCGGGTAGGGGCGCAAACCGCTCCGTTGTCGAAACAGTAGAGATAACGAAAACCTTCCTTGGCCAATTGATCGATGTTTGGGGTCTTGGCATTTTTGCTGCCGTAGCAGCCCACCCATTCGATGCTATTATCCTCGCTGGTAATCCAAAGAACGTTGGGTTGTTCCGTCTTGCCGGATAGGCAAGCGTAGGTCAGCGCGGAGACCAAGATAAATGTGAAGGATGTGAGATTCATGATTGATGAGTGAAGTTATTTGGTGCCTTTTTTCCTTTTGATGGGGTCGCCTGCCCGAGGCGGGGACGTTGATTCACCGCATGCGGACATTAGCATCTTTAGTTTTTCATGCATTGCCTCGATTCGTTGCTCATGTCTGGGTTTGGACGAAAGATCATTGGTCTCATAAGGGTCGGAGACGATATCGTAAAGCTCGATGGATTTGGGCCGAAGAACCCGTTCCACTTTGCGGGCCGCCGTTTTATTGGTCTTGGCCTTTTCCATCCATTCCGCCCATGGTTTGGCGAAGAATTTTCCCTTTGAGTGAAAGTTCCCCCAGATGTGTTCCCTTTCGGGATGTCCGGTCCAGATCAGTTTGTAGGTTTCGGTGACGATGGCCTTTTGCCAAAATGGATGGACGTTGGAAATCAGAATTTCCTTACGATGATTTTTCACATCCTCGTTCATCCATAAGCCCATAAGGGACTTTCCGTCAAGACGAGGGTCTTTACCTCCTGCGAAATCGATCAAAGTGGGGACGATGTCGCAGTACATCGCGAGAGCGGTGGTTTTGCGGGGTAGGATTCGCCCCTTCCAGTGAGCGAGGCAAAGGGCTCTCGAACCGTGCTCATACGGGGACCATTTCCCCCGGGGCATGGCAATGCCCTGCTCGCTCAGGAAGATTAGGATGGTGTCCTTTTCCAAGTCCATCTTATCCATAAGTTCGCGGGTTTCGCGAACTTGTTGATCGAGTACCTCGACTTCGGCTGCATGTTTGGCCACGGCCAATCGGGCGCTTGGCGTATCAACGTAGTGGGGGCGCAGTTCAATTTGATCGGTGGGGAAGTTCGATTCCCTTCCATGATCCCAAGGATGATGAGCGTGGGTCGCTCCGATAATCACGCAAAAGGAATGCCCATTCCGCTTGGCTTGGGAAACGTATTCCTCCACTCCGTCAAAGCTGTGAACTTGGTTGGAACCGTTTGCTCCGGAAGCAAATCCGGGAATTGCGTCAATCTCGGCGGTGCCCAAACCAAAGTGTTTCTTTCCCGACAAGCCAACTTTGTAGCCCAAGGGAATCAGGTGGTCGGCGATATTCCTGACCCCTTCGCGCTTCTCCTTTCTGGCATTGGCCAGGACTCCATTGTTTTTGGGAAGTAACCCCGTGTAAAGTTCCGCGCGCAAGGGAGCGCATTGCGATACGCTGCAGTAAAAGCGGGTCATCATGATGGATTCGCTGGCCAACTGATCGATGGCCGGAGTTCTTGCCTCCTTCATCCCGGTGCAACCGAAGGCATCCCAACCCACGTCGTCCCCGATGATAACGATGAAGTTAGGCCGCTCCTTTTGAGAGAAAGCGGGGAAGGACAGAAACAAAAAAACTGAAAGGGAAATGAAATGCGAAAGCTTCATGAAAGGAAGATGGTTGCAGAATCTAAGTTTGCGACAAGTGGGAAACGAACTCGGAGATTCGCCTTTTCGCTTCGCCAATTGCCCGGTAACGAATCACTTGGACTTTGGGGTTACCCGACAACATGGCGGACAGACGGAATTCGCTTTGGCTTTCATCAAAGAGACACAGGATGGGTTTGCCGATTTTTTCCGCAACTCCAATTTCGTATCCTACGCCCAGCGAAGGTTGGGAAACTTCGGCGATCACGGCGTCTGCGCAGGACAACCAGTTGAGGTCTCTCCGGTAAATCTGATCGTCTTGGAGTTGTTTTTCTCCCTCACTGCCAAGTCCGGTCGAACCCACGTGCTCGGTCAATACTTCGGCTTGCTCGGAAAGAAACTCGATGATCTCGAAATACTTGTCTTTGTCTGCACGACCGCCCCGAATGGAGCCTGCGAAATAAATCTTCAAGCGATTACCTCGGTGACGACTTTCCCATGAACGTCGGTCAGTCGAAAATCCCTGCCTGCGTATCGGTAAGTCAATCGTTCGTGATCGAATCCGAGCAAGTGAAGCATGGTCGCATGCAAGTCATGCACGTGGACAGGTTTGTCGATGGCTTGGAAGCCGAACGGATCGGTTGCTCCGTGAACATATCCGGGTTTGACTCCTCCTCCGGCCATCCAAACGGTAAACCCATGGTGATTGTGATCGCGGCCATTGATCTTTCCGGCGTTGGATCCGGGTTTGGGCAGTTCCACAGTGGGCGTTCTTCCGAACTCTCCTCCCCAAAGCACCAAGGTCTCTTCCAGAAGCCCCCGCTCCTTGAGGTCCGTGAGCAGGGCACCGATGGCTTGGTCGCATTCCTCTGCCAGTCTGCGGTGGTTCTTTTCGATTTCATCATGACTGTCCCAGGGTTGGGCTTTACCGTGCCAGAGTTGAACGAATCGGACTCCTCGTTCCACGAGTCGGCGGGCCATCAGACATTGTTTGGCATGAACGCCCTCCCCGTAGGATTCCCGAATCCTTTGAGGTTCCTTGGAAACGTCAAAGGCATCGCTTGCCTCCATTTGCATGCGGTAAGCCAATTCGAAGGAACGTATTCGCGCCTCCAAGCGGTCGTCGGTGGGCCGCAGGGCGGCATGATGCCGATTGAGTTTTGCAAGCAGTTGGAGTTGGGGGGCTTGTCGCTCGACCGGACGCGAGGGGTTGAGGTTGGGAATGATTTCGTCCTCCGCCTTGCGGGCCGGGTTTACGTAAGTCCCCTGATAAATTCCTGGTAGAAAGGCGGAGCGCCAGTTTTGGGTTTCGGTCACGGGGTAGCCGTTGGGGCAGAGGACCACAAATCCGGGGAGGTTGTTGTTTTCCGTTCCCAAACCATAAGTGACCCAGGAGCCCATACTCGGCCGAACCAATTGATTTTCCCCGCAATTCATGAGCATCAGCGAAGGTTCGTGGTTGGGTACGTCCGCTTGCATGGACCGAATGACGCACAAGTCATCGGCATGCTTGGCCACATGGGGGAAGAGTTCGCTGACCGGCAGTCCCGATTGGCCATGGCGCTTGAAGGAAAAGGGGGAGCCAAAGGCGGCGCCGGTCTTGCGTTCGGTTTTGAAGCGATTCTCCTCAGGCAAAAGCTTTCCATGCCACTTATTGAGTTCGGGCTTCGGGTCGAAGGTATCCATGTGGGAGGGACCGCCGTTCATGAATAGATGGATGACTCTTTTGGCCTTGGGGGCGAAATGCGGGCCTCTTGGAGCCATGGGGTCAATGCCCTTGCCATACCCTGCGAAGGGGTTGAGCAAAGGAGCAAGGGCGGACAAACCAAAGCCCATGCCGCACTGACCCAGAAAGCCTCTGCGAGATATTTGAAAGTCGTTCAGGTGGGAATTCATTAGTCGACGAAGAAAAATTCGTTGGATACCAACAAGGTTTGACCAAGATCTTCAACCTTGGCAAGCGATGCTTTGTCTCCGAGAAAATCTTGCGCGGTTCGGAGTTCCTGCGGTTTCGGGGGGCGGGAAAGAATTCGGGCATACAGGAAACGAGAGATCGTTTCCGCTCTTTTTGCGGGATTCCGGTCCGCAAGATCGATCGAGTCTTGGGCGAGCTTTTGGGCCCGTTCGATGACAAAGGGATCATTCAAGGCAAAGAGAGCTTGTTGTGGGACCGTGGTCTCGACACGCTTGGGAGCATGAATGTTGGGGTTGGCGAAATCGAAGACGCTCAAGGTGGGTTCGAGATTTTGTCGGTCCACGAACCCATATACGCCACGGCGTTTGCTGAATGGTGGCTTAAGCATCTGTTGTGGCAAGCCTCCCATGTGGAGATCCAATTCCTCGGAAACTTGCAGCATGCCGTCCCGCATCGCTTCGAAAGAAAGTCTCTTTGCATTCATCGAGGAAAGGTAGAGGTTCTCCGGGTCTTTGGGATCCAAGGTGAAGCTGGATCTTCGGTAGGTTTGGGAGAGAAGGATTTCGCGAATGAGCGACTTGATTTTCCATCCATTCTCACGAAAGCGAGTGGACAGATAGTCAAGGAGCATGGGATGGGTGGGGTGATCACCCATCAACCCGAAATCACTGGGAGTGCGGACAATTCCCTTGCCCACCAAGTGGGCCCAAATCCGATTGACCATAACCCGGGCGGTCAAGGGGTTGTGGGGAGACAAAATGGATTCGGCCAACTCCAAGCGTCCGCTTCCCTTGGAATAATGCTTTCTTGGTTGATCCGCAGGAGAAAGGGCAACGAGAAACCTTCTCGGTACCTGATCTCCGCGGTTATTGAAGTTTCCGCGCAGAAAAATTCGAGGTTCGCTGATTTTCGCGTTATCCTGAAGGGTCATGGCTCGAGGAGGGGAACCCGGGTGTTCGGCCCGATGCTTTTCCACTTTTGCTCTCAAGGCGTTGGTTCGGTTGCGGGCCTTGGTGTCATAGTGCTTTTCCAGTTCGGCGGAGGAAAGATGGACGGGGAAGTTTGATGCGGTGACGGCATGCTCGATTCCCTTTTTCGAATCACTCGTTTTGGTTCGCCGGATGGCTTGCGACAAGGCTTCTGCATACCACTGGGTCACTTCAGTCAATCCCACGAGTTGCGGGCCTTGAAGCTTGGAGCGAAGAAAGGCAGGCAAGGACGGATTATCGTTCTTTTTCCATTGAGCGATCATCGATATTGCATCTTTTGACCGTGAAAGGGAGAGGAGTGGAGTCAGGAAGGAAACCTTTCCTTTCGATTTTACTTCGAGATAGGTTCGCCAAGCCTTGGCCAATTTGGGGAAAAGCTTTCTTTTGGCGGCCTGAGCTTCGAAGTCATTCTCATTCAGATGAGAACCCTCCAGAGTAAGTTCCAGATAAGCCATGATTCCCTTTTCGGATTGGGCGAATTGGAGTTGTTCGGCGAGATAATCGTCCACTTGATGCTGAAGTTTCTCAAGTTCGGCTTTGAATTCCAGATAAAGTTTGGAATCTTCGTTCGAAGAACCAATCAAAGGGAGTTCCTCGGGTTCGCTGGAAGCGTTGAAAATACCGTAAAGAGAATAATAGTCCTCTTGAGGGACGGGATCATGGAAATGATCATGACAACGGGCGCAGGCTACGGTAAATCCCATCAAACCACGGGTCACCAAGTCAATCCGGTCATCGATGATGAGTTGCTTGCGGTTGAGGAAGCGGGGACCTGCGGTGAGAAAACCGAGGGCCGCCAAGTCGGGGTGATTGGGAGAAGGGACAAGGGCATCGGCGGCCAGCTGTTTGCGAATGAAGTCATCGTAGGGCATGTCTTGGTTCAAAGCCTTGATCACCCAATCTCGGTAGGTGTAGGCGAAGGGATAACTTCGGCTTTCTCCTCCCGCGAGATACCCTTTGGTGTCGGCATACCTGGCGACGTCAAGCCAATGTCGTCCCCACCGTTCACCGAACCGCGGGGAAGACAAAAGACGGTCGATGAGTTCGGAGTATGCTTGGGGGCTCTTGTCTTCAACGAATCGATCGATTTCCTCAAGGGTTGGTTTTAATCCATGCAAGTCATGATATAGGCGACGAATTAAGGTTTTGCGGTTGGCGGGTGGAGCGGGAGAAAGGTTCTGTTGCCTTAATCGCTCCAGGACAAACGCATCGATGGCTCGAAGGTTTTCCGAAGCCAAGGGAATGCTTGGCTGAGCGATAGGCTGAAAAGCCCAGTGAGTCTTTGAGTTTTCCAAGGCAATTTCGAAGCTCGACTTGGCCAGGATGGGAAGGCAAGCAAAGAGAGCGACTAAAAGAGTCGCGTGGGATTTCCACTCTACGGGTTTTGACAATGACATATGACCGATTCTTGCCTTTTACTCTAGCTTTGGAGCTTAACCGAGTCAATGTGCGGACAAATGGATTTCTCTTTTTTTTAGGTAGGCAACCGGGCTCCGCTCATTGCCCTTCTCGGTAAGAATCCTTTCCTGACCGAACGCGGAATTGAGAGTTGGCAGCCGGAAAAGGCATCGCTATCCTCCAGACATGGAGGGAAAGTTTGAGAAGGTCATTCTTTTCGATGGCATCTGCGGTCTTTGCAATGCATGGGTCGATTTCGTCCTTCGCCGCAAACGGGGAAAAATATTCAAGTTTGCCACGCTTCAGGGTAATTTTGCCCAAAGCAGAGTTCCACAAGCGGTCCAAAGCTTGGACTCGGTGGTGTTGATTTCGGGAGATCGGATTTTCTACAAGTCCAGCGCCGCCATCCGCATCCTCTGCGACCTTGGTGGCTTCTGGAAACTGTCCTCTTTTTTTCTGGTCATACCTTCGTTCCTGCGGGATGGAATGTACGATCTGGTTGCGTTCAACCGATATCGACTCTTCGGAAAGCTGGAAAGTTGCCGAATGCCCACGGCGGAAGAGAAGGAGAGCTTCCTTGACTAATTGGCTCTTGGGAGATTTCAGGGGTTGGTTAACGTCGGAATTTGAAATAGGAGAATCATAATGAATCCCTCTTCGCTTTTTTGTCTTTTAAATCTCTGTCTTTTCGCGAGTCTCGGAATGGCAGCTCCGGACCGGATGCGGTTTGCCATGGAAGACCGTCCGATCGAGGGCGTCCCGGTGGAAGCCTTCGAGCTTATCGATGAGAACCTGACCATTGAGTTGTGGGCTCGTTCACCGTTGATCTATTCTCCGGTAGCCATGGATTTTGATGCCCAAGGTAGGCTTTGGTTGACCGAGGGCATTGACTACCAGAGAGGTTTGCGAATTGAAGAGGGCCGATCCATCATGGTCGTGGAAGACCAGGATGGGGATGGGGAGGCGGACTCATCCCACGTATTTGTTACTGAGAAGGAAATTCGTCATGCTCCGTTGGGCATTGCGGTGTTCGATAATCGAATCGTTCTTTCCGCAACGCCATCGATTATCGTCTACACCGACGTGGACCGAGATGCGGTCTTTGATCCGAAGATCGATCGTCGAGAAGTTTTTTTGGATGGTTTTCAAAACAAGAACCATGATCATTCCGTTCATGGGGTTGTGGGAGGGCCCAGTGGGCAATGGCATTTCTCCTTCGGGAATTGCGGGGCCGACTTGACGACGAAGGATGGGAAGCGATTTGTGGCCGCATCGTATTACGGATACCCAGAGGCCATTGGCTCAAAAAGTTCGGATGGCGAGCTTTACGTCGGAGGGATGAGTATGCGGATCAATCCGGACGGCACGGGGCTAACGCCAACGGGAGAAAATATGCGGAATTCGCACGATATGTTCGTCACTTCTCAGGGAGATCTGCTTCAAAGTGATAACGATGACCCGGCTCATGCTCGCATAAGTTGGGTGATGGAAGGAGCCAATATGGGATATGCGGACTTGACTGATGGAAGCCGGTCATGGGAAGAGGTGGCGAAAACCTGGGAGGAACCGGCGGGATGGAGCAAGAGTCGTCGCTTCTCTCGTTCTCATTGGCGGGAGAATTATCCGGGGGCGTTTCCTCCTGGAAACGTTTACGGAGCCGGGTCACCGACAGGAAACGTTTACGTTGAAGACAACGCCCTTGGCATGGCAGGAACGTACCTGGTCGCCTGTATGGTAAGGAAGGAAGTGATGGCTTGTTTGCCCCAATGGAAGGATGGGTATTTGGAAATGGGAAAACAAAAGCCACTGATCCGGTTAAAGGAAGACCGTAAAAGTGAATTTTTTCTTCCTACCGATCTCGCCCTCGCTCCGGATGGCTCCTTGTTTCTGGCTGACTTTTACAATGATACCAGTCGGGGAACCAATCAGGTCAGTGGCAGCATTTATCGGATCAGCCGTAAGGATGGCGCCTTACTCAAGTTTCCCGAGGTTGACTTTAATTCGGTGGATGGTCTGCTGTCCGCTCTGGAGAGCCCGGCCGTCAACGTCCGTAGTCATGCCGCATCCCAGTTGGTGAAAAAAGGGCAAGGGGCGGTTGAGGCGGTCTTGGCCTTTTTAAAGGAGAAAGAAGAGGATCCTGCTCTTTCCTCACGGGCTATGTGGGTGCTCGCCCAGTTGGGGGAGGATGGGCGGAAAGTGGTGGAATCCCATTTGGATGATGGAAAGGGGGAGCAGGCTCACGTGGTGGCTTACCGGGCTCTGCGTCTGGCGGATCCAATCAGTCTCTTGGAGCGCGCCGCCGAATCCGCCGCCTCCAAGTTTCTTTCGGTTCGCCGGGAAGTGGCGCTTAGCCTGAAACCTTTTCCTTTCGAGGATTGCTCCGAGATCCTTGCCGAACTGATCGACTCTTACGATGGAAGCAACCGCTACTATCTTGAAGCTTTGGGCATTGCCTTCTCGGGAAAGGAGGCCGAGGTTTTCCGGGAGTTGGTTTCGCTGAAGCACCCTGTGCCGGCAATTTGGTCCGCTAAAGCCAAAAACCTCGCTTGGCGACTGCACACACCGGAGGCGATTCGAGCCCTGGACATCTGCTTGCGCGCTCAAAGACCGCCGGTGGATGAGTTTCGCCGCCTTGCCATGGCCTTCGCCAGTTTTCGGAACCAAGAGGAACGACTCGACCGGATCACCCGCCTTCGGGCTTTGGGGAAGTTGCCCGATTTTAAGGCTCGTTATTACCAGCAAACCATTGAGGAAATTATCCGCAAGGACCTTAATGATTTGCAGGGTGAACTGATGGAAGGCAGTTATCTTGTCCCCCAAGTGTTCGGAGCAGTCAGCGAAGTTTCCAAACCTTCGGAGATCGCCCTGTTGCAAGGAGATCCTGCAGCGGGTAAGTCGGTTGCCGCGAAATGCTATCTTTGCCACAAAATCGAAGGGGTCGGAGTGGGATTTGGCCCGGATCTGACTCATTGGGGCAAGGAACGTACGATCGAGGAAATCGTCAGGGAGATCGTATATCCCGACGAAAAGCTGGCTCACGGATATGAGAAGCCGGTACGCTTGGTTTCGAAAAAGACGGGACAGACGGCAGAGGGCTTTCTTTCCAACTACAGTTGGCACGCGGGTTCGCTCAAATTGAAGATTATGGGGGGGGAGACTCGTAAAATCCTCTTTCGAAGGGCCGGAGCCAAAGTCGAGTACCTCAACGAATCCTGGATGCCTTCTGCCGCTGAAATGGGAATGAGCGATCAGGATCTGGTCGATCTGGCGGTCTATCTGCAAACCACGGGCTCGGAAGCCCCGCCCGCCACACCTCACCTGGACGAACCGGTTCCGCCAATCGGAAACGAACCGGGTTGGCAGGTCCTGACCGGAAATGATTTCCTGAACGTCAATTGCATGGAGGATACTTGGAGGTGGGAATTGGGGCATGCCTATTGCACGGGTAAGCCCACGGGCGTAATTCGTTTCCGTGAACCCCTTCGAGATTTTGAACTTTTGCTCGAATGGAAACACAAGAAAAAGGGAGGCAACTCCGGAGTATTCGTTTGGGCAACGCCAAACAGCATCGCCAAACTGGCCGCTGGGCATGGTCGTCTACCCCATGGAATTGAGGTTCAAGTTTTGGATTTGGGTTATGCCGAACTTTATGAGAAGGCGTATCAAAAACCATCTGACTGGTTCACCAGCCATGGAGACGTTTTTCCCGTAGGTCCGGTGAAAATGAGGCCTTTTCCACCGGTCGCACCCAATGGTAAACGCAGTTTTCCCTCTCAGGAGACGACCTTGGGCATCAACCATTGGAACCATTATTACGTACGAGCAGTGGGTGGAGAGGTCCGTCTCTGGGTCAACGGAGTTGAAGTTTCGGGAGGAGATGGAATTTCTCCCGCTTCGGGATACCTTTGTCTGGAGTCGGAGGGAGCTCCCATCGAGTTTCGCAACCTTCGTCTGCGTCGCTTATCCGAGATCGAGGATGAAATGAAATTGCCCACTTACGAACCTGCCACTGCGGTAGCGCTCAAAGGTCACCCGGCTGTGGGCACATGGGCGTATTTGAACGGTTACACCCGGGAGGTCAAGGAAGACGGATACGTAACCCTGCGCCTCGGGAACAATCTAATTTGGAAGCGTCGCTGCGTTTCCAAATCCGAAAACGAATTCGTCCTGGAAGGCAATTTGGTTCACAAGCTGATTGGTGAGATTCTCCACATAGAAGGTAAGTACCAAGCTCTCAGGCAGTGAACCTACCAATCGCCACTCTTCGAAAAAATCAGTCCAGACCCAGGACGTAGGATTCGGAGTAGCGCAAGTCCCCGGTGTAGGCGTCATGAAAATGAAACATCACCTGAGGGTGAGGAAAGGCAAACCAACGCTCGCCTCCGCGTTCCACCGGATTATTGAAGACGTTACTGATTTGAACCACGCAATAATGGGGAAAGGTTCGGTGAGCTCTGGGAATGTCATCCATGGCGTAACTGCTCCAGCGAATGTCGCATGACCGTGGGCCATACTTGAACTTTCCGTTGGCCGGACGATCCCCCTCGTCTTTGGCCGGAGCGTGGTTGATGGAGTTATGCGGACCGCTGGCGAATTCGAAGACGTTATCGGTGATCTTGATGGCGAAGCTGTTGTGCAAGTCTCCCGTAAGCACGAAGACTCCTTTATCCAGTCCGTCCCAGTGTTCGATAAGTTCCTCCCTTTCCTTAAGAAATACGGTCCATGCATCGTCTTTTTTGATGGTTGCCTGCTTGTCGTTTCCTCCTCCGCTCCCTACGTGTGGAACCATGAAGTTAACCGAAGATACGATGAAAAGGAAGTCCGCCTTGCTTTTGCCCGTTTCCTCCTTGAGCCAGTTGAGTTGCTGCTTACCCAGCATCGTTGCCTTTGGATTATCGGGATGGTCGACGTTATGGAGGCTTCGATGGGTCCTTGTATCAAGGAGAAAGAAATCACAATTCGAAACGCTGAACTTCCCATAGCATCTGCGTCCTATGGAATAGCTTGCCTGACCGCTTGATTTGGCCGCCGGTTTGATGCGCAGCCGGGTAGGGCCGAGGACTTCCGCAATTTCATAGACGGCGGCATTGGGATTCCCCGGTTCGGCATCGAGTTTGGCATCAGGCACACCCGCGGTTGGCGTTCCCCAGTGAACGTGAAGATTGGCCAACGCCTCAAAGTCGAGTTTGGTGAAGTCGGCTTCAGTGTCCTTGAGAACGTCACTCTTTGCCTCAAATGAACCCGTACCGAACCATCCGGGTCGGTCGTGTTTCACCGGGTTGGCCCAGGCGAGGTAATCAAACCAAGCTTGCGTACCGATATCCCGGAACACCGCTCTCCGGTTGACGTAACCGATTTCACCCGCTCCGTAAATGTCGTTGAGCAATTCATGGTCATCCGCAGTGTAAAAGCTCGGGACGTGCCGATGCCATTCGCTGAGGTTCTTACCTCTTTCGAGAAAGACCTTGTAGTTTTCCCAAACCCCGACGATCGAGGGAGCCTTACGGACCACTCGGGGAGCTTCCTCCATGGAATCCAATCCCACTTGGTGAAGCCATGATTCGGGAGGGTAGTCCCTTCTTTGCTCATAGAGCCAATCACCGTTCAGAATCGCAAAGTGAACTTCGTCACGGACTTTGGCATTGAGTGTGTCAAATACGGGAACGGTGGGGCCGGCGCTATTCCCGTTGCCATTCTGGTTGTTTCCACAGGCAAACTCGAACTTGAAGTTGAAGAGACCTTTGGGGTTGCCCTCGGGGTTCCTGAAATCGGCTGCCTTGGGGAGGGTGTGGAAGGAACCGTCCAGTTGATGGTCGGCGATCCGATAGTAGTAACGGGTGTTGGAGTTTAGTTTGTCCAGCGTGATGATCCCGGTGCGGTCTTTTGCAAGATCGGTCGTCACAAGCGACGCCTGGTGATCCAAATGACCTTTTTCCGTTCCATAGAAGACCTTGACCTCACCGGGTTTTTCCGTTCGAACCCATAGGCTCATGGTATCGGGACCGGGGCGTCCGAGAAGCGGACCATGAGTCACACGCACGTCCGTGGCCTCGCCATCCTGAGCGAGGAGGGTGGATAGCGGATACACAAAGAGGGTAGCGCAAGCGAGGCTGAGGATTGGTGTCTTAAAGGAAGATTTCATGGCAAGGTTATTTAAGTTGTGAGACAAGAAATTCGGTGGGGTTTGCGAAACTGACTTCTGGGGCGCCGGGATAGACCAATTCACAGGATACCCCCTTGGACTTGCAATGCTCTTGTAGCTTGACTCCGAAATTGGAGGTGTGAGTCGGATCTTTCTGTTCCTTCCCTAGCGCAGGACCCTTCGAGTAAATCAGATAGACGGACGGATCGTCCGGGCTGACGTTGGAGTAAGGCGAATATTCCTTGATCCAAGGCATGATCTTATCCCTTTTGGCGAGGAATTCCGTGAAGTTCCTCAATCCGAAGGCATGACCCCCGTATTTGCTGTTGGGTGTCCATTCCTTCATTTGCTTGGGGTCAAGAGTGGTTTGAGCTCCTATTACGGCGGCGCATGAGAGCCGGGTGGATTCTCTTTCCACCGAATCCTTGCTTTCTGGATTGGCCAAGTCGTCGTGGAAGGCCAACCATAGGCTCGTACAAGCGCCAGCGGAGCCGCCCGCCGCTCCGACCCTGTTTTTGTCGATATTCCATTCCTTTGCCTTGCTCCTCACGAATTGAAGGGCCCGGGCGGCGTCGTGAAGTGGGGCTTTGACCGGAGGCGATTCCAGGTCGGTGACGAAACGGTAGTTTATGGCCACCACCGATATACCAGCTTGCAGAAGTAGGTTTGCGTCGGCAAACTTGCTCAATCTTTCCTTGGATCCGCCTTTCCATCCCCCGCCATGAATAACGAAGACAAGGGGAGTGGGTTTTGTCGATTCCGCCTTCCAAAAATCAAGAAGGTTGCGTTCATACTTTCCGTATCTGATTTCCGAAAGAGTGGGTTTGGGGATTTCGGGAGCGTAAACGAGTGGCTTGTCTTTGGAAAAAGACAAAGGGGTGATGAGCAGGAAAAGGAGGAACCGGACTATTCGCATGAATGACTTCCATTCATTCTCTAAAAGAGGATCTAATCCAAGCAAAAAGGGCGAGGGGGACGATTTAATTATTGCAAGTAACTTGCAAGAAGGGCATTTTTTC
>Ga0163109_10001274_pt1 | contig 20036 bp, 18 predicted proteins | sample CRUFie1St13metaG_FD_108704 | JGI IMG/M metagenome (GOLD analysis project Ga0163109, IMG submission 108704) | Marine microbial communities from the Costa Rica Dome - CRUD Field 142mm St13 metaG | ecosystem: Environmental > Aquatic > Marine > Oceanic > Photic zone | place: Costa Rica: the Eastern... | reverse complement strand
TATCCTTACCATCAGCGACAGTAAGAGTTTCTTTGATCGTTGTGTTTCCGCCTAATGTAGTATCCTTACCATCAGCGACAGTAAGAGTTTCTTTGATCGTTGTGTTTCCGCCTAATGTAGTATTCTTACCATCAGCGACAGTAAGAGTTTCTTTAATTGTTGTCGGATTAATTATTTCAACCTGATCTGCAGGGTCATTGTTGACTCCACCGATAACAATAATATCGTCATCCATTGAAATTTTTTGCTCTCCACCGTGTAACAAATTAACAGGTGGAGCATCTGTACCTGCAGGAGGTGGTTCGGTGCTTCCTAAGTCAACTCCTCCATCAGCATTTTCAGAAACAATAGGTTTGCCTGCTAATAATAATTCTTCTGTAAAAGCACCAGTTTTTCCACTAATGACTTCTGTAAAAATTCCAGAAGCTCCGCTTGTTAAATGATCAAATAAACCACTAAAGCCGCTAAATAAACTGGTGCTGTTTGTGAGATCTTCAGCTAAATGCGTGAACGGCATTTTATAATTATCGGCATCTGGATCTCCAGAGTCTCCGCTTGCTAAAATATAATAAGTTTGAGCGTCTTGTACGCCGTCAAAAATTGGAAATTCTGAAATTTTCTTGTCTGCCATGTATATGATATACACATATATCGGGCCAGAAAATATTATATTATTCGACTATCTTGTAAGACACACAGCCGTCTTTTAAATAAAAAAGAAATTTTTGAGGCGAATCTAATTCTTTTTTAAAATAAAAATCAACAATTTTATCTTCTATATTTTTCTGCAGTAATCTTTTTAATGGTCTTGCCCCTAATTTTTCTTCTGCAGATTTTGAGCATATAAATTCAACGACTTCATCATTTACAGAAATTGAGATTTTTTTGGATCTAAGTTTTCTTTGGAGGGATTTGAATTCTTTATAAAAAATCTTTTCTAAGTCTTGTTGGCTTAGATGATTAAAAATAACAACTTCATCAAGCCTATTAATTAATTCTGGGCTAAATGTATTTTTAGCTAAATCAAGAACTTTATCTTCTGTGGAATTTTCTGAAGGACCGAAGCCTAAGGTAGATTTTGAAACTAGATTTGAACCAATATTACTCGTTAGAATCACAATAGAGTCTTTAAAGAATACTTTTGTTCCCATATTATCTTCTATCTCTCCCTCTTCAAGTACTTGAAGTAAAAGCTGCTGAACTCCTGGATCTGATTTTTCTATCTCATCGAACAAAAGAACACAATGAGGCCTTTTCTTCATATGCTCGATAAGAATGCCGCCCTCCTCATATCCAACGTAACCAGGAGATGCGCCAATCAATTTAGATGCTGAAACTTTTTCGGAATATTCAGACATGTCTAGTCTAAAAATGTTTTTAGCTGAACCAAAATAATGTTTTGCTAACATTTTTGCGCACCAAGTTTTTCCAACCCCAGAGGCTCCAAGAAATAAAAAAGAACCTATTGGTTTGTGATTATTTTTAAGCCCTATTTTTGAACGTAAAATAGATTTAGAAACAGCCGATACTGCATTTTCTTGATTTATAACATCTTTAGATAATGATTTATACAAATTAGAAGATTTTTTATCTTTCTCTCGTGTTAAATTGTTTTTAGGTATCTTAGATTTTTCTGAAATGACATTTAAAAGGTCATCATAGCAAACTTTTTCAGATGGCTTTGACTCCCATTCTTTCATTAAAATATCATATTGTTTAATTAATTGGTCTTCTCTTTCTGTGTCAACTCTATCATCATCGATCATATCAAAGATTTCAGACTCAATCTTTTTGATTTCAGAGGGCGGGTTTAAGTTTCTCATTTTTACTTTAGTGCCAATATCATCAAGCACGTCAATAGCTTTATCTGGAAACTTTCTACTTGGAAGATAAGTGTCGCAAAGGTTTACTATTTGTTTGAGAATGTTTTGATTATATTTTATTCCATGAAATTTTTCATAGGAATATTTTATGCCTTTTAATATATCGAAAGTTTCTTCTTTTGATGGTTCTTCTACCTGAATTGATTCAAACCTTCTTGTTAAGGCTATATCCTTTTCTATGTTTTTTTTGTATTCAGGAAACGTAGTGGCGCCTATAAGTTTAATTTCTCCTCTAGCTAACGAAGGCTTTAATATATTTGCAGCATCTAACGCTCCTTCTGCGCTTCCAGCTCCAACTATAGTGTGAATTTCATCTATAAATAAAATAATGTCGGTATTTTTTTTACACTCTTTGATTAAAGAATTTATTCGTTGCTCAAATTGACCTCTATATTTCGTGCCAGCTATCATTGAAGATAGATCTACTCCATATATTATTTTATTTGATAAAAAAGGGGAGCAGGTATTTTCATGTATGCTGGAGGCTAAGCCTTCAACAATAGCAGTCTTACCGACTCCAGGATCACCTAGTAATAGTGGATTATTTTTATTTTTCCTGCAAAGTATTTCGGACACTCTTTCGATTTCTTTAGTTTTACCTATTATTTTACCAATCTTACCTTGAGAACAAAGATCATTAAAATTAATGCAAAAAGATTCAAGCATGCTCTCTGGAGATACTTGATCAGGCTGTAATGAAAGAGGATTTAGGCCTGGGACTATTTCTTTTTGAGAGAGAAGTTTTTCTTGAGCTTTAACCAAAAGTATAAATGCTTGAACAACTTTGTGTGGAGATATATTATGAGCAAAAAAGAAATTGTACAAAGTTCCATCTTTAATATTCAACAAAGAAAAAAACACATGTTCTAGGCAGATATATGAGTGACCTATTTCAGATGCAAAGTCTCTTGAATCTACAAGTAACTTGTTGAAATGATCTCCGTATTTGCATTTTTCTATTTTGTTTTCTTTTTTCTCTACGCCAGAAAAAGATAATGAAAAATTTTTAACTTTTTGAAAAGAAAAACCAAAACTGGTTAAAAAGTTATTAATAGAAATATCTTCAGATTCTAATATAACTAAAAGTAAATGATCTGGGGTAACAATTTCTTCATTTAAAGATAAAGCAAACTCTTTAGATTTATGAATTAACTGCTGAACTTTAGGAGTAAAATTAAAAGACGTTTCCATTCTAGTATATACACATTAGTCTTCTAAGTCCCTTAAATTCATGTAAATCATCTGATCTACTATTTTTAAACTGTCTATAAAAATAGCATCTCCAGAAGCAGTTTTTTGTCCATAAACAGTCACTATGCTACCTTCTTTGGGCACAGAGTTTTCTTTTAAATATTCAGTACATTTTTTACCTCTAGCATTGTCGCATAAAATTGCATCTACTGAGCCATATTCATCTTCAAGCTCTAATTTCATATAAAGATTTCCATTTTTAGATTTATCTTTTTTAGAAAAAGCTACAGTAAATATATATTTTTGAGTAGTCCTAGGGCTTATTGATTTAAAATGCTTCGAATTATTAGGTTTTTTAGTTTCATGACTAAAAACTTTTGAAAGCTCTGAAGAATAACTAAAGCCAAGTAATTGTTTTTCAAAATACCAATTCGCAAATTTCTGGCTTTTCATATTTTTATAATATATTTTTTTGTAAGGTAGATATTTGTTTTTTAACGTATTATACCTCGACTCTTTTATCAAAGGTTTTCCATCATCTCCGATTAAGGTAAAATTACTGCTCTTAATATTTTTTATAATTTGAAAAAGGTCTAAATTTTCAGACTTTGAAATAGAAATAAAGTTTCGCTTTTCTCTATCGGTTAAAATATTGAATATTTGAGCTTCCAACGCCAACTTAGATCTGTCTTCGTTAGGATTTTCGCTTAAAGCTCCAGCTTGTATTAATGCAGAAAGAACTCCTATATTAAGGCCCGATTGTTTGGCGGCTAGAAACAACTCAAACTTAGTAGAAGTTTGGCCTGCTCGAAAATCACGCAAAGCATTCAAGGATTTATCGCTAATGCCTTTTATGCTACTTAATCCATATCTAATATTTTCCCCCTCGATAGAGAAATCCATCTTAGAGTGAACGATATGCGGTGGCAGGAGACTAATATTAAAAAAAGAAAGCTCTTGAGAGATTTTTGAAACCTCAGCTTGAGGTGTAGGTTCAAACTTGCACATCTTAAGTAAAGATAAGAAAAACTGTTTCGGGTATTTAAATTTTAAATAGACAGTCCACGCAGAAAGGGTTGCATAAGCAACGCTGTGGGATTTATTGAATGAATAATTCGCACTATCTTCTGCTACCTGCCAAAGAACATCACCAGCTTCAGGCGGCAAATTGTTTTCTTCTATCTTGTCTTTTATTTTTTGTTTCCAAGCTGGCATTTTATCAATCTTTTTCTTGCCAACTATTCTTCTGAGCTGCTCAGATTCATCTAGTGTAAACCCTATATTTACAGCCATCTTCATAAGCTGTTCTTGATATAGGGGTATGCCTCCAGTATAAGAAAGAACATCGTCAAATACTTCATGCTGGCTTTGAAAATTACCCGAAGATGCATAATCGCTATATTGATCTACGAAATCTAAAGCTCCTGGCCTTGCAATTGCAACCACAGCGCTCAGTTCTTCTAAATTTTTAGGTTTAACCTTTTTGCAAACAGAGAAATTCGTGCTAGCTTCAATCTGAAAAAGTCCTTGACCATGATCAAGATTTTGCAATGGAAGGTATACATCTTCGGAATCAATGGGTATGTCAAGTGGGTTGATATTTAAAGAATTGCATGCGTCATATATAACACTTAAGGTTCTTAACCCAAGAATATCAAATTTGACCATGAGTTCCGAAACCCAATTCATGTCATAAGCTGTCACTAGAGAGCCTTCATTTGTAGATTGAAGTGGACAGATTGATTGAATTTCATCTCTAGAAATAGCTATGCCTGAGGGGTGAACTCCAGAGTTTTTATTCAGGTTAGATATTTTTTTAGCTATCTCTATAACTTTTGGGTTTTTGCTAGCCCAAGAATTAAACTTTTCACTTTGCTCTATCGCCTCTTCTATAGACGCAACTTTTCCAAATTGTTTTGGTATATGACTGGTAATAGAATTTATATCTGACTCGCTATAGCCGCCCACAATTTTGCCGCATTCTCTTACGCAGAGTTTACTACTTAAAGTGTTTAGTGTTAAAATTTTTGCTGTTCTGCCTGGGTATTGTTTTTCGATATATTCTATAACTTTATGTCGGTGTTCATAGGCTATATCATTATCTACGTCAGCTAGCAAGCTTCCATCTAGATATGTGACTCCGTCTTTTTCTATCTTCCTTGCTCTACTTTTGCTTACAAAACGCTCAAAAAATAAATCGTATTTTATAGGGTCTATTTTAGTAACGTTAATTAGATACAAAACCAATGAACCAGCAGCGCTACCCCGACCTGGTCCAGTGGTGATTTGATTTTCATGGCAATAGTTTAAAATATCCCAATTTAGTAGTATATAATCTATGAATCCTAACTCTTTTAGTATCGAAAGTTCTGACTTTACTCTATTGTAATATTCCTGCTTATTATTAAAAGTATTAATCCCTAAATCTTTTACCCCTTTAAGGCAAAGCGCCCTTAAGAAATCATAATTGGAAGTATCTTGCGATAAATTTAGAGACTCGTACTGCTTCTTGCTAATTTTAATTTTTGGAAGCCTGACTCCAGCAGGCATACAATCAGAGTATATTGAGAAAGATGATAAAAAATCGTCTTCTTTTACAGAATTCATAAGAGAAAGTGGGACAACATAGTTTATTGGGTAATTTTTTTTGTATTGCTTTACGTTTTTTTTATCAAAAAAATCTTTGCGCGATATTGTGCCTAGTAATTCTACTGCATTTAAGTTGTTCTTATTGACCCTAACTAACACATAGTTTTTTACTGAAGATCTTTTTTCAAATTCAGCTTTAGGAATTTTAAGTTCTGGCTCTCCTTCGCCATAGTAAGTTATCGTTTTTACTTCTGTACCAGCAAAGTCTTCGCCAGAATCTCTTACCTCATATATTGCGGTATCAACTTCTTGATCAGTAAATTTAGCCCAAGCAAGTTCTCCTAAAAAGCCTACAGAATGTGATTCGTGATTGGTTTTTGCATCTTTAATTTTTACAGCACCTTTTTCTCTAAAAGATTCGTGTTTTGCGTAGTGTCTTTTTTTTCCTTCTTCATAAGCATAAGACACTTCTTTATCTGAAAAATTAACAACTACCATTTACAAATCAATTATACAATCTTTGTAGCATTGTTCAATAGCTTTATGCTTTTTATTGATAGCGTTTATTTTTTTGAAATAATAATTGCAATCAATGGATGATTTAGAATTTTCAATCTTATTGTATAGAGAATTAGCTTCATGAATTAAGGCTTTAACCTCTTGTTCATAATTTTCTAATATACAATCAATATCTCTTCTTAGACTTTTATTTTCCATAACATTTTTCTATATACTTCGTGGTTTTTCTTGATATCATAAAGAGCATCATGCAGTTTATTTGAATCAAAAGGAACTTCGTATTGCTTGCAGCAAGCTCCAAGATTTAAACGCATACCTCTTTCGTGAAAAGAGTTTAACTTAAATTGCCAAGACAAAAAATTGTCTCCTTCGTTTAAGTCTATCCCTTTATGTATAGCTTTTGCTAAACATAATGTGTCCACACAGTTTTTTAGATAAGAATAATCTGGCTTCTTATTTAAAAGTTTTCTATATATATTGTGAATGTAAATGTCGAAGCCAAGTATATTGTGGCCGACTTTTACATAAGAATCGTCATAAAGATATTTTTCAAAATGCTTTAAAATTTTATCTGCAGGTTGAGCTAATTTTTTATACTTTGAATCTTTGAATCCTGTAACTTTCTTTGCTCCATCAGAGAGATTTAAGTCTTCCCAGTATATATAGTAATCGTTAGATTCTATAAGCTTGTCTCCTTCGTAAACTTGGAAGGCCAATTGCCATGGCTTATTCTCTGGCGAAACTAAATTTAGACTACAGGTTTCAAAATCAAAAACTACAGATTTTTGCGAATTATCAAATCTAGCTAGTTTTTCAATCATACTTCTATATATGTAACATTGTTATCCTTAAACGCTTCTAAATTACTGCCTCCAGCGTAAGAGATTGAGCTTTGGAGGTCTTGCGTTATTTCTAGTAATTTTTGACCAAAAGTCATATTGTTGCATGGGATATTCGTTAATTTCCCCTCAATATTATTATTATGACCCTTATTTTCTGCACTTGCAGAACCAAAATATGCTTTGTGCGTTACATTGCCTACAGTACTGCATGCTGCGGGGCTATCACTGCAGGAAGCAAACATACCGCCAGCCATAACCATAGTCGCTCCAGCCACAAGAGCTTTAGCTATATCACCATTATGCTTTATACCACCATCTGCAATGATTGGAACCGCTGGGTTGAATGAAGTGAAAGACCCCCCAAAAACTTGAGAGCACTGCTTTACGCAACTAAACATGGGCATGGTGAACCCTGTCTTGTATTTAGTAGTGCAGGGAGAGCCTTGGCCTATTCCGACCTTTACTGCATCTGCACCCCAATCAGACAAAGCCCTAACAGCTTCTGGGGTGGCGACATTACCTGCGATAATTTTTGTGTTAGGCATATACTTTTGAACACATTTGATTGCAGTCTTCATTCTTTCGCAGTAACCGTGAGCAATATCAATTGTAATGTAGTCAACTCTTTGCTTGTATTTTGATAGTGCAACTATATCTTTTTTGTCATTCATTTTTACCCCCATACTGACAGAGATAACGCTCCAGTTTTCTTCGTTCATTTGGGTGACTACATCTCTCAAATTATTTCCAAACCTATGCATGACATAGAAGTAACCATCTTCACTCATGTTTCTGGCTAAATCCATATCTATAACAGATTGCATATTAGCGGGTATGATTGGTAGCATAAATTTCTTGCCTAAGAAGTCAACACTTGTATCCGCGTCTGCTCTGCTATATAGCTCGCTATAATTAGGCACTAAATCTATGTCTGAATATTTTAAGTATCGCATTTTTCTAAAAAACTTTCAAAGCAAAATTCATTACTTCCTAGATGGTCAATATTTGGTTTTTCTATAGAGACTTCTCTTCCTGAGAAAGAACTTCTAGAACAAATTAATTTGTAAGATAAGAAAGAGTCAAAGTCTTTTTTATCTTTATAGAAAATACTCTTTACTTTTTGTGTTGGAAAATTATTTGATTTACAATAATCAAGCACAGATTCTTTGACTAAAGAATCAAAAGGCAATCCGTTTTCTTCTATAAAAAAAGTTGGTTTAGCAAAACTAAAATCAACTAAACAAAATTGAAAAGACATTAAATTATTAAAAATAAAAGAATCGTAAAAAGGAACGCATAGAGACAATTTATTATTATCCCAAAATTTGGATAGTAAGGGAAAGTCAACCCAGCCATCATGTTTTGTGAAAGATTCTGTATAAATAAAATTTAAAAGTTTTATTCCTTCAGAATTTTTAGCAAGAGCAATTAGTTTATGGGAGCAGTCTGCAGGTTTACTATCTTCTGTAGAATTTAAATCTGGGCGAACCTTAAACCTAATACCAAAAACTAGTTGTTTATCTATTTCGGAGCTAACTTTAAGAGCTTCTGGAAACCCCATAAAGCTGTCTTCAATAAGAACTATTTTATCTAAAGAAAAATCTTGCGATATATCGAATATTGAATCAGCAGAACCTTCCTTTGAAGAGCCTGGGGGATTTAGAGTTAAAATTGATTTTCCTATAGAAAAGTGGCTTTTAAAGATTGGGATCATTATCCGTAAAGGATAGCAAAAACCCCGAAAATTGTCAAGCTATTTTTTGCTTCTTTCGATGAAATGATCTACTATCCCTCCATCGTTTAAATAATCTTCAAGCTCCTCTAATAATTTATTCCTAATAGCTTTTACATCAGGCGGCAAATCTTTTGTCTTTATTGAGGAATAAGTAATTGTAGCGGCTATTATAAGTAATATAGCCAAGGGGTCAAAAACAAATATCAAGATTAGTATTATTATTCTTACAGCTTGCTCAACTCCTACAGATAAAGTGAGCCATTCTTCTAAAGCTCCAATAACATATTTTATCGGGCCTATTTCAACTTCTAAAGCTCTGAGAGCTGAACCATATTCAAATTTTTGATTTTCTAGAACGCTGATTTCATCGTAGGAATCTTCTATCTGTTTCTGATATTCTTCAACTTTAGGATTTGAGGTTTTTGATTTATCAGAAAATTGAATCGAATCTATCTGTGTTCTAATAACTTCTATTTTTGATAGGGTGTCTTTCTTGACTTGTTCAATTTTTTCTAAAGCACTGGATCTTTCACTTTGTATTTTAGATCTTGATTCTTTTTGGCTTTCATTTACTTTATCAAAATTGTTTGACCTAAAAAAACCTGATACAGTTTTAGATGATTCTAAATCTTTATCAAGCCTCGATTCTTCGGAATCTAAATCTTTTAAAATGTTATTTTGGATCTCTAATAAGGAAGACTCTTCATCTTTTATTGATTGAATTCTTAAATCAAGCCTTTTTATAACTTCATCATCCCCTTGATTCTCAAAAGAATTGTTTTGAGAAATCTGAGATAGTAAATCTTTTCTTTGCGATATAAAAAGCTCTTTTCTTTCTATTTTAGCATCTATTTGCGATATAATTGCTTGCTCTTTTTCTATAGAAGCAGTGTGCTCAACGTGAGATTTTGATAAGAATCCAAAAATACCCATGCTTGTGATACCACTTAGCACTAAAACAGCTATCAATAAATAAAAACGCAAAAAACGAAAGGCGTCATGCCAGTTTTTGTGCAACCATACGGCTGCCACTAATTTTCCTATTTCTAGGACAGCCCCCATTATTATTATAGCTTCTTTAGAGCCAGGGAACATAGTAGCTAGACCTATTATACTAAAATAAGCAGCCACTAGAGAAATAGAGACCCCAGAAAGAAAGATTAAAGAAACCAAAAACATAAAAACAAATTAGAAATCTCGAAAATTAAAGATGTCTAAATCAGGATCGTCTGTAATAATAGAGCTAGTTAAAGCAAAATGGACTATTGAGTAGAATTTACCTTTCTTTTTTATAGAAGAAGAGTGGTAGCCATAATTAAATAATATCTTAGAAACAGTATTTATATATTTGTTTTCAACGTGCAAGATAATTTTAAAAGGAAGACCGTCTGAATCAACGACTTGAGAAAACAGGCACTCATCTGTATACTCGTAGCATATGTTTTCTATATTGTATGTCATCCTATAAAGGAATACACAACAAATTAGAAAAAGTCGTCAGTTTCTATTTTTGGTTTATTCCAATACGGGCATCCATCATAACGGATTTCTTCTATAAATTCACCTTCTTCTGTGTTAATCGGTATATTTTCTTTTTGATCAAGAAAAAAACCTCTGATAGTTTTTCCTTCTTTATTTTTTAAGGCAATGTAGTCTAAAGGCTTTCTGTAGGGACATATGTAGGCTACTATGGGATTGCCATTATCATCTAGCAAAGGTTTGCCTTTCGATATTTTGAATCCATCTTTGCCGCACATCAAAGGGCCTCCGAAACTTCCATCAGCAGGATAACCTTGGGCTCCAGCAAAATTGCTAACGGCATCAAATTCATCGAATTGATCCAAAAAAGATTGAACACCAGTTAAGTAGTACTCTAAGCCAGCAAGTTCTGTGTCTGATATTTCAGCCATTTTTAGATTTCCAGAAGCATGAAGGTCAAACTTTAGAAACAAAAACTCTACTTGCCTTTTTTTAAAATTAGGAAAAAGTTTTCTAACAGCAAGAGTATAAATGAGATCTTGTAGGTTATCGGTAGCTTCTTTTCCTTTAAAGACTGACTTGCTAGATTTAAAATCCCTGATAATTGCAAGCTCTTCTTTTTTATAAAAGAAAAGTTTGTCAATAAAGCCTCTTAATCTGTATAAGGTTTCAGCTTCGTCAACAGAAATATCAAAAGCCTGTTCTGATATAGCTTCATCTGGCTCACCTCTAGCTTGACCAAAAAAATCAAAATGTAATCCAGCCATTGTCATGTCATCGATCATTTTTAGGTTATCGGGATCATTGACGTTAAGTTTTTTAGCATGATAACCTACTAGTCTTTTAATAGGCTCACATAGAAAAATAGAATCTTTTAATATTATCTCGTCGTATATTTTTCTGTGCTTATCGGCTCCTAGTAGTTCAAAGATTAAATGGCAAATCCAACCTCTACTAGCGCCATCGTTACTAGCATCTGGAACCTTTAAATGGTACGTAGCCCAGTAACTCCAAGAGCAGCTTTGTGCTTTTTTGATTTTACTAGCAGAAAGTGGAGTGAGATCACTCATTGAAATACTTTTGTTTAAAAGAGCTTTTTGATATTTGATTTTGATCTATTAAGTCTAATATCTCGCTTTTATATGCTGTAATATTGTTTGTTTCGCAAGCAGCTTTCAAACCATTAATCCAAGACCAGAAAGACTGCTCATTCATATCTCCAAAATCTTTATCGATTGGAGGGTATAATATAATGTTAGAAGCATCAAAAAAACTTAAAAGTTTCAAAGCTGATTTAAAAGAGCCAACCCTTCCTCTATTTACCTCTTTATCGGAATCATTATTCAAAGAAATAACAATTTTTAGAGAAGGAAATGAAGTTAAAAATAAAGCAAGAGGAGAAGATATTACAGTACCAAATGTAACTAAAACGTTATAGATTCCATGCTGAAATAAGTTTAACATGTCACCTATACTCTCAACTAAAATAACTGATTCTTTTTCCAAAATTGAATCGTGGATATCTTTCCTGATATTAGGAGAGTAATATGGATATATCCATTGAGACTTTTTACCTAAATGCTTCCATTTTGGACGAGAAGTATTCTTAGACTTAACCATATCCCTTCCGCTGAAACCATATATTTTTTGACTTGAATTATATATTGGAAATACAAATCTTTGGTACATAGAGCCTTCTGTAGCTAGACCACTGTTTAAAGAAATAAGATAGTTATCTGATATGCCCCTATCATTATAAAACTTATAATGAGGAAGCAGTTTTTTAAGTATAGAGTCTGGGTATATTTTTTCCATTTCAACTTTTGGTTTTACTGAAACTTCTGAATCTTGTTTGACTGACGAAAAATCATATCCTTTTGTGAATTTATCAATAATCGAGTTGTCGTTTGTTTTTAAAGTGGCTTCTATTAAAGAGCGAAACGACATATGTTGAGAATTTTTTACGTAGTCAATCCATACCCCAGAATCTTTGTAAATTTGAATAGCAGTTGGATTTTGGCCGCCTCTGTATACAGCGCTTGTTCTCCAGTGATTGCCAAAATCTGCCAGTTTATACCCTAACTCCGTTAAGATATCTTTTATTTTTTCAGAAGTCATATTCCAAGATCTGACAAGGCTTCTTCTTCTGAAAGAGAAACATCAACCAAAGAGTCAACGTAATCTTTTAAATCTCCCACTTCAGAAATGTTAAAATTATTGAAATCTAAATTAATATAATTCTTTTTCAAGTCTCCGTCTGGCATTCTCACTGGATTAATAGCTCTTGTAACATCATTTCCTAAGTGCCTGAACTTGAAACAACTTAGCCTGTGAGTGCCTAATAAATTATTTTCTGATGTTATTTCATCAAGCGTCTTTTTTCTTAAATGGAAAACATGAGAGCTGAACTGAGTAATTCTATCAGATAAAGAAACAACACTTTCATCATCAACCACATCGTCGGCGTTACGATTATTAGTAATGCCTGATCTATTGCTTTGTACGCTTGTCATCATCGCTATTCTTGGCTCTGAATTATACACAACATCTCTTTGGACTAGTTTTTTAAACTTATCAACCATTTCTCCAACCACTTGCCATTCCATTTTATTTCCCTGCATTTCTGATGTTGTTTTGATATAGTCAAAGCTAAGTATCATATGGTTGCCACGCTTAACTTGAGAGTAATAAAAATGTTTTACTAATTGAATCATCGAGTCAACTTTCATGCCTCCTACGTTTTGATAGTAAAATTTTCTGCCCTTAATTATAGGCCAAACACTTCTTACTCTTTCAACAATTTCTTCTCCAGCTTGACGCCATTGGCCTGTTTCTATCAGATTTAACGGTACTTGTGCAAGTGAAGCGCATTGTCTAGCCAAAAGTTCTTCTTTACTCATTTCTCCATTGTCTAAATGTAAAACTGGAATGTCATGCTCATTTGAGACTTTAATACAAAAATCCATGACAAATTGAGTTTTCCCAACCCCTGTTCTGGCTACTATCGTTGTAATGTTCCCAGGTCTTAGGAGAGACCCATACAACTCTTGAATTCTTTTATGGGGACCACTAGGACCAAATTCAGTGACTGGGTTGTTTCCTCGAAGTTCAATCATAGACTCCATTTCATCAAATATGTTTTGAGGGGTGTGATCGCTGCTTTCATAGACATTAATATTTGAATATATTTTGTCAGAAGTTTCTATAATTTCATGAAGGCTTTTCGAACTATCTATAGACTTCATTTCTTTAGAAATTTTATTGCAAAAAGACATAATTTCTCTTCTTGCTGTCAATTTTTTGAGCTCTTTAGCGCATTCGGAAAATGAATTTTTAGATACTTGTCGCAGCATCAAGGCCTGAATATAGTCTGCGATGTTAATATTATCCTCAAATGATATACCAGATAACTTTATTTTTTCAGAAAGAATGACGTGATCTAATGAATCTCCACTATCGTAAGAAGACTTAATAAAACTATATAGAACTTGATTTACTTCAGAATAGAAATCAGAGGAGTTAATAAAAGAACAAACTTCTGAATATTTTTCTGGTAGTTTTAATAGCCCAGCAAGAAACTGGCGTTCAACTTCGTGAGAATATACCATATTCGACTATGTTAGCAAAAAAAACAAGGTTAGTCAAGACCGTTTTCTGGATCGTCGTTCCCTGCGCCAAACATAGTTTCAGCTTCTTCTAAACTAATGAGATATTTTTCTAAAGCTTTTCTTAGGCCCATTTCTATAATTTGATTTTGACTTTTCGTGTATATCATAGGTTTGCCGTTTTGATCTACATAAGCCAAAATAAAGCCTTTGCTATGATCAGCATCTCCTGAGAATTCAAAAAGTTTTTGAAGCATTGATTCTGGAATCGAAAAAACGCCTAAATTTTCTGGGTCTACATTATCGCTCACAAATATATATACACTTGATTAAAGAATAACGCCAAACGATTTAAAGAGATCGATTGACATTTTGTCGTCAGGGTAAATTTCTACTAATTTTATATTATTCAATTCGCAAAATTTTTGTTTATCATTGTCTCTCCTTATTTGGCTTAAAAAATTTGATTTAGACTTTCCATGAAAATATGGAGTGTATTTTAAATGCTGCTTCCCTTGCACCTCTACAGCCACTTTTTTGTTTGGATTGTAGAAATCAAAAGTCATTTTAGTTCCAGCGATAGGGAACTCTTCAAAAACAATATCGTTGGACCAATATTTTTTTAAATACTGTTTGGTGTTGAATTGCATCTTGCTTCTGCTTGAAGAATCCCATTGTATTAAATATTTTTTAGGCTTGGGTATTCGTTTTGATGAGCCAATTAAAGTTTTAAATATCATTTATTTTCTTGATAAATAACTTCTTTAAAATGATCCAATAGGAATTCCATTAACTCAGAATTTGATTCAAGAAAGTTATTAAGCTTAGGTTCGCCTTGAATTTTTTCTGGAAAATCAAAACCTTTTTGACTCAAAATGTCTAGGAAATCTTTTTCTACAGATATCCAAGCGCCTTTTTTATTAATGTAGCCCCAAAGATATAGCATATCTATAATCTCTTTTTCTACCCAAACAGATGTGCCATTTTTTCTGCCATATTTAATTGGGTATTCTAATACGTAGTTTGTTTTCTCGTTTGGAGATTTTTTAACAGTTATTCTGACTATATGACCAAGCATTTTGTTTTTTTGTTGATCAATAGGTTGGGTAGGGTTTTCTAAAATAATGTCTTTTTTAAACCTTGGCTCAAATTCTAAAATGTAATTTGCAAAGTGTAGTAATGCATTGCCTCCAGTAGCAGTAGTCTGTCTTATTGGAGCTTTGCTGTAAGGATCTAATTTAATATCAGCACGAACCTGTGATATAAATATTGCCATATGACCCCTTTTCGCCAGCTGAATACTCATTTTCTGCATAAATTTAGCTCCTAATAATGCTCCTCCAGCTACTTTGTGAGCGTCCTCAAAACCTTTGTTTAGGTCATCTTTTGTTATTAAGCCATCTAGGGAATCAAGAATAAAGCAGTACTTTGTTTCGTCGTCATTTTTGGCAATAAGGACTCTCATTAAATCCAATACCGTTTCATATATATTACAATCGAAAACAAAACATGAACCGTCCTCCCACGAATCTTCATCATCGCAAAAAGTTACGCCACATCTTTCCCTCATTTCTTTAGAAAGCCTGCCTTCTGCTTTTATGTAGACACCTTTTGAATTTGGAGTTTTAAGAAAATTTTTCATTACCTCTAAAGCTTCTGAACTTTTTCCTCCTTCATTCATTCCTGTAAATCTATGTAAACCTGGCCCAAAGCCTCCATTGAGTTCAAAATCTACTTTAAGGCTTCCACTTGAGACTTTGTAGTCTATTTCTTCTTCAAAGTTATAGTGGTGCTCTTGATTTTGTTTTAAAAAACTTTTAAGGGCGTCTTTGGTGCTTATTTCAGCTGTCTTCATCATCACAAAATTCTCTTAAGGTTTGAGGTTTTTTTACGTAAGTATAATCTTCGCCAGATTTTTTACCAATAGTGGGTTGGGCCGCACTTGGTATATTATAATTATATCTATTGTACTTTTTTTCCAATTCTTTTTTATAATAACCAGATCTTAAAAGAATTAAAGAGTCAAGTTTTTGAGAAAAGGATATTTTAATCCAGAAGCTTTCGGATGGATAATCTTTTAATAATATATTGAGCATCTTTATTTCTCTTGCCCAAAACAAACGCTTCTGTTTATCTGGAACAATAATAAGATTTTCAATAATTTGTTTTTTGTCAGAGTGTTTCAAAACTCTGGGACAATAACAAAATTAAAGATAAATATCAAGAAGCTAATACAAAATTAATTGAAACTGGACGATAGCCTCCCCCATCAGGGTTGTCAAGTTTAATTCCTGAATTTCCACCTTGATTTTCAAAATACTTTTCTAAGCCTAAAATAATAATTTTTTTATTAAGTTCTCTACCAATGTGATTAATGTAGTAATTTTCTTCAAAAACACCACCTTCGTTGATGAAAGTCTTAATATCTTCTACATGTTTTCTTAAATTAGCTTCAAGGCTGCTAGAAGTATTCTCGCTATGTATTCTATGTAGTAGGCTCATTTTATCTTTTTTTGCTGGGTATTGCGTAAAATCCTATAACCATAAAGCAGAGATCCATAAAAGAGGTTAAAAGTAAGCCTCCTGTCATTTGAACCATTTCCCATTCTTTGCCACCAATAATCCAGCTAAAGAAACCTAGGCGAGCTCCTTCTCCCTTGGGCACAAGAATATTATAACTAATATCTGGATTATGAGCATAATAGATCATGAGGTAACACATTGTAAAAGTTATTGACATAAACAATATGCGTCTAGTAATTTTTACAAAAGGATCGCTTGCCTGTTTTTCTTGACTCTCTATCATGGCTTTAAGCATCATTTCATCTCTTGCAGCCAGCATCATTTGATCTTGTTGCTTTTGATAAAGCCAAGCATTAATGAGGTTACATCCAAGTTTTATGCCTGCACCAATAATGGTATTTAGTATCGGGCCCATTTTAACCTTTAAAACTATCGTAGAAAGCTTTGCTGCAAAATTTGCTTAATTTTGTGCCATCTGAATCAACAGCTTTTAATGAATATCTAATTACTGTGCCACCTGATTTGGTGGTTTTTTCAATAGCAGCTTTGGTAACTGAATTTTCAGGAATTTGAACTCTTTCCTTCTTTTTTACATTATAGAACTCTATCATGGTAATACTATATTACACATAATAAATTATTCTTCTGTAGAAAATTTGTCTTTAATGCTATCTCCGTAGTTTAAATAAAATTCAGAAATTTTATACTCTATGTCCCTAATATCGGCTTCTGGATTTTTAAAGAAAGAAATCTCTTTAACCATACATTCTCCTATATGTGTGGCCATAGCGTAAGAATCTCCGCTAGACTCTAGTCTTTTGAATTTATGATTACCTGAATTTATTGTAATGATAAGCTTGCCGTACATGTGGTGACTTGACATTTCAAATTCATAACCAGATCCAAAATCAACAATATCATATATAATATTTTTGGGCTCAGTAATTTCTTCTATTGAAGATTTTATATTTTCAGCATCAATTTGTTTAGGCAAGATATCTGGGTTAACATAGTCGGGTATATCTTCTATATTATCCATGTCAACAAAAATTTCTTCACCATCTTTGCCTGAAGAACTTTTATCGTAAGGTTTCTTTGGGGGATCTGTATCAAGCTCGTCAGAAAACTCTTCAGTGGAAAGTTCTTCTTGCTGCTGTTCTTCTTGCTCTTGTTCAGTTAAATCTGTAGCAACTTCTTGTGTTTCGATAATAGCATCAACCCCAGTAGTGGAAGACTCTTCTTCTAGTTTTTCTTTTTGAGGGTTAATGTACAAAGGATCTCCGTCTTCTGTAATTGAAACGAAATCAGGAGAATCATTATTTTGTGCTAAAACTTCTAGATCTTCACCTTGAGCCGCCCCTAGTGTTTCAAAACCTTTACCTTTTTTGTTAGAGCCACCAGAGCCAAAACCGTAGCCTAGTTCTCCTGTCTCATCCTCTTCATTTAGGGTAACGCCTGTTTCTTCGTTTGATATTTTATGCAAAGACACTTTGTCAAAATCATCTATCATACTTAAAACTTCAGAAGCGATTTTGTTAAATTCCTCTCTCCTTTTGTCTTTGTCTATGCCTAAATGTTTTCTTATGGATATAATAATATGCCTGTATACAGATTTAAGAAAGGGTTTTACAATAACATGATCATTTCTTAAAGAATGATGAGATAAATCTTTTGCAGGCATGCCTGTTTCGTCTAAAACTAATCCTAGATCAGGGCATACAACAAAACCAATTAACGAATTAAAGAAATGTAGAACGCCGATTTCTGGAGAAATAGTTTTACCTTCTTTTAATGAAATTTCTTCGTATATTTCATCAACAAGATTGGCGTCATTAAGTTTTAGTTGACAAATTTTAACTTCGTCGGCAATTTCAACTCCTTTAATTGGAGAATTTTTAACTTCAGCGCGATTATTTAACCTGGATAAGTTGATTTCTACTTCAGATTTTAAAACCTCTGAGCCGTCTCCATATGCAAATGAAAATTTATCCCTAAGAAAAATATGGCCTGGGAGTCTGTAGTCAAAAATTAAATCTCTACCGTTTAAGGTTATCTGTATTGGGTTATTTCTTTTTCTGCTATTTTGAACAAGCAACCCAAAGAAAGAACATATTTCTTGTTTTACCCACAAAGATTCGGTTTCTAGGTTTCTCTTAATTTTGGGATTAACATTATTGATTGTGACTTTAGTACCCGTCTCAAAGCTTAGATAACTATCATCATAAGGCAACTCTTCTAAGGTTGGAGAATAATCGTCTAAGAACTCTGATTTTGGTGGAGCGTAATTAACCTTAAAGGATTTAAGGTGTTTATTTTTGGTATAAATAGACCAGTTTGGGTTGATGTCGGAAAGTTTATCATTAGCAAGTTTTCCTCCGATGCCCATATGACCAAGCCTAATACCTTTTCCAGAAGTATTATCGTAAGAGTTACCGTAAACAAAGTATCGATCAAAATCACTGCGACCTTTATCATCAAGTGTATGATCAAAACCCCTTCCATTATCGGAAACAGATATTTGATCTTCAGAAATTTCGACATTAATAATTGTCGCAAGATTTTGTATTGAATTTTTTATTAATTCGGTAAATGCTTGTGGAATATTTACAGTAGATTGAAGCAAATAGCTTATATTTGCCCCTGTTTTAATTTTTATTTTATTCATTTTATTTTCCCTCTTCAGATTTATTGATTGTGTTCATCACTTGTTTTACAGCCATCCACATATCAAGATACTTGTAGGTAGCCAAGCGACCTAAAAACATAACATTTTTGTCGGCGTCAGCTGCTTGCTTGTATTTTTTATATATTTCTGGCCCTTCACCAAAAGGTTTTGGGTAAATAGGCATGTTCTTGCCTTCAACGTATTCTTCTGGGTAGTCTCGTGTGTGAACTGTGTAATCAACATCTTCATTAAGGAAAACACTATTATCCGCTGTTCTGTTCCATGGATTTGTATTGCATTCATTAATAACGCAACCATCTTTCCAGTTATAAAAAGGATCTTTCTTGACCCTTTTGTGTTCAAAGATTAAAGACCTGTATGGCAAATGACCAAAAGCATTGTCAAAATAATCTGAAATTTTCCCAGTCCACACGACTAAGTCGGCTTTTTGTTTTTTATAGAGATCACGATCAACACCGAGATTAACTTTAATACCGTCTAGCATGTTTTTAAACATAGCTGTGTAACCGTTTTCAGGAATACCTTGATATTTATCTGTAAAATATCTATCATCATAATCATCTCTTTTATTAGGGACTCTTCCGCTAATGCTTTTAGGTAGTTCTTCCCATGGAATGCCCCAATGCCTTTCTGAATATTCTCTGAAAAGCAACTCTTGTATTTCCTTGGGGCTCAAGTCTCTACCTAATTGCTCTGCTGTTTTTTTACTAAAAGGTATGCTGATTAAACCTTCTTTTGTATTAGCTCTAACACGGTTAACAAAAGAATTAAATTTAGTATAACGATTTAAAAACTTCCATACATCTTCGTCATTTGTATGAAAAAGATGTGGGCCATATTGGTGAACTGTACACCCATCTGAGTTTTTCTCATCATAGCAATTGCCAGCAATATGATCCCTTACTTCAAAAATTTCTACATCATGACCTTGTTCTTTGAAAAGAATGGCGGCTGTTACACCGCTCATTCCGCAACCATAAATAT
>Ga0163109_10001273_pt1 | contig 20036 bp, 17 predicted proteins | sample CRUFie1St13metaG_FD_108704 | JGI IMG/M metagenome (GOLD analysis project Ga0163109, IMG submission 108704) | Marine microbial communities from the Costa Rica Dome - CRUD Field 142mm St13 metaG | ecosystem: Environmental > Aquatic > Marine > Oceanic > Photic zone | place: Costa Rica: the Eastern... | reverse complement strand
TGGCTCAGGTTCTGGCTCAGGTTCTGGCTCTGGTTCTGGTTCTGGTTCTGGTTCTGGTTCTGGTTCTGGTTCTGGTTCTGGTTCTGGTTCTGGTTCTGGAGAAGGATCATCTTCAACCGCTTGATCCACTGCCACCGCCACGGCAGCGGCGATTGCTACCGCGCCAACCACGCCCACAGCACCAACAACGCCAGCTACCGCACCTGCAACCGCACCCGCAGCCCCCGCTGCACCGGCTGCACCGGCTGCACCGGCTGCGCCACCTGCTGCACCTCCACCAGCTGCACCACCCGTAGCTCCGCCGGTTGCACCACCCGTGGCGCCACCTGTCGACCCGCCTGCAGCACCGCCACCTTGCGTGCCTGCACCCTCGGTTTGGGCGTACACCTGGCCCACAACGAGTTGTGTCGAAATGATCGCGGAGATCAAGGCTCTGGTCGTTGTCACTGACCGTTTCGGAGAAAACTTCACTTTTTTAACCCCCGTTGCGCGTGGGAAACCCGCGCAGCATTGCTATCGAAAACAGAAACTACGAGTTCGCGAGTATGATGTCAAACCCATATGACGTTCCAGTGACACTAAATATAACTCAAAACAAATAAAAAAAATTGTCACATTTGGTGTTCATAGGATGGCAGAGCGCACAATCGAGCGTTCAAGTACCGCCAACCGAGGCCATAGGTAATCCACAAACCACAAACCCACCAAAACCAGACACTGTCGCCGGGACCCCAGTTAGCAAAGAGCGAGAGGAAAAGAGCTGACCCTGAGAACATGAACGCGATGACCAGACCTGTGAGGGTATTTGAGGCCATGGAAGACTGACGACCTTGGTCAAGGTAAGCAAACAGCAGGTTGTGGAAATGCTGATTATCAGGTGCAAAAGGTGATGCCTTGTTAATGGCTCGCCTACCGATGCTCCACAGCAAATCAGCTACCGGATAAAAAACCAATGACAACAACCACCACACGGAAACGTCAGTGTTGTTGGATATGACCACAAGACTCAGACCAGCGAGTGCGCCTAAAAAATATGCTCCGCCATCGCCCAAAAAGAAACGCCCGCTGATGAGATTAAAGACCAGAAAAACAAGACACCCCACCAGACAAGCCAATAAAAATGGCAACAAGGTTGCCGGTGCGACGGTAATCAATGCCATAAAAGCAAAGGCACTAACACCAGCGACGAGACCATTGGCACCGTCGGCCGTGTTAAAGGCGTTTGGGATGAACGCGATGCACACGGCAGTAAACACCCCCCCCACCATGGCAGACGCATTCAAGATGGCATCGACCCAGGAGATACCAACAGGCTGAAGGATGAGTTCCGGTGATAGGTAGATCGTCGCTAAACCAATCATTAGCATCAGAGAGAACCGATTCCTGGCTGACAAGTTATCTTTGAGATCCTCAAAAATACCGATGAAGAAAAAGGCCGCACAGGTAGCCAGAACGTACATCTCTGCTGCGCCAGGGGAGTAGACCCCCAAATACGCTTGGTAGCCCAAATGCATAACCATGTACGCGACGATGGCTATCCCACCAAGTCGGGTCGCAGTTACTTCTGATATGCCATGCTTATTTTCGTTGTCTTGGCCGCCAAATGACAGCATGTAATTGCAGATCAGCATTGCCACCAATCCTGCGGCGCCGCCAATTAAAACAACAAGACCCCAAGCTAAAATAGCTTTGGGTACAGACAAACCTAGTCGATCGGTGAAGCTCAATGAAAATCCCAATGATTGCTGATGATGCACGACGCTATTGCATTTTAATACCGTGGCTAATGATCAAGGTTATTGCAAGGAGAGGCCGGAACATTACACAAAAATATGACAGATGCGACAACGGGGAGATGCGAGCTTGCAAAACTTTGCTACAAGCAACAGGAATATTTAATAGTTTTTCTGAAACGCCAACACCTTTCTCAGATAACGCTGGGTCTCTTCTGTGGGATGTTCATTCACTAGTCTTTTGTAAACCACTGATGGTGATTCCGCATTCATAATAGCAATCGCTCTCTCACGATTAGACCCAAATGTTCTAAACACGTTACCTGCACCACCGTTGTAAGCTGAAATAGTGGCGTACTCGCGACTTTGAGGGTCTGCAACGCTGTTTAAATACACGTCATCCAGCAGGTGGAGGTACGCGACGCCAATATCGATATTTGCCTCTACATCAAAAAGTACATCAGCTGCCGGCTGACCCTTGAGGCCTTTAACACGGGAATATACGTCCTTGCCTGCGGTCGACGGGATAATCTGCATCAACCCGTACGCATTGGCTGAACTAATAGCGAAAGGATTAAAACTGCTTTCTGTTTCGATGATGGCGAAAATTAAAGACGGGGCCACTTGGTACCTTGCAGCCGCAGCCAGCACTGGATCCGAATACTTAACCTTTCTTAATTCATTATGGTTCGTCACCAAGGGAAAGGTCACCGAATGCCGATTTGGACCCGAAGCCTTGATATAGGTCCGTTGATTTTCGATGAGATAATCGGCAAACCGCTGTGCCCTCCACTCAAATTGAATGGCCTTGCCGTCTTGGTCTACTACCTGACCTAGTAAAAATGGCTTACCGGTGAAATCAGGGTCGCGGTCGGTAAAAATATCTGTCGAACTCGGATCATCCGTTGCCAAAAGCGTGGCGACCAATGCGTGTTTTAGCTCCCCCAGAGAATGTTCCTTTGCAATCGTTTCTACAGTGATTCGGCCATTCAGGAAGTCGACAGTGGCTTTTGAGTTGTAACCGTCGGTGTATTTCACATATGTGGTTGACGTGGGGAGGTCCGTCCCTTCACGACCCCATGCATTCTGTGCCTTGCCTTTAAGCTGGTCCAGAAGCTCGGTGATAGACTTTATGTCGCGAACTAAGACCCTTGGGTTCCTAATGTATTGATCGGTTTTAGCGTCAGTGAGACTGGAGATGTCTCCGGAGTCAATAGCACGCGCAACCAAACGCGCGTCGCTAACAGTGCATGCTGTCAACAACAATACAGCAACAAAAACCCAAAGCAGCCTCAGAAAAACCCTCCGCTCACCGTAATCCGGAACGCAATGGTCCACGCACACGATACCCCAAGAGCGACCCAAAGATAACTCCATAAAAGACCGCGTCACCCACATCAGAACGCGACAACCACATCAAATGCAGCCAACCTAAGATGACGACGACGTATGTGAGCTTGTGAAGCTGCCGCCAATATTTTCCCATCTTCTTACGAATCACCCTGGCCGATGTGATGCCCAACGGTACTAGAATGAGCCATGCTAAAAATCCAACTAGGACATATGGGCGATCAGCGAGCTCCTCTACGAGCTGCTCACCTGACCACCCAATGTAAACCTGCGCGAATACAAGTAAGTGCAGTGTCGCATAGAACCAGACATAAAGTCCGAGCATGCGACGGTAACGAGCAAGCCGTGGCCAACCGTTCCTCGCAAGTGGCGTAGCCAGTAACACCAAAACAAGGAACCGCATCACCCACTCACCTGTAACATGCATCAGGTGCTCGGCAGGATCGGGTCCCATTGAATTTGTCGCGACAGCGTTCACGAGCAAAAGAAACGGCACCAGGCAAACTAGAAAAACCAGCACCCGGATTGCAGGATTCCAGCTATTTGGAGGATCAGGCAAAAATAGGGAAGCGTCGTCGTTAATAGTAGCGGGCAAGATCCATTCCCTGGTATAGGTCCGCCACCTGATCGGTATACCCGTTGAACATTTGCGTCCGCACCCGGTTGGGATTAAATAGCGATGACGGTAATCGCCTCTCCCAAGACTGCGACCAGCGAGGGTGACTGACTTGAGGGTTCACATTGGCGTAAAAGCCGTATTCCTGCGGCGCCAACTCCTGCCAACTCGTTTTGGGCTGACGATCCGTGACGTTGATTTCAACGATCGACTTTATGTTCTTAAAGCCATACTTCCATGGAACGATAAGTCGCAGCGGAGCACCACTTTGATTTGGCAGGGTCTTTCCGTAGAGACCCACGGTCATCAGCGTTAAAGGGTGCATGGCCTCGTCCATGCGCAAACCCTCACGATACGGCCAGTCAATGATCGAGGTGAACGACCGCGTTCCTCGCATCTCTGAGCGGCGGTAAAGCGTTTTGAACTCGATAAATTTTCCTTCTGTTTTGGGCTCAAACCGCTCTAGCAACTTCGATAGCGGAAAACCAATCCACGGCACCACCATGGACCAGGCTTCAACACAGCGGAACCGGTAAATGCGCTCCTCGAGGTCAAATCCACTTAAGATATCTTCGAGGTATAACTTGCCCGGCTGGTTTACCAGCCCACCGACTTTGATTTCCCACGGATCGGTCGTCATCGCATCCGCGTACCGAGCCGGGTCCGACTTTTCGGTCCCAAACTCATAGAAGTTGTTGTATGTCGTTGCCGCCTCGTAAGGCGTCAGGTCCTCGATGGCTTTGAACGGCGTATATTCTGCCGCTGTCGTGAAATTAAGGTCTTTTTGCGCCTTTGGCTGAGCAACCGCCTCACCGATAGTGGTAATACCCGCACCCACTACCGCTGCCTTAATCAGACTCCGGCGATTCAACCAAACGGACTCAGGTGTGATTTCTGAGGACACGATCTGAGGAACGGTTTTCCAATCATGTTTTGACATGCGTAACCTGCTCTATCGGTAAAAACTGACCTTTTGCAACACCATCTAAGTGAGAGGTCACGTAGGGGGTAAGTTTAGTCAATAAACTAGGTCGAAAGTTCGCTAGTTCATTAACTGACAAGCTCTTTATGCAAAGCGGCGCTATTTTCGTCGGCCTATTCTTATGTCCAACCGCCCAAACAGGGTTCTTTCCCGTGATGAAAAGGGAGAGCGAGCGGGAAATGGCAGCTAAGTACGTCCATTTGCAAATAGAATAGCGAATAAACGGCGTTCTGTCGGCGCTTTGTGCGGTCCTAACATTTACGTGGCAGCGATCAACCACTACATTAGGCGCCCCGTATGAACACCAGATTAAAAAACCATATTAAAATTCGTGACGAGGAGTCCCTAGTGAGCAACTACTTCAACACCCTGGCCCTGCGCGTGCAGCTAGAAGAACTTGGCAAGTGCCGTTTCATGGAGCCAGAAGAGTTCGCGAATGGCGTGGACGCCATCAAGGACAAAAAGATCGTCATCGTCGGCTGCGGTGCTCAGGGCCTGAACCAGGGCTTAAACCTGCGTGACAGTGGCTTAGATGTCTCCTATGCACTCCGTGAGTCAGCAATTACCGAGCAGCGTGCGTCCTTCCTCCGCGCAACCGATAACGGGTTTACCGTCGGTACGTACGACGAGCTGATTCCACAAGCGGACATGGTGCTCAACCTGACCCCTGATAAGCAGCACACTGACGTAGTCACCACTGTACAGCCACTCATGAAGCACGGCGCCTGCCTCTCATACTCACACGGTTTCAACATTGTTGAAGAAGGCATGCAAGTTCGTGAGGACATTACCGTCATCATGGTCGCACCGAAGTGTCCTGGCACCGAGGTTCGCGAGGAGTACCTGCGTGGGTTTGGTGTTCCAACGCTTATCGCCGTTCACCGCGAGAACGACCCCACCGGTAATGGCCTCGAGCTTGCAAAAGCCTATGCTGCCGGCACCGGAGGTCATCGCGCAGGCGTTCTCGAGTCTTCATTCATTGCTGAAGTGAAGTCTGACCTCATGGGGGAGCAGACCATTCTCTGCGGCATGCTCCAGACAGGTTCTATCTTGTGCTTTGATCGCATGGTTGAGCTCGGCATCGAGCCTGGCTACGCAGCAAAGCTTGTCCAGAACGGTTGGGAAACGATCACTGAAGGTCTCAAGCACGGCGGTATCACCAACATGATGGATCGCCTGACCAACCCCGCGAAAATCCGCGCCTACGATCTTGCGGAAGACATGAAAGAAATTCTGCGTCCGCTCTTTGAAAAGCACCAAGACGACATCATGTCTGGCCACTTCTCTGAGACTATGATGGCAGACTGGGCCAATGACGATATCAATCTGCTGACATGGCGTGCCGAGACGAACGCGACAGCGTTCGAAGAGCAGCCACTGACAGATCAGAACATCGAAGAGCAGACGTACTACGATCAGGGCATTCTCATGGTCGCTATGGTCAAGGCCGGGGTTGAGCTAGCGTTCGAGACAATGGTCTCAGCAGGAATCATCGACGAATCGGCCTATTACGAGTCACTCCATGAGACACCACTCATTGCCAACACCATTGCGCGTAAGAAGCTCTATGAGATGAACGTTGTGATCTCAGACACAGCTGAGTATGGCAACTACCTCTTTGATCAGGCGGCGCGCCCACTGCTCAAGGACTTCGTTGCAGGCCTCGGTGCTGAAGTGATTGGCAGCGGCATGACGGGTAGCAATGCCGCTGACAACAAGATTCTCATCGCCGTCAATGCCGAAATCCGAAATCACCCGGTCGAACTGATTGGCGAAGAGCTTCGTGGGTACATGACGGGCATGAAAGCCATCTAACCACCAAAAAATTAGACAAACGGTCCACTGCGCAAGCACTGGGCCGCTTTTTTTGCCCGATTATTTGCTCGTATAAAAATCGCACACACGGAACGTGACATAAAGTTGGCATGTTCCTCAGGTTAACTGCACACTCGTGAACTGGTGCAGATAACCAGGTTTCTGGAGAATCAATGAAATTACTAGTGACGGGCGGCGCAGGCTACGTGGGGTCGCACACAGTCCATGCACTCCTCGCACAAGGCCATGAGGTGGTCATTCTTGACAATCTAAGTACCGGTCACAAATGGGCGTTACAGGATTGTGAGCTCGTTACAATCGATCTCCGCGATGAAATGAACCTGTTGCGCAACCTAAAAGGTCGTGGCTTTGAGGGCGTCCTGCATTTCGCCGCCAAATCACTCGTCGGCGAATCGAAGAATCAGCCCGCCATGTATTACCAGAACAACGTGGGTGGTACGACAAATCTCGTGCGCGCCATGCAGGCCGCCGATATTCAGCGGCTCGTCTTCTCCTCGACGGCGGCTATTTTTGGCAATCCAGTGTCAGAGCTTATTGACGAGGTACACCCCAAGGCACCGATTAACGTTTATGGGCAAACCAAGCTGGTGGTAGAGCAGATGCTAGAAGCCGTCACTACGAGCTCGGATTTTAGTGCCACCTGCCTTCGTTACTTCAATGCGGCAGGTGCTAACAACGAGGCAAACCTCGGTGAGTGGCGTGAACCCGAAACACACCTGATTCCCAATGCACTGCGAGCTGCTGCTGGCACAGGGAATCCCTTAACCCTGTTCGGGGATGATTACCCTACGCCGGACGGCACCTGCATCCGCGACTACATTCACGTTGATGATCTAGCCAGTGCACACGTCGCGGCCATCAATGCCATGACGGAATCGGGTGTGTTTGGCACCTACAACCTAGGGAATGGCAACGGCTACTCGGTGAAGGAGGTGATTGCCGCCTGCGAGAAAGCCGTGGGATCGGAGATTCCCTTTACAATAGGCCCGCGCCGTGAGGGCGACCCTGCAATCCTGGTAGCAAGTTACCAGAAAGCGCGCGATGAACTTGGCTGGACACCAACTCACAACCAGATCGACGAGATTGCGCAGAGCGCCTGGAATTGGGAGTGCTACCGTCGCGATATGCTCACCTGACCTTCCTTTTAAAGCCCTAAATTAAGTCGCCTCAGAGACGCCAAAAGCAACTTCAACAAAATTAGAACCTTCACATCAGGGATGTTGGGAAGTCTTACGTAGGAGTTCTAGTAAGCGTTAGCCCCGAGGCACCATCAAACTGAGCAACGCCAAATTAGGCGCCGAAGAATATTTGCCCCATCACTCGGTTGGGGAGCAGCGTAAATTACCCGTCAGAATCAGCGCGAGGCCATAGAGCAACTGCATATTGAGTTGATGTGCTTTGATGTTTCCAACGCGCGCAAAGTAGACCCCCGTACATAAGGTCAGCATGGTCCAAGCGCTGAGAAGGTGAATTGGGCTATAGGCGCCCCACAACTGAATCTCGCAGATAAAAAACGATGAGATCGACACGTACATCATGAGGCTGACCCAGATATAACACAGCACCTTGTGCTGGCGTGTTCCCTTCGCACTCATCAGCTGCACCCCACCCATCACCACAGCAAGCAGCGCCATCAGGGCATGGCTGGGAATCGGTTGCGCTTCCAAAAACAGGAGGTACATATTACATTCCCGAAAATTCTACGCGGACAATATCGACGATGACGATAAAGATCCACAGTCCTCGTCCATCCAAGATTCATCGCGCCTTGCTGCCAACTTTATTGCTGATAGGTCTGCCACTCTCGGCGAGCGCCGATACCCTGACCGTCACAGTAAATAACATCAAAAAGGCAGGTGAGATCCACGTCGCCGTCTATGACAATGCCAAGGCGTTTGAGGCTGATCGAGGCGAGAAAGGTGGCGCCGCGCCCGGGATCACAGAAGGTACGATCCAGATGGTAGAGCCCGGGTCCGTAACCTACGTCTATGAATTACCGCCGGGCACCTATGCCATCGGCATCTTTCATGACGTAAACCTGAATAACAAAATGGATAACAACTTCTTGGGGATCCCCGCAGAGCAGTTCGGGTTTTCAAATAACGCTCACGCGCTTTTCGGCCCCCCCGACTTTGAGGATGCGGCCCCTTTATTAAATGGCAGCACAGTGCAATCGATCAACCTACAGAAACTAATCGATAGAAACAGCAAACGATGAAGGCGTCGCATGTATAGGTCGACGCGCTACAAAATCCGAAGCTCTCTAGACCCGGAGCTCATCACGATTAGCGAAGTGTTTTAGTGCCTCAGGATTCGCCAGCGCATCCATATTGTTCACCGGACGTCCGTGCACGACTTCCCGGACGGTGAGTTCTACGATTTTTCCGCTTAAGGTTCTGGGAATTTCCGGCACCTGAATAATCTTGGCTGGTACATGGCGTGGCGTGGCGTTCTGGCGAATCGTCGAGCGCACTGCCTGCTCCAAGGACTCGTCCAGCGTCTCATCCTCGCGAAGCACCACAAACAAAACAACGCGTACATCGTCTTCCCAGTCTTGCCCCACAACAATGCTCTCGACGATGGCGTCGAGCTTTTCGACCTGTCGGTAAATCTCGGCAGTGCCAATGCGGACCCCACCCGGATTGAGAACCGCGTCCGATCGTCCATGAATGATGGCGCCGTCCTCAGGCGTGAGTTCGCCATAATCGCCGTGACACCAGACGTTATCGAACTGAGCGAAATAAGCGCGATAGTATTTCCCACCGTCATCGTCGTTCCAAAACCCAATGGGCATGCTTGGAAACGACTGCTTGCACACCAATTCGCCCTTGCCACTCTCAAGCGGGGTGCCTCCTTCATCCCAAAACTCAACCGCCATGCCGAGTGCGCGGCACTGGATTTGGCCTGTGTAGACAGGCCGTGTCGGACAGCCACCCACAAAGCAGGAAATGATGTCGGTACCACCCGCAATAGAAGCGAGCAGTACATCATCTTTCATGTCCCGATAAACGTACTCGAAGCTCTCGTGCGATAGCGGAGAGCCTGTCGATAAAATGGTGTTGAGGCTCGATAGCGCATGCGATTCACGGGGTTTAAGCCCTGTCTTTTCGATGCCCGAGATGAACTTCGCACTGGTGCCGAACACGCTAATGCGTTCCCGATCAATTGAGTCGAGAAGCACCTTACCGTCATCAGCAAAGGGAGAGCCGTCATACAAAATTAGTGTTGCACCGCTGGCAAGACCCGACACCAACCAGTTCCACATCATCCAGCCGCAGGTGGTGAAGTAAAACAGGGTGTCGTCCGGCCCAATGTCACAGTGAAGCTGATGTTCCTTCAGGTGCTGAATGAGCGTGCCGCCAGCCCCATGCACAATACACTTAGGCACACCGGTCGTCCCCGATGAGTACATGATGTAAAGCGGATGATCGAAAGGCAGTTGTTCGAACGCGATGTTGGTGACACCCGCTTGCTCGCGCTGCCAGGCCGAAAACAATACGGCGCTTTCTATATCTTCAACACCTGCGATATTGGGTGCTTTTTCGACTACCTCGACGATGACCACCTGCTCGAGGCTATCAATCTCCTCAGCGATTTGACGCACCTTCCCGAGGGAATCATACGCGTTACCGTTGTAGTAGTAGCCATCAGCGGCAAACAGCACCTTGGGTTTCACTTGTCCAAACCGATCCATCACTCCCTGAAAGCCAAAGTCAGGAGAGCACGATGTCCATACAGCACCCAAGCTCGTCGCTGCCAACATGGCGACGACGGTTTCAGTGACATTGGGCATAAAACCTGCCACTCGATCACCCGGCTCGATACCGAGTGCTTTCAAAGCGGCGGCAATCGCGGCCACTTCTGCGTACAGCTGATCGAAAGTGGTCTCTTTACGCGTGCCATTTTCGAGCAGTGACACAAGGGCTGTCGCATCACCGCGACGTCTTAACAGGTTCTCAGCAAAATTCAGGCGAGCGTCAGGAAACCACGATGCGCCGGGCATTTTCTCAGCATCGCGGACCACGACATCGCTCGCTTCGCTTGCGATGACCTCACAGTGGTCCCAAATACATCGCCAGAAGTCCTCAGTAGCCGTGATCGACCAGTGATGTAGCGCTTCGTAGGTCGATACATCAAGCTCTGGAAATCGCTCTTTAACGAAAGCACCAAATGCCGTCAGCGCAGAACGAGCAACGCGATCTTGGCTCGGACGCCATAGAGGGTGTGGGCTCTCGGTTACGCCTCCCTTGCTAGGAGCATCCAGCGAAGTATCGGTCATTCGTCTGCCTGTTGGCGTCGATTGACCTCGTTGAGAAACGCACCAGCCGCGGCGTCTTCGGCTCGCAGCGCCTTGAGCAGTGCAACCAGGTTGCGATCGCGCTCATTTTCGAGCTGCATGACGCTTCGATCCGCTGCTTGCTCGTCTGATTGCTCGACAATGCGGTCAATCAGCGCCTCATCAAGGTCAGGCACATCCATGAGCTTGGTCCAGGGCCATTCAAGACAGGGGCCAAATTGCTCAAGGAAGTGCTTCATGCCGGCTTGGCCACCCGCCACGCGATAGGTCTCAAAGAGCCCCTTTTGTGCCCAGCGCAGACCAAAACTGTGGGTAATAATGTCGTCGATCTGACCAGTCGTCGCCACACCATCCTTGATGAGCCACAGCGCCTCACGCCACAACGCCTCTAGCAAGCGATCACCGACATGCGCTGGTACCTCGGCACCCAATACCACCGGCTTCATAGAGACCGACTCGAGGTAATCACTCGCTCGTTGCGTTACCTCAGGGGGCACCGCTGGCGAGGCAACCACCTCGACCAGCGGCAAGAGATAAACCGGGTTGTACGGGTGCGACACAATGATCTGCTCGGGTCGAATGGCACCTTCCTGAAGCTCGCTGGGCATAAACCCGGAAGTCGAGGAGGCGACGATGGCATCGGCATCACAACTCTCCTGAATGCTCTTTAGAACTGCCTGCTTGACCTCGATGCGCTCAGGTGTCGATTCCTGAGTGTAGAGCGCACCTTCAACCGCTTCCGACGTCGATGTCGCGATGTGCAGGTTACCTTCCTCGGGTAGTACATCGCAGAGTCCAGGCATGGCCTCGCGTCCCCGCTCTATGACGGTATGCAGTATGCGCTCCGCATCGGGACTGGGATCAAAAAAGCGAACATCCCAGCCGTTCAATAAAAACCGTGTCGCCCAACCTGAGCCAATCACACCACCGCCAATAATGGCGGCAGTTTGTCGATTATCGGGCATTACAAAGGATCTCTTTTCACCAAGTTCAGTTCCGCACGCACTTCCTCTGGGCTCATGATCTCTACCCCCATGGCTGTGATGATGCCCGATGCTTTCTCAACCAGATCCGCATTACTCGCGAGACGTCCGCGCTCTAACCACAGATTATCCTCAAGGCCGACACGGACATTACCGCCCGACAGAACGGCTGCTGAGACAAAGGGCATCTGGTTTTTGCCAATACTAAAGGCCGAGTGAACCCAGTTACTGGGTACGTTATTCACCATGGCCATGAAAGTATTCATGTCATCAGGTGCACCCCAAGGAATACCCATACAGAGCTGGACCATGACAGGATCTTTAATCATACCCTCTTCGACCAACTGTTTGGCAAACCACAGGTGTCCCGTGTCAAACGCTTCGATTTCAATTTGAATGCCGAGGTCGGTCATCCGCTGCGCCATATCACGCAACATGCCGGGCGTATTGGTCATCACGTAGTCGGCTTCGGCGAAATTCATGGTCCCGCAGTCGAGCGTCGCAATCTCGGGTCGGCAGACTTCAAGGTGCTTGACGCGCTCAGACGCAGACACCATGTCGGTCCCCGCTCCTTGAAAAGGCAGCGGCGCCTCGGGTGGACCAAAGACAATGTCTCCACCCATACCCGCGGTTAGGTTCACCACCACATCGGTGTCAGAAGCGCGAATGCGCTCAACAACTTCTTTATACAGGTGAACGTTGCGCGCCGGTGCGCCCGTTTCAGGATCGCGCACGTGACAGTGAACAACCGCCGCACCGGCATTTGCCGCCTCGATGGCGTCATTGGCTATTTGCTTGGGACTGCGCGGCACCTTGTCACTTCGATCTTGCGTAGATCCAGAGCCTGTCAGTGCAGCGGTGATAAAAACTTTTTTACGCATGGCTAATGGCATGATCGGTTTTCCTGTTGTATCGCTCTAGTTGTCGTTATTTTTTGTTTCTACTTACTCGCCTTGGCTTTTGCTTCTGCGCTCACTCAACGGACGCGCTAGTCAGAAACCCTTCGATCGGGCGGCTCTGTTCAAAGCTCGAGCCCGAGACATGATCTCGTCGCGATCAATATAAACACCTTGTAAGTGTCGCTTACCTGACCCCGTAAACGCATCGCGCCCATGGAGTACACGGCGATTATCAAAGCACATAATGTCACCGGCGGTCAGGCGGAACCTCAGTTCAAACTCGGGTTGATCGGCCATGCGATGGAACAGACGTAGCGCATCGTACGAGCGACTCACATCTTCATTGGCCATCGCTGGGAAGGCACGGACCGGATAAAACGCGCGAATCGTCGGCGTATCGCAGCCAGGTAAATAATCGATGATGGGCGCGGACCAGCGATGATCGATGCCAGGACCGCGGTTAAAGAAGATCCAATGCCGTGTCGACAGAAGCTCAAACGCCTCCGGGTGATCGCGCTCGAGCGCTTCCACGAGCGCCGCCCCATCGGTCAACGTCGATTCGCCACCATCCGCCTCGTTAATCAGACAATGCAGGAGCTGGAATCCCGGAGGGATCTCGCGTGTGGGTAAATCCGAATGCGGCCCGAGCCGCAAGCCGGTGTTCGCCGTGGAATTGGTTTTCGCATCGCCCGCGAGCTCAACGTCTGCCTTCACATCCCACAACATACCGAAATTACTGTCACGCACTGGGCCAATCCGCTCAGCGAGCTCGAGCAGGTAGGCCTCACGCACTGGAGAGTTCTCCAATACACATGCGCCATAGACAAGTAAGTTATTGAGCAGTGTCAGGATAATGTCATCGTTTTCAAGCGCCATACCGCCATCTACCCGCGGCACCGCACCGATAGAGTCCGTTGTCCACGATATCGCTTCAGGAAGCCAACTACTAGGCCGGTGATTATTATCTGCCACATGGCGCAACCATCCCGCGTGATAGACAGAGCGCTGGCCATCATTGGCCCACTCAACAATGAGATCTCCGGCGTCATCTACTACCACTGATCTCACTTCGATGTCGTCAGTGAGTGCCGCGGGATCGAGAATGCCCTCACGGGTTGCCAAATCGATACCACCTTGACCCATCGCGTTCTCGCGCAGCCAGAAGCGATGGCAGGCCAGCTTCGCACCATCAGGCCAGCGGATATGCACAAAATCACCCTCAATGACTGCAGCGGCAAGTGGGCATGGTTCGTAGTAATAGAAGTCAGGGGCTAATGCCTGTGAGACCGGAGTGTTCATGATGCCAACGCCTCCCGCGGCGCATGTGTCACACAGCTCGTGTGATCGTCATTATTATTAGCTCGGTTTTTAAGCTTCGTTTTACGCGTCGTTCTGCGCCAGTTTTTATTGTTTTCCCAGACCCCATTACATCTTGGTATAAGCAGGCTGCGCACCAGCATCGTCTCGGCTCTTCTAAGCCAACGCATCTGAAATAAAGCTACTTCACTACCAATTTTTCGCAACGTTTTTTCAGGGTCTTTTTGGCAACTTTGATTAGCGCTCAAACAAACATTGTGAAGTTGAATAATCCATGACAGCGGGACAGTGAGGTTACGCGCACCAGACAGAAGTGTGCTGGCTACATGGTCGTCAACTGCACAAAATCAGTGCAGAGGCTACAGCAGACCGCGGGGCTCCCATCATCGCCAGTTTCGATCGCGGTTGACCGCGGTATGTGTCGAGAGAACGTAATGCGGAGGACCATAGGAGAAACACGGTCATGTAGGTAATAAAAGCACGACAAATCAGTCGCGGTCGAGCCACCGGAAACGACCGCATAGCAATAAATATCGGAAATTACTTTGCGCTCAAATGGAGTGAAAATTCACACCGGATAAAGAGCGCAAAATTCACAGATTTGAACACTTGCACGACGATAAAAAATATTGAAAATGCGCGCTCCGAAGTTCACCTTGACCGGGCGATATGAGCAGCGTTCGATCTGTATTTTCTTTGTTGCTGACCACCGCGTTCTTGCTGACGGGTCACGGCATACACATGACCTTTTTGCCGCTTATGGCGAGCGACATAGGACTTTCACAGACCGTGATTGGTATCTCCGGGTCTGCGTATTTTGCCGGCTTTATTTCAGGCGCCATGATGACACCACACATCATTGCCAAGGTGGGGCACATCCGCAGCTTTACCACACTCATGGCCGTGTTCCTGTGCTGCTTCCAGATCCTTCCCATGACCGATTCAGGCGTGATGTGGATTATCGTGCGCTTCCTGCTCGGTGCCGTCATGTGCGGCGCCTATACCGTCGTCGAGAGCTGGCTATCTGACCAAGCGGACGCAAGTACGCACGGACGTGTTCTCGGCGTCTACACCGTGGTTGTACTGGGCGCCATGGCCTTGGGCCAGGGTCTATTGAGCATGACTTATGGTGGAGCCGCTCAGGTCTTCGCACTGATCTCCATCCTGATCGGCTGTGCGATCATCCCTGTGAGCTTGACGAGCTCACTGGCACCTGCACCGGTACCCGCCACGCGCATCAACTTCATGCAGCTCTACCGCCGCTCACACACCGCGTTTGCAGGTGCGTTAGGGTCAGGGCTCATCATTGGCACTTTCTGGACCTTAGGCGCGGTACACGTCGTCAGCGTAACTGGAAACGCCGACTTCGCACCCACGTTTATAGCGGTCAGCATTTTAGGCGGTGCGCTGGTTCAGTACCCCATCGGCATTGCGTCTGACCGTATCGATCGTCGGCACGTGCTCGCTTTTCTGTGCGTCATGAGCGGCATAACAGCATTCTACCTATCAAGCGCAACCGCTACCACTTCGTTACTCATCGGTGCCGCGGTTTTTGGCGCAGCCAGTAACTCGCTGTACGCTATCTCGCTCGCGAAAGCTGCGGATAACTCGCCCCGCGAAGAGTTTGTAATGCTCGGCTCCTCCGTATTGCTCCTCAACGCGGTGGGTGCGGCCATCGGCTCATTCGTCTTTGGTTGGGCAATGCGTGCTATCGAGGGCGATATTCTGTTTACGCTCATTGGCGCAACTAGTTTGGCCTTTGCGTTCTTCATTTCTGCACAACCCAAGGGTGCCACAGCTGTGCCGACGGAAGAGCAGAGCACCTTCGTGGCTGCGACCTCGGCAACCGCACCGGCTGCCCTGCAGCAGGACCCACGTGCAGGCGATATTGCTGAAGAAGATCAACTGACGCCTGTGGACACAGTTCCCACGACGCACGAATTGGACAGCGAGATCGAATACTCAAAAGCCACTTAATGCCAGCTGTTGAGCGCCGCACCCACGGGCGCGGTACCTTTATTTTTTGCTGGATGTTTTCGCCCAAACCCACTTATGCTGATATCTCTGGTGGCAGTAGCGAGTGCGTTTCATGGGCACTTCAATAATTCCCGTCCGGTGGCGATTTTTCTCCGTCATCTTCATCCTGAGTTTTCTCTCCTACATGCTCCGCCAGCATTTTCCTGTTGCCGGCGAGTTCATGATGAAAGAACTGGCCATCAACGAACTGCAGATGGGCTGGGTATACGGGGCATTTTTCTGGGGCTACCTCGTTTTTCAGATCCCCGGCGGTATTCTGGGTAAACGCTTCGGTCCGCGACTGACGCTACTCGTCGCGGGCGCTTTATGGGTACTCGCCTGCCTGCTATTCGCACTATTGCCCGGCAGTTTCGAATCGTCGGTCGTGGGCACGGTTGGTCTACTGATTGCCATTCGCGTGGTCATGGGAGCCGCGCATGCTCCCATCTACCCGGTTCAAGCCGCCTCGGTGGAGCGATGGTTCCCTGTCGGACAATGGGCCCTACCCAATGCGGTCTCGAGCACGGGTCTGTCTCTGGGCGCTGCGGCGACTGCACCCATTTTCTCAATTGTGATTCTCAACTATGGCTGGCGCGCGTCATTTCTTGTCTTCGTGCCCGTGGGACTGTTGTTCTTCTCAATTTGGTGGTGGTACGCGCGTGATAATCCCAGGGAACATCCAGCCATGTCCGAGGCTGAGCTGGAAAAGATCGAGGCAAGTCGCTCAGGTTTGACCCAAGATGCAGGCTATGGCGCGTGGCGCCAGCTACTGTGGCACCGAGAAACCTTGCTTCTCGCCTCCGCTTATTTCACGCACAATTTTGTCTTCTACTCTTTCGCTACTTGGTTCTTCCATTATCTGGTGAACGTCCTCGGCTTTGGCATTATTGAGTCAGGCATGCTGGCCGCCGCTCCCTGGCTATTGGGTGCTGTGGCGGCGACAGTTGGCGGATGGGTCTGCGACACCTTATGTCATCGCCTTGGCCCCAAATTAGGTTGTCGTATCCCCGCAATGAGCGGTCTAATCGGTACGGGTATTTTCCTCTACCTCGGCCTCTACGCCTCATCACCCTACGTTGCCGTTGCCCTACTCTCGCTCTGCTACGGCTGCACGCAATTCGCCGAAGGGTCTTTCTGGTCAGCTCAGATACACCTTGCAGGTCCCTACACGGCTCCCGCCTGTGGGCTCATGAATACGGGTGGCAGTATCTCAGGCATCATCGTAGGGCCCCTAATGCCCTTTCTTGCCCTCAAGGTGGGCTGGGTGGCGGCGTTGAGTACCGGTACCCTTGTCGCCTTCATTGGTGCTGCCTTGTGGATGCTCATCCGTGTCGACAAGCCCTTCCAACCACGGACAAATTGAGCACCACAAACCCAATAAATCGACCCGTTTTTGATTGCTACACAAGGGCCTTCAAGTCTATTCTCGCTCGGCGTGCGGCAAGACCGTAACGCCACTAAAACAATAGGCCGAAGGCGAATGATCATCGGCCATATAGCGGGGAAATAAACGTGAAGATTGATCGTCTCACTTCAGCCTTGGGCGCCGAAATTGATATCGATCTCGGTAATATCACCGCCGACGGTGCACAGGCCCTTTACGATGCGCTCTTGGCGCATCAAGTCATCTTTTTCCGGGATCAGCAGATGACGCCAGCACAGCATATTGAGCTGGCCAAACACTTCGGTGAAATCGACGTACCGCACCCCGTCTACCAGAACAACTCAGAGATTCCTGCTATCACGGTGCTCGAGAATGATGCTAATCGGCCACCCGACACCAATGACTGGCATAAGGATCTAACCTTCCGGGAATCGCCCCCCTTCATGTCCATTCTGTACGCGAAGAAGGTGCCTGTGACCGGCGGTGATACGCTTTGGGCCAACATGGCGCTGGCCCATGACAACCTCGCACCCCCTATGCGGGACATGCTTGAAACACTCGAGGCTGTGCACGATATCGGCTGTTTTAGAAATGACTATCTCGGCAAGGAGTCCAGCATCGAGGCCATGAACGAGGGCGTTCACAACAACGGGGCCTGGGTACATCCAGTCATAGGGACGCATCCCGTCACCGGCGACAAATACATCAACGTGAATCGCTCCTTCACTCAGCACATCGTAGGCATGCTCAAAGCGGAGAGCGACCGTCTGCTAGAGTATCTCTACTCACACATCTATCAACCTGAACATCAAGTGCGATTCCGATGGCGCGATAATTCAGTGGCCATCTGGGATAATCGGGTGACCCAACACTACGCTCTCGCCGACTACCTGCCGGACTACCGTTGCATGAACCGGGTAACGGTCAATTCCGACAGGCGTGCTGGCTGAGCCACAACTCAGGCGTGACTGGCTTCTTTCAGGTGATGTAAGTACCAACCCACAAATTTCTGGAGCGTCGCTTCAAATTCGGGGTGGTAAGGGCCTGGCTCAAAGAACCGCGAGTTCACACCAGCGTTGTTGCGAAGGATGATGTACTCGTCTTCCCTCGTAGTGTGGTCCCAGAGCCAGACAACATCCTTTCGGATGTAGTCTTTACCCTCTTCTGCATCGCCTCGGACAAACCAGACTAATTCAACATCGGTCTCGGTGAGTGATCGCGGAAGAAATCGGTAAAGAACACAGTGGTCAGGATAGTTCAGCATGAAGGTTAGCGGACCCATCTGGTAGTCACCGGCACCACCGTCATAGTCTTTTATGTTGCCCATAAGCGGCGCAACGGGTTGCCCGTCGCGACTACCGGTGACGTTCCCTTCGAACAATCCATAGCGCATGGTGTGGACACAGGCACCAAAGCCCTCAGCATCCAGGTAAATCCTAGTGTATTGCTTGGACATACCGGGCACACCCGTCACCTCGTCGGAGCGCTCCAGTAATGCCTCAACAATCGGGGCCACTTTTTCATGCAACTCTTTAAACGTGTGGAGCTTGGCGTAGGCACGGTGCGAAGTAGCACAGTGATAACACTCGAGATAATTCTCAAGTACCAGCTTCCAGTTCGCATCGATTTTGTAGGTCTGCCGGTGGGCGACCTTTGCATTAGCGAGGTCGTAGGCACCCAGTGGCTCACGAATATGTTCAAGCGGTCCCAGAAAGTCGGCGGCATTAGGATCACAGTTAATGAACACCAGGCCCATGTATTCGACACAACGGACCGGTTTGAGCCCGTGTGCGACCGTATCAAAGTCAAGCATGACATGGGTTTCACGTGCAACCTTGAGAGTACCATCGAGGTTATAGACCCAGCCGTGATAGGGACAGACAAAGGTGCGCTTATTCCCCGTCGCGTCTTCGCACACTTGCGCGCCACGATGGCGACAAATGTTGTGCATGGCGCGAATCTCACCGTCATCACCACGGACCACGATGATTGAGTCCTCACCAATGTCTACCAGCTGATAATCACCTTTTCCCGGTATTTCGCTGCTGTGCAGCGCATACAACCAGCTTTTAAAGACAAGGTGGTCAAGTTCACGCTCGTACACCAGATGCGAACGATAGAAATAGGCGTCCATGGCGTGTTGCGGACGTTCTTGCTCGGCAGCGAGCTTCTCGCGCATCCGCTCGAGTGAGTCGTCAACTTGTGTCGCAATGAGGTGCATGGTGCTAGTGCGCAGGTGCCGGTGTCTGGCGTTTACGCGGCGGATTAAACAGTGGACCGTCGATAACCTTGCAGGGAGCCATCAATCGTGTCCACTGCAACTCGCGCTGATAGTAGATCTCAGCAACAAACTCATCCCCCACAGCGCCGTGCGGCATTTCTACCTGCGCAAAAGCAAGGTTCGACTTTGCCGTGGGGCACCAGGCTGCGGAGGTGACAATGCCGATCTGCTTACCATTCTTGAGGATAAACGAATGCTCTGCTGGCTTGTTGCCTTCGACATCGAGCAGAACAAACCGGTACCGCAGGCCCTCCTCTTTCTGCTTCAAAAGCGCGACGCGACCGTTGAAAAGTGGCTTATTAAAATCAACCTGCCAATCCAAGCCCATTTCGAGCGGCGTGC
>Ga0163109_10001271_pt1 | contig 20053 bp, 13 predicted proteins | sample CRUFie1St13metaG_FD_108704 | JGI IMG/M metagenome (GOLD analysis project Ga0163109, IMG submission 108704) | Marine microbial communities from the Costa Rica Dome - CRUD Field 142mm St13 metaG | ecosystem: Environmental > Aquatic > Marine > Oceanic > Photic zone | place: Costa Rica: the Eastern... | reverse complement strand
GCTTGCAGAGATCGAAGGCCGAAAATCCCCAGAAATTAGTAAACTAACTGGCAAAGCCGCGGGCACGATTCGAGTCACTCTTCATCGAGCCAAACAGAAACTGGCTGACGCCTTATTCAACCTTCAAGAAGCTTATGAAAAACGAACGTAAACTCAACGAGCTGATTCGAGCAGCAGAGAATTTACCTGGCATTACGCCGCCAGAAGATTTTGCGGAGCGCATCCTATCAGAAATAGATGCGTCTAGAGAAAGCACGATCATTCTATTTGAATTGGCACTACCGAAATTTGCCCGAGCAGCTTTGTTTATCGGAGGGCTGTTTATTGCCACCGAGATCACAATGAATATCCGCGACTACCCAAATCTAGCCGCGGGTGCCATCAAGTTCGCAGACCAATGGGACGCTGAATTCGATCCTAACACCATACCATGAAAACAAGATCAAAGCTTACTGTCGGGATCACCTTGATCTTTCTCACGGGAACACTCGTCGGCGTTATGGGCACAAGAGTCGTTTTTCGACATATGCTCGCAGAAGCATTGGAGCTTCCGTCTATCCTTTCCGACAGCGTCGAGAAGACTCTTGATAGCTTGTCACTGGATCCAGATGAACACGACACAATCATGAGAGCACTATCGGAATCTCTCGCCGAAAGACAGGCTTTAAAGGAAGAATTTCGTTCGCGATTCTTGAATATCGCCACGGAAACACGTCGAAAAATCGACAGCGAGTTGACGCCTGAACAGCGCCGACAGTTTCGCCGTGAAGTCCGCGATGAACTACCTTTCTTGGGGAGAGTGATTGAGAGACATGAGACTGACGCTCAATAATATTTGTCAATGCCTGTAACACTTTCTTCAAGTAAGGTGTATGGGTGGTATGAGAATCATCACTACACTCCTTCTGCTGCTCGCCACGGTTGCTGTTGGAACCACGAAGGAGCTACCCCTTGCCACAGTGCATGCCTTCCTGAGGGAAGACTGCCCCATTGCCCGTTATCATACCAAGACGCTTTCTGAACTCCACGAGTGCTATGCGAAGGAAGGGGTCGCCTTTCGTGGCTACGTTTCCACTAGCAAAGCTACGGAGCAAAGTGTGGCTGCGTTCAAGGCCAAGTTTGTCATCCCCTTTGTCATCAAGCCCGACGCGAGTCTAAGCGAAGCGCATCAATTGAGCGCGAAGGTGACCCCGGAAGTAGTCGTCGTTGATCGGGAAGGTAAGACACTCTACCGAGGCCGGATAGACAACACCTACGCCGACTTAGGCAAACGCCGCCGGGTTACTACTTCGCACGATCTCCGCGACGTTCTTGAAGCCCTCGCCAAAGGCGAAGCCGTTGAGCCGAAAAGCACCGAAGCCGTCGGTTGCTTCATTCCCACCACTGGTCATTCCCACCACTAAATTTAGGCAGCTCAAAAATTATGCACTTAAAGATTATCACATTGCTGACATTGCTTTTCGTTTGTCTGTCCTCCCTCGCGGGTCAAGACGCAGTCACCTACACTAAGGACATCTCGCCGATCATATACAACAACTGCACCGTCTGTCACCGTGAGGGCGAAATCGGCCCGTTTCCGCTGACGAACTTTGAAGAAGTGCGTGGTGAGGCTTACACCATTCTCAGTGTCACACGCAAAGGCACTATGCCACCGTGGATGCCCGATCGCGAGTTCAGCAATTTCGAATTCTTAGGCGAACGCGGCCTCACAGATCAAGAGATTGAAACCATCGCTCAGTGGATTGAAACCGGGATGCCGGAAGGCGATCCTACCTTTGAAGCACCCATGCCCAAGTTTGTAGAAGGTTCTGCCCTTGGAGAACCCGACCTCACCTTACGTGTCGACGAACCCTATCAGATCAAGGGGAGTAATGAAGATGAATACCGCGTCTTTGTGCTACCAACCGGGCTAACCGAAGACCGCGATCTCGTTGGCGTCGAGTTCCGTCCTGGCAACCGTACCATCTTACATCACGGATTGCTTGCTTTCGATACTACGGGACAGGCACGCGAGATAGATGCGAGTGATCCGCTTGTTGGTTACGAAGTCTTTGGCGGATTTGGCATACCTATCAATCCCCAAGCTCAGCTCCCCGGCTACACGCCTGGGGCGGTTCCTCTACGTTTACCAAAAGGGGTGGGTATTAAACTGCCCGCTGGTGCTGATATTCTCATGCAAACACACTATGCCCCATGGCCGGTGAGGGATTCCGATCAATCCGGCGTCAACCTGTTCTTCGCCGATGAGCCTGTGGAGCGCTATCTCAAAACCCGCCAGATGATGCCCTTCGATCTCGTTGAGGAAGACACACTACAACCTCCGACGCTTAACCTATCAGAACGTCTCGAGGTTGTCGGAGAACTCCTCGAGGAATTCGGCCAAAACCGTTTAGTCGAGCCCGGAAGCGGCGCAATTGGCGGCGATATTGCTGATCGTCTAGGCGCAGGCTTCGGAGGCAGGCTCGAAGGCTGGTCACTCTTCAAAATACCGCCAGACAAAGTCTCGCGCTTCCACGGCATCTGGAAAGTGGAGGACGACATCAGCCTCATCAGTATCTATCCGCACATGCATTTGCTAGGTAAAGGCTGGGAAGTCTACGCCATCGATCCCGAGGGCAATCGCGAGAACCTCCTCAAAATAGATTCATGGGACTTCAATTGGCAGGGGGACTACCCCCTACCTAAATACGTCAAAATTGACAAAGGCTCGGTCATTCATGCCACTGCCACCTATGACAACACAGTTGATAATTACGTGAACCCTAACATGCCGCCAAAGGCAAGCGGTTGGGGGGGGAAAACCACAGACGAGATGTATCTTCTTGGATTCAATTATGTCGATTATCAAGAGGGCGACGAGAATACTTTTTTCACCCTTTCTGATCCGAAACCCTCCGAGCCAGTTATCTTACGGTCACCTGCGTCCAACCGAGTTCCGACTGGAGGCCGGGCTCAGTTCTTTTTCGAGCCGGAAGGCGTGGTGGACTCGATCCAGTGGTTCAAGGACGGAGCAGAAATTCCGGGCGCGACAGCGGCGACACTCGTGCTCCAAGATGTATCCGCGGCGGATGAAGGAGCCTATTCAGTAAGAATCACCAACGGTTCGGGTTCGGCTGTTTCGGCTGCCGGAAGTTTGACGATCGGTGACGAAGCGGCTGCAGAACTGGTTAATCTAGCGACCCGTGGATTCGTTGGAACGGCAACGGACGTCATGATCGGAGGGGTTACCGTGCTCGGGGGATCGACTAAAACAGTGTTAGTTCGAGGACTAGGACCACAGCTTACTGCCGATGGCGTGCCCGGGGCTCTGGAGGATCCTGAGCTCAGAGTATTCAAAACCTTGTATGACGAATCGCCCATTAGAAGCCAATTGCTCGTAACCAATGATAATTGGGAAGAAGGCCCGAACGCTGCGGAATTGGCAGAGGCTTTGACGGAGCAAAACAAGCCATTGATGGCCGGTTCCAAAGACGCGGCGTTATTGCTAACACTTAGCCAAGGCGTCTACACTTTTCAGCTTTCGGGTGTCGCTGAAACGGTAGGCGTGGGACTGATAGAGCTCTTTGTGATTGCGGAAACCAGCCCCTAAGGGCGGCGCTGAGAGCTCGCGGATGTGTGTTTGGGATCCGGGTGCACTTCTGTCCTAGCTCCCGGTGAACGTGATTACTCGTTTTATAAGAATATGCTTCTACAGGTAGGAGTAGGGTGAAAGCTAACAACGGACGCCTACCTAGCTGCTATGGCGATGGAAAATAGCTCCATTGTATTTAGCAAAGATAATGATTTCGATCGCTTCGCGGGTCTGAGGTGAGAGAGCCCGCTTGTTGCATGAAGGGCTCTGGCTGATCGGAAACGAATAGGTCTCTTCGTTTGGTACAATTGTTCCGATTTGATTCGGAAGGCGAGTCGCTGCGTGTGTCGATCGTCGCCGTCGACGGGCAACTGACTGTGCCAGAAGGAATAGTAGCTGAACAATGTATAAAATATTTAATTACAAAAAATCATTGACCGGAATCCCTATAACAGGGACAGCCTAATGATAAGATTCTAAGAAGAATGGACCCATGAAAAAGACAAATCAATCAGAGCATGGCGTCGCGTCACCGAAGCTATTGAACATGCCGAGGAAAAAGGAGAGCCCGTCCTTTATTTACCGCTTCGGGGACGGATTCTCGAGCGATTAGGAGAGCGATCGGCCCGTTTGTTATTGTCGGTGGGAACTGGCGACGGATTTTTATTGGGTTATGATGTTCAACTGCTTGGAATGGTTGCCAACGATCAGAATTGACAGAGGTGTCGGGTCGCTCGCCGCCATCGACGAATGCAAAGCCCAGTGGAGTGGAACTGATTCCTATGGATGCAATAGGCCCCACATTATGATTTCCTCCGACCAGGTTGGGTTGATCACTGACCATGGTAGGATTAGGCCTTCCCGTCTTCTCATCCTGTGTGGCAAGCGAGGATGGTAGGCTCAGCGAAATACCAAAAATGGTGGATCTGAAAACCAAAACGAAAATATTTTTGTAGAGTCCCGCTGTTATATATTCGCACAATAGTGATCGCTTTCTAGTATGATTTCAGGATGAATTTACGGTCTTTATTGCCTGCACCCTCAAAGCCTCTCTAAATTGAGCACCATGAAGTCCGTTAACATAATACTCATCTGTGCATCAGCCCTTTCTTCTGTAATTGCTCCACTGACTGCGGAGGATCAAGAACCCTTCCATTACGAGATTCGTCCGCTATTCGAGAATGGCAAGCATCTTGGTAAGGTCTATCGATTCAGAAATGTAGGACTGATCCAATGTCCCAATGGAGACTTATTGGCGTTTGTAGAAGCACGCTATGGGGTGAGTGATCACAGTCAGAAGGATGTGCTCATGCGCCGCAGTACAGACCGTGGCATCACTTGGGGACCCTACGAAGCAGTGTGGGGACACTTGGAGGAAGACCATGCAGGATGGAAAGATCCGGCTCCAGTGGTGGACGAGACGACCGGTCGGCTGTTCTACTTCATGAATACCAACGAGAGCGAGAAACGGCTCTTTTATATGACCTCCGACGACAGCGGTTATACTTGGTCCGACCCGATCCGAATTCCGGACAGTTTGCTCCGTCCTGAGTGGAAACGTTGGCGCAACAATCCCGGTCCAGGCATTCAACTGAAAGTCGGGACATACAAAGACCGCATGCTCATTCCCGGGCACATCGTGACTCATGAAGACCGTCATTTCTCGGTCGTTTGGTACAGCGATGATCACGGCGAATCATGGCAAGTAAGTGAAACGGCGGTACAGGGCTCGGATGAGGTGAGCATTGTCGAGCTAAGCGATGGGCGCGTATTGATGAATATTCGTTCGCATGGGGAATTGGACCCCGGGTTGGATCCGGACTACCGGAACTTCATGTACAGTGACGATGGCGGTGAGTCCTGGTATGGGTTGGAAACCATTCGCGATCTGCCCTGGGAATCCGGCCACGGATCCATCACGCGTATGGATACTAAAGATGGGACCCGCCTTTTTGCCTTTCACCCGGTGGTGTTTAAACGCAGGGACTTGACCTGCTTTGTCAGCTACGACGAAGGAGAGACCTGGCCGTTCAGGCGAGTCATCCACGAAGCGGGTGGCTATAGCTCAGTGGTTGTAATGGACAACTACGACATCGCCCTGGCACACAATCACGGACATGCGGGTAGAGACGGAATTGATTTTGTACGCTTCAATCTAAGTTGGCTCACAGACGGACGCGAGCATGTGAACGAACCTCTGCAAACACTGCCAAAAATTTCGACAAATGAAAAACTAAGGACAATATGGTGCGAAGACTTCGATTTGTCCGACGGAATTATACATGACGATGGAGCCACGGCATGGACCACTCTTGGGACCGGAGGGGTATCGACAAGCAACGGTAAGATTCGAGCCCTGAACACTGAAGGGGAAACCGTCTGGCAAAGCGAGAAAATTGATATCGAAAAAGTGGACCGCATATCCATCGCGGTGGACGCCATTAAGATTGGGCACCTCGGGTCATCTGATTTTTTTGGGGTGTACCACCAATTTGGCAACGATAGAGAAGAACTGATCGAGTCGCTGAGTTTCTCATCCGATCCACAAGAAGACTTCGAAACGTATCAAGTCCTTCAAGACGACATAGATGTTTCGGGTCAGAAGCAGGTACAGATCGTTATTCGCACTCGGATTACCGGGGCCGACAAGGCTATCTATTGGGACCGTGTTCGTGTGAGTGCACCCTAGCTGTTCCAGAATACTCCCCAAATATCATCAAATTCACCTCATAATCTGAAAACGTTTATTTGGTCCACGGTTGGAACATTGGTAGCAGCCATTGCTTTGTCCCGTGTCTCTGAATTGGAATGGCAATTCTTTTCTTATAGTTGCAAAATAATCATCCGGCAATAGGGATATTGACGGATGAAAAATTCGTATTGTGGTATCGATTAGGACGTTTTTAATTTAATATTGTTATGCGGATCGGACACAGGATAAGGTTCCTTCTAATTCTAGGTTTTGGCTTACACTTTATTGGCTTTGGTCAGGGAGACAGTCTTCAAAGACTCCAGTACAACAACCCGGGCTTAGAAGTTGACCTTGGCGTTGGTCTTTGGGCCTGGCCGATGCCTATGGATTTCGACGGAGATGGTGATTTTGATCTGATTGTGGTTTGTCCGGACAAACCTTTCAACGGGACCTATTTCTTTGAGAATAAGGAAGGAGATAAAAGGCTTCCGATATTTGAGCCGCCGGTACGCATCAGTGATGGTAAGCAAAATGTACAAGTGTCTTACGTCGACGAGAAACCACGTGTATTGTCTCCAGGAATGGAGCACATAGAGTTTTTGAAGAGGGGTCTGAAGGTGACGAAACCACTCGGTTTGGATACCGACGATGTCTTTCAAACGGAAGGAAATATTCGCGCTAAGCAGTGGAAGTATGTCGATTACGATGGCGATGGGGTACAGGATTTGATTGCCGGAGTGGGTGACTGGACAGACTACGGCTGGGACGATGCTTTTAACGAAAAGGGCGAATGGACCAACGGTCCTCTTCGGGGTTTCGTTTTCTGGATGCGAAATAAAGGAACGGATGCAGATCCTGTTTACGACAAAGCTCGACAATTGAGGGTGGGTAACAAAGCCGTTGAGGTTTATGGATGGCCTTCACCCAATTTTGCCGACTTTGACAGCGATGGGGACTTGGACTTGCTGTGTGGGGAATTTCGCGATTCGTTTACCTACTTTGAAAACACGGGTAATCGTAGCGAACCTGTTTATAGAGCGGGACGTACATTGATGCATGGCGACGAACCATTGACTATGGAGCTGCAGATGATCGTTCCCGTGGCCTTCGACTGGGATCGGGATGGAGATATGGATTTGATTTGTGGCGACGAAGATGGGCGAGTTGCCCTGTTGGAAAATCAAGGGATCAACAAGTCGGGAATTCCGGTTTTCGCTAAACCAGTCTATTTTCAGCAAAAAGCGAGAGACCTAAAATTCGGGGCGTTGGCAACTCCGTACGGAGTTGATTGGGATCAAGATGGCGATGACGATATAATCTGCGGAAATACAGCCGGGTATATTGGATTCTTTGAAAATCTTGGGGGAGGAGATAAGCCCAAGTGGGCCAAGGCAGAACTGCTTAAGGCCGGTGGGCATACTATTCGCATTCAAGCAGGAAGGAATGGATCCATCCAAGGTCCGGCGGAAGAGAAGTGGGGCTACACGACCCAAACCGTCGCTGACTGGGACCACGACGGACTTCCAGACCTTATTGTAAATTCCATTTGGGGGAAAGTAATTTGGTATCGGAATATCGGCGTATCAGGGAAGCCCTTACTTGATAGCGCTCGGGCCATTCACGTTGAGTGGAAAAGCGAAACTCCGAAACCTGCTTGGATCTGGTGGGACCCAGTAGGCAAGGAGTTAGTATCGCAGTGGCGAACGACGCCAGTCGCTGTGGATTGGAATGGTGACGATCTCATGGATCTTGTAATGCTAGATCATGAAGGGCATTTGGCCTTCTTCGAGCGAGAGAAACAAAAAGATCGTCTGGTCTTGCTTCCTGGTAGGCGCATTTTCGCCGACGAGAACGGGGAGGCTTTGGAGCTTATTCGCGGCCCTGCCGGGAAGAGTGGTCGTCGCAAACTTCAGGTCGTCGACTGGGACGGTGATGATCGACTAGACGTTCTTTTCAATAGTGAGAATGCCGACTTTTATCGCAATCTGGGTCGGCAAGATGGAAAGACCTTGCTCCAGAATACGGGCAATATGGATACGCGAAGGATATCCGGGCACACCTCAAGTCCGACGGTAGTGGATTGGGATAAAAATGGAGTTCCGGATCTATTGATTGGAGCAGAGGATGGACGATTGTACTACAAAAAGAACCCGAGAGGGACATGACTAGTAATCCGTTTCAGGATGGACGAGCTTTATTTCCTAATCAATTTGGTGGCTACCGAAAATCGCGAGGTAACGTCGCTCCCGCGATTTTTGTAGGAGCGTTCCTCTTTCTAATTCAGTTCCCGGTCCTTGCCCGGCCTAATATTCTCTTCATTCTTGTCGACGATCTAGCGTGGACCGATCTTGGATCTTACGGCCACCCCTGGCACCACTCTCCCCATATTGATAGACTGGCGACGGAAGGTATGCGTTTTACCCAGGCCTACTCGCCGGCCCCCATCTGTTCTTCAGCTAGGGCAAGCATTCTTACGGGGAAAACTCCTGCCCGGCTGGGGATGGAATTTGTTGTTAAAGCTGAACCGGGAGAACAGATCATCGAGCCTCCTCAACCACTTAAAACACCCCCGTTTACCGTTGCGCTTGAACTTCGCGAAGAGACTATTGCCGAAGCGTTGCAGCAGGCAAATTACCAAACTGGCTATTTCGGCAAATGGCATCTAAATCCCCATTATCAAGGACGCTATTTGGGCTGGAGTCCGAGCCACGGCCCGCAACGACAAGGCTTCGCAATTGCTGAGGAGGATTTCGGATCCCACCCCTACAGCAAAACAAGGCTCTCGGTCTTGAGTGAGGAAGGCCAGTATTATAGAGATGGAATAACTGAGCGGGCGATTCGATTTCTGGAGGAATCCCGCGATGAGCCGTTCTTCCTTATCGTTTCTCACTTTTTCGTGCATACACCGGTTCAGTCACCCTACGCATGGTTGAAAGACAAGTATGAAAACAAGATTCCCAAAGACGCACCTAATCGTGCGTTACGAATCGAATACGCTGCCTTCGTTGAAACGCTTGATCATCATGTGGGACAATTACTGAAAGGACTGGACGAAAGGGGTCACAGAGAATCCACCCTGGTGGTTTTCCTCTCTGACAATGGAGGCCATCCCGAATACACCTCCCACGCCCCATTGCGCGGTTCCAAATGGAATCTATTCGAAGGTGGAATTCGTGTGCCTTTGTTGGTTCGGTGGCCAAACCATATTTCTCGAGGAGCCGTGAGCGATACTCCAGTCGTTGGATACGACTTTTTTCCTACCTTTCGCGAAGTGGCTGGAGTGCCTGAAGGTTCACTTGTAAAGAGTAGAGATGGTCTTAGCCTGACGCCATTGTTTGAGGATCCCCGCCACGATTTTGATAGGGCTCTTTACTGGCATTTTCCATATTACCATCCCGAAGGCACCAATTTTGGTACCGCGACTCTGGATATCGGAGTGGATGATTTTTCGGTCAGCCAGACCCGACCTCATTCCGCTATACGCAAGGGGAACTATAAACTTTTGTATTTTCAAGAACAGGGAGAAACAGAACTTTACGAATTGAACGAGGATCCGTCTGAGCTCAACAACCTCAGCCATTTACTTCCTGCAAAAACAACTGAGCTTCGCAACGAGCTTCAATCGTATTTGACCCAGGTGAACGCTAGGCAGGCAAGACTGCCTTAGGGCTTGAGGAGACTGTAGGGAATTGCATACTTTCGGGACGAGTCCTATTTTAGGCATTGGCGGCCTTTAGCAGCCGAATGAATTCCTTCACGACTACTGTGTTTTCGGCGTAACCGCGTCCCGTCACTAGGGGGCCGTCGAAGACCACGTCATTGTCCACGTAGGTAGCTCCGCCCTGTTCGGCATCCATGGCACATTTGGGAACTGTGGTGACACGTTTGCCTTGAATGCAATCGGCGGCGGTAAGAATTTCGATTCCGTGGCAGATGCAAGCGATCGGTTTACCGGCCTCCGCGATTTCCCGAACGCAGCGTTGCAAGTCTTTGTCATAGCGAATGTACTCGGGGGCTCGGCCGCCTGAGATGAAGGCACCCGCATAGTCTTTGGCCCGCAAATCGCGGAAGGCGATGTCGGCTTTGAGGTGGTAGCCCGGACGCTCTTGGGTGATGTCCCACGGCACATCTGGATTGGGCGGGATCTCGTGGAGCACGGTATGGTAAAGCCTCGCTTCCGGGCCTGCGACTATGACTTCGTAGTCATCCTCGGGAAGTCGGTAATACGGATAAAAAGTGTCGAGCGCCTCTGTGGCGTCCCCGATGGGCATTAGGATCTTGGGCATAATAGGAATCGTTAAAGTGACCTCGTCTAGTGGTATTTGGGAATTATCTGACATTTTGATCTTCGTAGGCCTTGGAGCTACCTGTTCGCTTATTGGCAAAATGGCCCACCAGTACGCCAAGCAGCACGATCGAACTGGTGCCCAGAATGATTGTCATAAAGGAATGAAGCGGATTCGCCCAATCGGATATTCTGTCAGGCCAGAGTCCAGTTTTAGAAAGCGACAGCCAGAGGATCAAAAGCGCCCCAACGAAGACGGAAATAATGGCATGCGGATTCCGGGCCTTTCGCGAAATCAGGCCGAGAAGAAACAGCCCGAGCATGCCGCCGGTGAAGATGCCTTGGAGGTTCCACCAGGCGTCTAGTGCACTCTTGACGTGCAACATCGCCAAGGCGGTCAGCGTGCCGGCTGTACCGATAATCAACGTCGCCCCGTGCAGGATTCGCATCGCTTCCGTGTCGCCGGCTTTGGGGCGGAGGTAGCGTTTGTGGATGTCGCAAAGATAAAGGGTCGCGGAGCTGTTCAAGCTCGTGTCCATGCTGCTCATCGCGGCTGCAAAAATGGCGGCGATCAGCAGGCCCGCGAGTCCGATGGGCAGTTTATTGACGATAAAGTGAGGCAGAACTTTGTCACCGATGTCTGCGGCCGTTAGAGCAGCGGCTTTAGCGGCAATGAGGTCGTCGGTTGCCGCAAGCCCGTCCTGGGCCAATTGGGTAACCACAACCTGTGTCCTGACTTCATTCAGCATTTCAGGATTCGCTTCATAGAGACTGAACAGACCCGTTCCGATGAAGAAAAACAGAGCAGACATGACGGGAAACAGCAGGGCGGCAAGCCAGACGCTGGACTTCGCGGCACGATCGGACTTCGCGGTGGCATAACGCTGCACGAAGCTTTGATCGATTCCGAAGTTCTGGATATTGATGAATACGCCGTAGAGTAGGACAATCCAGAAAGTGGGCTGCGGCAGTGTGAAAGACCCGGGGCTGATGCTGAAACTGCCCAGACTAAATTTACCGTTTCCTTTAGCGATTTCGAACAATTGGCCAGAGCCCTCGGGCATTCCGGCAAGAATCAATCCGGCACAGAGAAAGGCACCCGCAATTAGAACAAAACTTTGCACGACATCCGTCCAGATTACGGCCTCGATTCCCCCGAGCAAAGTGTAAGCGGTCACAAGAACGCCGGTCACTAGGATGATAGTCTTAATGTCCCAGCCTGTGAGAGGAGAGAGGGCCAAAGCAACGAGATAAAGAATCGTTCCGATGCGGGCAAGCTGGGACATAAGGTAGCAGACCAAGGCATAAGTTCGTGCCCAGGGTCCAAAGCGCTTTTCTAGATGGTAGTAGGCGGAGACTTCAGAGCTGCCTCTGTAAAGCGGGATAAACCAACGGACTGTAATGACCGCTGCGATTGGTAGTGATAATCCGAATACCCATGAGTTCCAAGTCCCGCCATAGGCCTTGCCGGTGTTGCCTAGAAACCCGATGCTGCTGACATAGGTACCAAAAATCGAAAGCCCAACCGCCCATCCCGGCAGCGAGCGTCCTGCTGCCATGAATCCCTCGGGCTTACCGCTTTTACGCACGAACCAACACCCCATCGCGAACACGCTCGCCAAGTAGACGATTAGAACAATTAGGTCTGTCGTACGTAGTTGTGATGTCATTCTATAATGATTTATGATTCAACAGGAGCGGTGCTCAAAGTCTGCTTAAAGGATTGTCGCGCTCGGTCAGGGGGATGGGAACCCAGGCTCCGTTTTGGAGGTGCGACTCAAAAATGCTGCAGGTCATTTCGACAGTCATGGCTCCTTGGCGACCGTCGCAAAGGGGGTCGCGATCATCGTCGACGGCGTCGATCAAATCTTGGATCGCGATTGTGTGATCGTGTACGCTCGCGATGAGAGCCGGCTGGATCTCCGTCTTGTTTAGCCCCGCACTGGTAATGGGAATGCGGTCGTTATTTCGCGAGGCGGGATCAAAAGGGTTCCCAGGGTAGAGCCAGGCGATCGGGTCGCGATCGATATGGATGCTTACAGCACCTTCGGTTCCGATTAGTCGTGCTGCGTAGCCTTTCTTGTCAGATCCGTCGTTGGCAAAGGTTGTATAAGAAGCAGTGACACCACTGTTGAGTCGCCAGCGGGCGTGGATTTCGTTTCCGGCTAAGAGTCCAAGCCCTTCGGCTCCGTTGACCACGTCTTTGCGTGTCACCGGTTTACCGTTTTGCAGAATCGTGCCCGAACATGATTCTGGCTTGCCACCAAAGCACTGAAATAGGTTGAAAACGTGGCCACCGAGCACCCACACGTCTTCACCGCCGCCGCGCCTGTCACCTAGTCCGTGACCTCTGATCTCCAATAGGCGGCCGATCTCGCCGTTAGCGATCAGTTTATCGATTATCGGCAGAGCGGGATGATAGCGATTGCGATGGGCAACAGCGACTTTAGCACCGTGTTTTTCAGCTGCATTGACGATACGGTCGGCCTCGGCCGGCGTGCGGCAGAACGGTTTCTCCACGTAGAGCCCCTTCACACCGTTTTCGATAGCGGCGAGTGCCATTTGCATATGCTGGTCTGGGTGTCGGGGTGCGACGGATACAAACTCCGGTCTTAGTTCCGAGAGCATTTTACGATAGTCGCTAAAGCCTCGTTCGATTTTTAGTCGGCCCAACGCTTTCTCAAGCCCTTTGGAGTCAGCGTCGGCGACACCGACGATCTCAACACCCGGAATTTTTTGCCAGATGACATCTAGTCCGTGCCCGTAGTTGCCGCGTCCTGTGTGTCCAATCACCGCAGCTCGGCGTGAGCGAGAAGAATCGGCAGGAAATTTGGATACAAAGAGGGGGAGCGATGCGATAGTGAGGAAAGTGCGGCGCTTCATAAGTGAAAAACGAAATGAAGTGAGGTATCGTAGAATTCAAGATGATTCTCGATCGAAAAGCGAAAGCTTATTAGTTTTTATCCAAGGGAACGTTCTCATTTTGTTAGCGAATGAAATTTCGACATTCTGTACCGACAATCAATTCGGGTTCCTTATCTAAACTGGCTCCCTCTAGTGAATATAAATGCTTTCGGAGGTGAACGGGTACTTCCTAGTGATGCATGTGCTTAGGCTAGGTAAAGACCTGCTGATAATTCGAGAGCTTGTTTTCCAGAATTAGCAAAGATCTTCCTGCCATTTTTCGTTATAATGGAGGCCCACTTTCATTGACTATCGTAACGGTGCCGTGGCGTTCCGCACCCATGATCAAATCGAAATCTTCACCCCAACCGACTGACTCGAACTTGCTATGTATTCGTCCTCCTATTTTGAGAAAGATGGCGTGAATAATTGAGCAATCTTTGCGACCAGTTGATCCAATTGCCTGGAATAGGCGGGTTCCATTGCCTATTGGTCGAAGTCGGTTTCCGAAACTAATCCTGTCGATAACTGGTATGGAAATCTTACCAATCGGTTTTACTACAAACTGTCGAATAAAATCTCATGGTCAAAAGGGCCCCGTACTCGAGAAATAGTCAGCGAAGCATGGCTCGATAAGAAGTAACTTAACTACCTCTTTAACTGAAATAACCCAAAACGACAGAAGCATATGAAACTTCAAACTAGACTAAAAAACCCAATAAAGTGGATTATTCCTATACATCTTATTGCTGTATCCATCTGTTTTGGCCAAGAAAACGGTGAGGTTTTTGAACTAAGTCCATTTTCCGTAACTACGGATGGGGACATCGAGTATACTAGCCAAAACTCAATATCTGCAACGCGAACGAATGTCGGGATCAAAAATCTCCCTCAATCGATTGTAGTGTTTAACCAAGACCTTCTTGATGATACTAACCTTGTTAGTTTGACCGGCATCTTGGACATGGATGCGTCTTTCGTAAATGGATTTTCCTCAGAAGACGGTGTGAGCGGTGAAATACGTGCTCGGGGTATGGGGGTGTCCTCCGGTTCAGTTCTATTAGTCGACGGTTTTGAATCTTTAGCGACAAACTCAATCATACCAATAGTTGGGGTTGAACGTATTGAAATTCTCAAAGGACCGAATGCAGTGCTGTATGGCGAGACGAGTCCTGCTGGCGTGATAAACAGAATTAGTAAACGTCCGAGTTTCGACCGAGCCTTTGGATCGGTTACTGCGGCTATCGGTGATCCTAATACAAATTCGAAATATTCAACCGATTTTTCGATAGATTACTCAACTCCACTAGATTTGAAGTTTTTTCCGGAAGACTGGGGCGAATTCGCATTTCGTACAGAAATACAAAATGCGACGAGGGCACTTGTGAAGGATCAGGCAACAGCTAAGGCTTTTACGTCCTACAATGCCCTTAGTTGGCGGAAGGGGAAAACATCTTTAGACCTTGACCTTACGTACGGAAGAACAGCCGCCGACGTGCCATGGGCCATTGGTATAATGGTTGATAATGGTGGTTTGGGTGCCGACGGCTTCGCAACTGGGACAAGAAAATATGGGTTTAATAAGCCGGATGGTTCCTTTCATAAAATCGATGGAGCTCACGGTCTACGATACACACCAAGTGGAACAAGGACAGGTGATGATGATGCAAGAAAAACCGAGAACTTCACCTACAGAGCAGATTTCCAGCATCGTTTTAGCGAAAGGGTTTCTTTCCGCTCGCAGCTAAAATATGAAGATTTCAAGATCGACCGGATGGAGAATTTGATATTATCAGGGTCAGATGAGTGGCCGGTTAATAAACATCCAGATACTGGTAATTTAGTTATTGGATACACAAATCCAGATACAGGAGAATTTTTGCTAGGGGCACGGCCTGGGCGGGTATACGGACTAGAAAAATTCGACGAAGGTATCGGGGCATTGGACTGGTTAGTCCCAAGACGACCTAGATATCGACATGAAGACCGCCAGCGTATCGATATGAGGAATGAATTTCTGATCGAAGCAGAAACAGGCGGCTTAAAGCATAATCTACTGGTGGGCTACCAAATACAAGGCGACCGAGGAAGTCGTACCAGAGTAGAGGTGCGTAATCCTGGCAGTTTTCCTAATCCAGAAGATGTCGCCAATTACCCAGAGGATGGTAAGTGGGAATTTGTTAGCACGATAGATCCAATGGGCGGCGGGCCCCTGAATTTCCCTGCCAGCTCGTATCATGATGCACAGACAGGAGGGGCCTTTGTTCCTCGGGCGGACTACACGCAAATCCGACCAAACAACGTTGGAAAAGATACCAGCTCTTTCTACGTTAACGACCTAATTTCTGCGATGGATGATAGGCTATATATTAATTTGGGATATCGCGTACAGAAAGACAAGGATGTGCGAAGCAGTAATGTTAGGGAAGCTGATGGCGATCCCATTACATTAGGAGCCCTATATCATCTCAATGATGAAAGGTCGATTAGTATATATGCTAATGGAAACGAGACGTTTCAGCCGGTTTATACTGTCAGCGACGACGGTTACGACCTACCTCCTATCACGGGTGATCAATTCGAATTCGGGGTAAAAGTCGACCTAGGAGCACAGGCAGGAAAGCGCCCTGGATTACTTACTGGAAACCTGACTTATTTCGAATTGGAAATGGTAAATTTGCCAGTGAATATTTCCGAGGATGAGACTCAGAGCATATACAGACCAAGCGGGGTTGGTAGAACATCCGAAGGAATGGAGCTTTCGTTCTCGTCCAATCCGGCCAGAGGGCTCCGATTTTTCGGTAGTATGGCCTATTTGTTCGACTCCGAAAACCCAGCATTAGTGCGTAGGGGCAGTGACGAAGCGACTGTCAACTCAATCTCGGGCGGTAAACTATGGCCCGAAAACGTCTCCCAGTTTGTAGTCAACGCTCTAGCTCGGTATCAGGTGCTTGAAGGAGGAATGAAAGGCTCCTTCGTTTCACTAGGGTTGAGATATAATTCAAAGCGGAACAGCGAAGTTGATTTTGGAGGAGGTCTAACAAGGGCATTGCCCTATTTGTATCACGTTCCATCGGAGACGAAGCTTAACCTTGGCTTAGGGAAAGAGTTCGAGAGAGAGCGAAGCACTTGGAGAGTGGCATTGTTCGTAGACAACCTTACTGATGTCTTATCCACGGGTCGCTCGATCAATTTCAAGAGCAGCTTTGACCCAGGCCGAACTATTAGACTCCAATTCAAGAATAATTTCTAACAGTTTTCGCGTCGAAGAGACTTTTGGCCAACGTATGAGGTACTCCAATTATTTTGGAGTACCTCTGTTCGACTGAGTTAATTATTTAAGAGCGATATTCCGAGTCGTTTCCCGTTAAATACTTTCTCTACTATTAGATACGGGAGACGGTCCCAATAGGTTAGGGCTCCAACCCAATAGCCTAACCCTTCTTACTGCACTCTAGTGTCTTCATGTCGCTTGTTGAAACTATCGCCGGTGCGAATTCCCGCCAACTCGGATTTTAATCTCTTAGGGTTACCGATTGGCCTTCTACGAATTCAGGTATCATGAGATCACCTCTCTTAACGATGACTTCTCTATTCACAACTTTCATAGTTGCGTTGAAAATTCGTTTTGCGAACTTAGTTGGATCGATTGTATATCGGCTCGGAATGGGCGAATAATAATTGAGAAAGGAGTCATTGTCTCTACATATGATAGAAATATCATCTGGTATTTTGTATCCGCGTTCTTGCAGGTGAGACATTGTTGCAATGCATTTGAGAGAGCTTCCGATTAGCAGTGCTGTTGGTGGTTTGGACATATTAAAAATAAGGTCCAAAATTCGATGACATTTTTTCAAACTAGAACCGAGATCGAAGGTAGAGGTGCTCATTGACCCACTTGAAAAGTGTGCGAGACCCCGTTCTATAGTCTTAACGCATATTCGCCCCCCTCCCGTCATTCCGTCGTCATATACGTAAGCTATGTCCCGGTGGCCTTTTCCGTAGAAGTAGCCTAGGGCGTGCTGGCTTATCGATTGGTAGTCGGTATCAACAAATGGAAGGTCAATGTTAGCAGCGGGAGTACCAGCAACGACGCATGGGATCCTATTGTCTAAAAACCATCGTTGGATGGGTTTGGTTGTTCGATGCAGAATCCAGCAATCATGAGGAGACTGAGATTGGAATCTCTCCAATCGCTTTTCTATGCTGCCTTCGTACAGGTGATGCCCTTCGAATACGTCAAACTGTATTTCGTTTTTGAGGAGTAACTCGCGGAGTCTGCCAATCCATAGACCGAAATACGGTCGGACATCGGTCAAGGGGTCCGGCGTCATGATGCCCACTGAAAGATTGCGTCGTTTCCTTCTTGTAATATTGCTGAGCAATATCTTTGTACCTTTCTGTGCTACCGCTTTGGTTATGCCCTCGCGGCCAAGTTGTTTGAGGGCTGCCCTCAACGTAAATCGACTTATTTGGAGATCCTCGCAAAGTTCCCGCTCAGAGGGTAGCCACTTTTCCCATATACCTCTGCGAATTCCTTCTCGAAGAAAAGCACTCGTTTGACTCGCAAGCGATACTCTATGCGGGATCTCGAATTCTGGACTCATGTACAATCAGCTAGAAGCCAACTTGTACGGGATTCATACCAAACGGTCGCAATTGTCAAGATGTTCGCTGGCCCTCTAGGTCCAATCGCGTTTAATCCTTTTATATTTTGCCAAGACCAATTTGTATTTATCCTGAGAATCGTACGAGGTGAGTAAGTCGTTGCTTTATCCTCTTATAGACTTATGATATGTAGTATGCGTTTAATATTACTAGCCCCAATTTTTGCAGGGTCCGCAGCGATGATAAGGGAACAATCTTGGGCAGACGATGGGGATTATCCGACGATGAAGGTCGTGCTGTTTTTAATCGTTGACCTCGGCTGGATGGTTCTGGGATGTCAAGGGAGCAAGTATTATCAGACGCCAAATATCGATCAGATTGTATCGGAAGGTGGCCCTTCGGAAACGAACTATTTGCCGCAAACTAAGGAACCCATAGCTTTAACCAAAACAAATGCACCATGAACTCGACCGTTATTTTGGTTAAGTATATCAAACTCTTCACTTTCATTTCTCTAAACACTGCTTTGGTGTCAACGAACGGTTATGGAGAGGAAATCGAATACGAAGGCGATGTCATGGACGTACGGACAATTCGCCGGATCGAGCAGCATCCGCACGCTTGGCGTGTCTGGCAACCATTCATCATAAAAGGGCAAAAGAAGAATCACTTGATTGTGGCCTTCGGAGCTATGGTCAACGGCAAGAAAGACATGGGGGACATTCTGGCGACCGTTTCCAAAAATGATGGGGATACGTGGGAAGAGCCGTTTCCGATCTTCGATCATCGGCAGCGGAAGGGAGAATTGCAATTCGCGTATGCGAATCCCGTTCTCTACAAGATTCCAGGTCAGGAAGTGATTTGGTGTTACGCTATGCGTAGTCCGATCGCTTCTGAAAATAGCGAGGAATCGCATTTGGTCGCAGCTTTTACTGCTGATGGGGGATTTTCATGGACGCCCGTTGAAATGGCCATGCACTACACGGGTCCGCTAATTCTGAACGGTGGGGTCGTTGAGACTACGATAAAAGGGGAAAAACGATATCTCCTTCCGGCCCATCGCAATACTCTTGCATCAGACTCGAGAGGATCGCGCGATCATTTTATTCTGAGCAGTAGCAGCTTGTTGGAGTGGAAGTTGGAAGCTTTTATTCCTCAACCGACCGAGGCTCGGGTCTTCTTGCACGAGGGGAATATTGCTCCTTGGGGAAAAAAAGGAGAATTCAAAATGGTGATGCGAACGGCTGACTATGACGACACGAGTCTCACCACTAGCCCGCCGCGGGCATATTCCAGCGTTAGCACGAATGGGGGTCGTAACTGGAGCGTTGCTCAGCCGGAGCCTAATTTACACAATGCAAAATCGAAAGGCTTCTTTGGCCAGTCGTCAAACGGGACCCATATTTACGTCTATAATGACGGTCCTGCTCAGCGCGGTAAGGCTCCAGGATTCCCAAATGGGGGCCGCACTTCCTTGCGTTATAAGATAAAACCCGCTGGGGAAGACTGGAGCGAGGAGATGACGTTTTACGACGCGGGAATCAAGAACTCCTATCCCACTCTTGCCGAAGTGGCGCCGGGAGATTTTCGCTGCGTATGGGATAGCGGCACCGCCACTACGCCACGAACTCACATCCATTTTGGAAAACTCAAACTCAATCCATGACATCCACTCGTTTACGTAACCAAATCGTCGAGGGAGAAACGGTCTTCGGCACGCTTATTGTTTCGCCTTCGCCGCGCTGGCCCGAAGCTGTGTGCGATTGTGGGCTCGATTTCGTATTCATTGATACCGAGCACATCGCGATCGATAGAGCCGAATTGAGTTGGATGTGCCAAACATACGCCGCACTTGATCTCCCTCCGATTGTGCGTATTCCATCCCCCGACCCCTACACGGCGACTATGGCTCTCGATGCTGGAGCGGCAGGAATAGTCGCTCCCTATATGGAAACCGCAGAGCAGGTGCAGGCTCTGCGTGGTGCAGTCAAAT
>Ga0163109_10001269_pt1 | contig 20060 bp, 16 predicted proteins | sample CRUFie1St13metaG_FD_108704 | JGI IMG/M metagenome (GOLD analysis project Ga0163109, IMG submission 108704) | Marine microbial communities from the Costa Rica Dome - CRUD Field 142mm St13 metaG | ecosystem: Environmental > Aquatic > Marine > Oceanic > Photic zone | place: Costa Rica: the Eastern... | reverse complement strand
TCTCCATGGAGTACAAATGCAGTGGAAATTTGTCACAATATGGGGTTAAATTCTGTGGTTAGAATCGAAAAATATAATCTAAAAAGTGATGATTCAATTGATTTTGACCCTATGTTAAATGAAAAGTTCAGTTCTCTTACTCAGGATCTCTTTAAGATAAATATCATCCCAGAGAAAATTATAAATATTAATGATATTGAAAAATATAATCTAAAAGAAGGTTTATCATTAAGTACAGATGAAATTTCCTATCTCAATAATGTTTCAAAAAGAATAAACCGAAAACTAACTGACTCTGAGATATTTGGGTTTTCACAGGTTAATTCTGAACATTGTAGACATAAAATATTCAACGGAAAATTTGTGATTGATGGTCAAGAGAAAGAAGAAAGCTTATTTTCATTGATTAAAAAAACATCAAAAACAAATCCAGAAAATATAGTTTCTGCATACAAGGATAACGTTGCATTTATAAAGGGGCCAAAAGTTATTCAATTTGCACCCTCCAAATCCGATGAATCAAACTACTACATTTCTAAAGAAATTGACACAGTAATCTCCTTAAAAGCAGAAACTCACAATTTTCCCACAACGGTTGAACCATTTAACGGGGCAGCAACAGGATCTGGTGGTGAAATTAGAGATAGATTAGCTGGAGGAAGAGGATCAATACCATTAGCTGGAACTGCAGTTTACATGACACCATATTCCAGAATCAATAATAAAGAATGGGAAAATAATATTGAAGAAAGAAAATGGTTATATCAAACTCCGGTTGAAATATTAATAAAAGCCTCTAATGGTGCTTCAGACTTTGGAAATAAATTTGGACAACCACTCATTTCTGGGTCTGTCCTTACTTTTGAAAACGATAATGATGGAGAAATACAATCTTATGACAAAGTAATAATGTTAGCTGGTGGAATTGGTTTTGCCAACAAAGAGCACTCTGTCAAAAATAAGCCTGAGAAAGATGATTTGATTGTAATTATGGGTGGTGATAATTACAGAATTGGTATGGGTGGAGCAGCTGTTTCGTCGGCAGACACCGGAGAGTTTTCTACTGGAATTGAATTAAATGCTATTCAAAGGTCAAACCCTGAAATGCAAAAAAGAGTAGCAAATGCTATCAGAGGCACTTTAGAAAATGACAAAAATTGTATTGTCTCAATTCATGATCATGGTGCGGGTGGTCATTTAAATTGTTTGACTGAGCTAGTTGAGGAAACAGGAGGATTTATCAAATTGGATAATTTACCCATTGGAGACCCAACACTTTCAAATAAAGAAATAATTGGAAATGAATCTCAAGAGAGAATGGGATTAATTATAAAAAAAGAAAATATTGATGAATTTATAAGGATATGTGAGAGAGAAAGAGCTCCTGTATACATAGTTGGTCGAGTTACAGATGATAATAGATTCACTATACACTCTGAAAAATCAAATCTTAGCTGCGTTGACCTTGATTTAGGTCATTTTTTTGGAAGCTCTCCCAAAACCATTTTGAAAGATCAAAGTATCTCTAAAAAATATAAAAATATTGAATATTCTAATGGACTTATTCATAATTACATCAAGCAACTATTTAGCTTAGAATCTGTAGGCTGTAAAGATTGGTTAACAAATAAAGTTGACAGATGTGTTGGGGGAAAAGTTGCAAAACAACAATGTGTTGGTGAACTTCAGTTGCCTCTTAATAATTGTGGAGTAATGGCGTTAGACTACTCTACTAAACATGGTGTAGCAACATCCATTGGACACTCTCCGGTATCAGCATTAATTGATCCTAGTGCAGGAAGTAAAAATAGTATAGCTGAAGCATTAACCAATATAATTTGGGCTCCGATTAAAAATGGTTTAAAAGGAGTCTCTTTATCAGCTAATTGGATGTGGCCATGTAAGAATAAAGGTGAAGATACTAGACTTTATAAAGCCGTTGAATCAGTTTCAAAATTTGCAATTGAATTAGGTATTAATATTCCAACAGGCAAGGATTCTTTATCAATGAATCAAAAATATGAAAAGATAGAGGTTAAGTCCCCCGGAACTGTAATTATATCGGCAACTGCTCATTGTAATAATATTTATAATATTATTGAACCCGTATTTAGACTTGACGAAGGATCTATTTTTTATATTAATCTATCCTCAGATGATTTTAAATTAGGTGGATCAGCCTTTTCTCAAATAATTGGTAGTATCGGAAATAATACACCAACTATAATAAATTCAAAATATTTTGTCAATGTTTTTGAAACAATCCAAAAAATGATAAAAAATAATCTTATTGTAGCAGGCCATGATATTGGTTCAGGAGGATTTATTACATCTCTAATGGAAATGTGTTTTTCCAGTAAAAATATTGCTGCAAACATTGATTTGTCATCATTAAATGAAAATGATACAGTCAAAATACTTTTTTCAGAAAATTGTGGAATAATTATTCAGGGGAAAGATGACGAAATAGAAAAAGAATTAATCGATAATGGGATAACTGCCTACAAAATCGGTAAAGTTATCAAGGGAAATAAGTTGGAAATAAAAAATCAACAAAATAAATTTTTATTTGATTTGGAAAAATATAGAGATTATTGGTTTCACACTTCTACTCTACTCGACAGAAAACAAACTTCTAACAACCTAGCTGATGTTAGATTTAAAAATTATAAGAATCAACCACTCAAATATAAGTTTCCTAAAAATTTTACTGGAAGTTTATCAAAATTGGCATCTGGAAAAAAGCCAAAAGCAGCAATATTAAGAGAAAAAGGCAGCAATAGTGAAAGAGAATTAGCTAATGCTCTGCATCTTGCAGGATTTGATGTTAAAGATATTCATATGACTGATCTGATTTCTGGAAAAGAAACATTAGAAGACATGAAATTTTTAGGAGCGGTTGGGGGTTTTTCTAACTCTGATGTTCTTGGTTCAGCTAAAGGATGGGCAGGATCATTTAAATATAATGAAAGGGCAAGAAAAGCCTTAGAGAACTTTTTTTCCAGAAAGGATACCTTATCTATTGGTATATGTAATGGATGTCAATTATTTATGGAACTTGATTTAATATATCCAAGACATAAAAACCATGGAAAAATGACATTTAATGATTCAAGAAAACATGAAAGCAATTTCACATCTGTAAGAATAAAAGCCAATAATTCAATTATGTTAAGCTCACTTGAACAGTTAACTTTAGGGGTGTGGATCAGTCATGGTGAGGGGAAATTTAAACTTCCATACCATAAAGAAAATTATAATATAGTTGCGGAATACGGATATCCAGATTATCCCTCTAACCCAAATGGATCAGATTACAATACAGCCATGCTAAGTAGCGATGACGGCAGACATCTTGTAACAATGCCACACATAGAAAGATCAATATTTAAATGGAATTGGGCATATTACCTAGATGGCAGGGATGATATATTAAGCCCATGGATATTGGCTTTTTTGAATGCCAAAAATTGGATTTTAAAAAATTCCTGACTTTTCGGAATAATATTTGCCTTAGACTTGTAAAAAATTAATGAAAAAAGATCTGTTTTTTCTTCTTTTAATTATAATTTCAAGGCTTGGGTTTTCACAACAGTCAGATATTTTCTATAAAATAAAAATCAATTATTCAAATCAAGAGGATTTATTGAAACTTTCTAATAACGGTGTTTGTATTGATCATGGTTTAAACAAAAAAAATCATTTTTTTATCTCAGATTTTTCCAAAAATGATCTTGAAATAATAAATTCATTAGGATATGATTATGAAATATTAATTGAGGATGTTACTAAATATTATCAAAACAGGAACAAATCTAAATCCAATATTAAATCAAATGAGTTTTGTAACTCAGAAAACAACGATTACACTACTCCAGAAAACTATGATGTAAAAGACGGAAACGATTTTGGTGGTTTTTACACTTATGATGAAATGATAAGTGAACTTGATGACATGTACACCCAATATCCAAGTTTGATTTCGCAAAGGGTAGATATAAAAGATAATAATTACAATGGGACACCTCATATTCATGAGACATATGAGGGAAGATTTTTACAAATAGTTAAAATATCTGATAATCCAAATGTAGATGAGGATGAGCCTCAAATTTTATATACTGCTCTTCACCACGCAAGAGAGCCCGGGTCCATGCAGCAATTGATTTTTTTTATGTGGTATTTACTTGAAAACTACGATTCTAATGATAGTATCAAACAGATTTTAGATAACTCTGAGCTGTATTTTGTTCCATGTGTTAATCCCGACGGATATATCTATAATGAGACTAGCGAACCAAGTGGTGGTGGAATGTGGAGAAAAAATAGAAGGGATAATCACGGAGTGGATAACAATAGAAATTATTCTTACATTGATGAGAATGGCAGCGAAGTCTGGAATACTTCTGGCACATCAAATAATCCAAACGGCAGTACCTATGCTGGGGATGAACCTTTTTCTGAAGCTGAAAATAGAGCTATCAGATATTTAGTTGAATCAAAAAATTTCAAATTAGCCCTTAATAATCATACTTATGGAAATTTAGTTTTATATCCATATGGATATGATTACAATCAACCAACCGAAGATAATGAGATTTATGAATTTATAACTTCAGAACTTGTAAGTGAAAACAACTATGATAATATAATAAGTGCAGACTTGTATCCCGCTGCAGGTGATAGTGATGATTTTATGTACGGTATGTTAATCACAGAAGATAATGAAACCAGAGAAAAAATATTTGCGATGACCCCAGAAATTGGAAGCTCATTTTGGCCTCAGGCATCAACTATTGAAGGTCTTTGTAAAGGTATGATACATTTAAATCTAACTGCCGCTAAAATGATAGGAAATTATGCAATTCTTGAAGACAATACACCAAATTTCATTGCTGATACAAATTTTCAGTCATATTTTAGTATTCAAAGGCTAGGCATAATTGAAAATGGAAATTTTTCTATTTCTTTAATTCCAGTTTCAACAAATATAAATTCAGTATCATCAGAAATTAATTTAAATTCTCTACAAATTGGTGAAATTATTGAAAGTAGTATCGAGGTTAATTTAGACGATTCAATCAATGAAGGGGATAGCATTGTTTATAAATACATTTTAAATAACGGTTTATACGAAGAAGAAATATTGATCAATAAAATATACGGAGAACCACAAATAATTATTGAGGACGAAAGCGATAATTATACTAATTACTGGAGCAATGATTCAGATTGGTCTAATACATACGAGGAATATTTTTCACCTTATACTAGTATAACAGACTCACCATACTGGAATTATAGCAATAACTCACAAGAAATAATTCAATTAATAAATACAGTTGACCTATCAGGTATCGTTTATGCCGAAATCAATTTTGATGCCAAATGGAATATTGAGTCAGGATATGATTACGTACAACTGGAAATTTCTGCTAATAATGGAAACTCATGGATTCCACAATGTGGAAAATACACAACCAAAGGCATTGAAACACATGATTATGCCTTAGATGAACCCCTATACGATGGAAATCAATCCGATTGGATTAATGAGAGCATATCATTAACAGATTATATAGGTCAAGAAATTTTAGTTAGATTTAAACTATATACGGATGGAGGAGTGCGCAGAGATGGATTCTATTTTGATAACTTCAAAATTAAGGGTCTCTCAGAAAACTTAGATATTTTTGAAAATAAAAAAACACTTTCAAAAATTTATCCAAATCCAATTACTAATTATTTAAATATTATTTCTAGTGAATTTATAAATAAACTTGAGATTTATGATTTATTAGGTAAAAAGATTAAAGAAATTAAGAAAAATAATATTGAGACGGTTAATCTGTCAGAAATTGATTTTGGTATTTACATTATTAAATTATACTCCGGAAATAATATCGAAAATCATAGAATTATAAAAAAATAAAATAATTAGTTAAATTTACTCTGCAAGCACTATATATTATTTGATAAGTAAAGGTTGTGAATTCAGGTTTAAGAAAAAGAGTTGATTTTGTATTCAGACAAAGTTGGAAAAACATTGAAAGAATGTATAATAATGAAGCGTCAAAATATGATGTAACATTCTCTATTGGTTTCACATTAATAAGTATTGATCCAGAAAAAGGTAGCCCTTCAACATCAATTGGACCAATAATGGGCTTAGAATCAAATAGTATCTCAAGAATATTAAATTCTATGGAAAATAAAAATTTAATTACTAGAAGACCAAACCCCAATGATGGAAGAGGTATTATAATATCTCTAACAAAGCTAGGTCTAAGAAAAAGAGAAATAGTCATACAAAAGATAAGACAATTTAAAAATTTATTGAGATCTAGAATAGACCCATCAGATTTAGAAGCATTTCATAGAGTTTCATCACAAGTGAATGAGATTATTGAAGATGATGATGTTTTTAAAATTTAAAATTCCCTTTCTTTAATAAGCTCAGCTTCACTATTTATTTCATTTTGCGGAATCACCTTTAGAAAAGTTTCATGCTGCTCAATAGAATGAGCTATTTTATCGATTATATCATCTGTGGATTCGTTTTCATAATCAATTTTAAGAGGCTCCTTTATAATCATGGTTTGAAGAATATTTTTTTTCTTAATTCTCAAACCTTTTTTATCAAAAGATCTACGAAAACCATCAATTACAATGGGAACAACGACTGGTTTGTATTGTTTTATCAAATATGCTGTGCCTTTCCTTATTGGTTTGAAAGGAGTTGTGGTACCTTGAGGAAAAGTAATAACCCAACCATCATTTAATGCTTTTCCTATATTCGAAATATCACTAAATTTCACTTTTCTATTTACGTGTTCACCATTACTTCTCCAAGTCCTTTCAATACTAACAGAACCAGCATAAGCTAATATTTTTGGTATTAAACCCGCATTCATAGTTTCTTTTGCAGCTATAAAGTATATATTAAGTTTTGGATTCCATAAATAGCCAATATTTTTGATAGAATCAACTCTACCTTTCAAACTAGCATTAAATACATGAAACATAGCTACAACATCAGCAAAATATGTTTGATGATTTGAGATAAATAGTACATTGGAATCATTTAAATTTCTAATTATTTCAGAACCTTCAATCTTTAATTCATTAAAGCCACGATACCTCCGGTGGGTATAAGCGCCAAGTATTCTTATAAGCCATTTTTTTAAAAAAAGTATATGTCCAAAAGGATTTCTTTTAAAAAATTGCATAGCTTGTAATCTAATTTAAAATTTAAAGTGCCGCTAAGTATCTCTCAGCATCTAATGCAGCCATACAACCTGTTCCAGCTGCAGTTATAGCTTGTCTATAGGTATGGTCTGCTGCATCACCTGAAACAAAAACTCCTTCAACATTAGTTTTAGTTGAACCTAGTTCATTTATAATATACCCCGTTGAATCCATATTTAGAAAAGGCTTAAAAATATCCGTGTTAGGCTTGTGTCCAATTGCAACAAAAAATCCTGTTGCCGGTATTTCTTTTAACTCCTCAGTAATATTATTTTTGGTTAGTATCGATGTAACAACTTGACCATCACCCTTTACCTCCACTGTCGATGTATTATAAAGAATTTTAATATTTTCTGATTTCTTTACCCTTTCTTGCATAATTTTTGAAGCTCGAAATTCATCTCTTCTTACTAGCATTGTTACCTTGCTACATAATTTTGAGAGATAATGAGCCTCCTCACATGCAGAATCACCACCACCAACAATTACTACCTCTTGGTTCTTGTAAAAAAACCCGTCACATACAGCACAAGCTGACACTCCACCTCCTGATTCCAAGTATTTTTTTTCCGATTCTAAACCTAAATATTTTGCAGATGCGCCAGTAGAAATAATTACAGTTTTACATTCTAACTCATGCTCATCATTAACCCACAATTTTAATTGATTACTAAAATCAACCTTGGTTATCCAACCATTTCTTATATCGGTACCAAATCTTTCAGCTTGCTTTTGTAGTTCAATCATCATATCGGGGCCTGAAATACCGTCAGGATAACCTGGAAAATTTTCTACATCCGTAGTTGTAGTTAACTGACCTCCGGGTTGTATTCCCTGATACAAGACAGGATTCATATTTGCTCTAGCAGCATATATTGCGGCCGTATATCCTGCAGGACCTGATCCAATAATAAGACAATTTATTTTTTCACTCATCATCATTTTATTTGATTAACAAAAATATGTAATTATTGTTTATTTGAGGCATTCATTTTAGCATTTAATAACTAGTTTTTTGTAATTTCATTATATGAAGAGATTTGTTCAATTATTCGTTGTTTTTTGTTTTCTAAATAGTTTATATTCTAATGAGTTAAAATATGAATTAGTTGTTGATAATCTTGAAGTTCCATGGGCATTTGTTTTTTTGCCTGATAATTCAATTTTAATAACTGAAAGAAAGGGTGAATTAATACATTTTAAAAATGGTGTCAGAAATAAGATCAAAAATCTTCCTGAAATAATCTCAAAAAATCAGGGAGGACTTTTAGATATTGAGCTACACCCAAATTACTCAGAGAATAACTGGATTTATATATCCTATTCGTCTTCTAATGACAAAAACCCTGGGACAAATACAACTATTTTAAGATTCAAATTAAATGGGGGCTCAGCTGAAAATCAAGAAATTATATATAAGGCCAAACCTAATTCTAAAAGAACTTTACATTATGGAAGTAGAATAGTTTTTGATAAAGAAAATTATATTTTCTTCAGTATTGGTGATCGAGGTAATAGAGATCTTAATCCTCAAGATATTTCAAGAGATGGTGGTAAAATATACAGATTACATGATGATGGAAGAATTCCAATTGATAACCCCTTCGTAAATGAAAAAAATTCAAAAAAGGCAATATTCAGCTATGGACACAGGAATCCACAAGGCATGTTCTATGATAAAAATGAGGATAAGATATGGATTCATGAACACGGCCCTAGAGGTGGAGATGAAATTAATATAATAAAGTCTGGAAATAATTATGGATGGCCATTGGCTAGTTACGGAATAAATTACATAGGAACAAAATTTACCGATAAAACCTCTATTAGAGGAATGATTGACCCAATTCATTATTGGGTTCCTTCAATTGCACCAAGTGGAATGGTATATGTTGATAATCCAAATTATCCAACATTGAATAAAAGCATACTAATCGGATCTTTAAAATTTCAGTATCTGCATCAATGTCTAATCGAAAACGGGGAAATAATTAAGGAAAACAGATTATTGGATCAGATTGGAAGGGTTAGATCTATTGAATTAGATAGTGATAAAAATATATATGTTGGAGTTGAAAACTTGGGTATTATTAAAATAATTGAATAGCATGTTCATTATAGGAATCACAGGAGGAACAGGTAGTGGTAAAACTACAATTATTAATAAAATAAATAAATTGTTTGATCAATCAAATATTGGCCTGTTGTCCTCAGATTCATATTATAAAGACAATAGTAATTTAAAGTTTAGTGAGAGAGATAACTTAAATTATGATACACCGGATGCAATAGACTTTGATTTACTAAATAATCATATTAGACTTCTAAAATCTGACAAAGATATTAATGTGCCCCACTACTGTTTTAGCACACACCTTAGACTTAATACCTCAACAGTGTTTAAGCCAAAAAAAATTTTAATAATTGAAGGTATTTTAATTCTTAATAATAGAACTTTAAAAAATCAAATTAATTACAGTGTTTTCCTTGATTGTTCTAGAGATACAAGGTTTGAAAGAAGACTCAAGAGAGATATAAATGAGAGAGGAAGAAATTATGAGGATGTGATTAAATTATTTGAAAATCGTTTGGATAAGATGCATCAAATTCACGTGAAACCAATGAAAAAAGAATGTGATTTAGTTTTGAATACAGAAAAAAATACTAACATTGATCTTCTCATTGACGTTATAAAAAAGAATACGAAATGAAAAATGGACTTTTAAAATTGATTAAGAGCACCTATGGTATCATTATAGTTTTATTCATTATTTGGATGATTTTTTTTGACAGTAATTCATTTATTATACATAATGAGTTAAATAATGATATAAATGAATTGAATGATCAAAAATCTTATTATGAAAAGGAAATAGCAAAAGATAATATAGAATTACAACTGATACAATCAGACTCAGGTCTTGAAAAATATGCCAGAGAAAAGTTGTACATGAAAAAAGATAATGAGGAAATTTTTATTATTGAATATGATACAATTTCGGATTAAATGAAAGAATCAAAAAATTTAGAAAAAGCGTGGAAAGATAAAATTATTTCAGATCTTGGAAGAGATCACTATAAAAAATTATTTTCTACGAGCAATGAAGGCATAACTATTTCTCCTCATTACTCCTCAAATAAAAATTCCTTAATTAATCCAGAAAAATTATTATTTCCAAAAGAATGGAATATTATTAACGAAATACAATGCGATAAAACCACAAACCTCAATGAACAAATAAAGCGATTATATGAAAATGAAATAAAAAATTTAATTATATGTAATTATGAAGATCAATTTATTGATAATTCTTTTTTAACTCAGGGAAATATATATTTTAAATCGGAAACACCTGTAAAATATAATTCTGAATTTAAACTATTAATTGAACCTAACTTAGATAGCAAAGAACCAATAGATTTAAATAAATTTTATTATGAAAACTTCAGATTAAATTTATCTTCAGAGTTTTTTAAAAAATCTGGAGCAAACATTGTTCAAGAAATTGCATTTACACTCTCCGCTGGGATTGATTATGTTAATAAATTTGGAAAAACTCTATTAAACAAAATATCATTCGAGTTAATTCAGGGTAACAATTATTTTTTTGAAATTGCAAAAATTCAAGCAACAAGGATTTTGTGGAGTATTATTTCAAAGAAATATGGCAATCAAATAGATGATTGTATTATCATTACAAAACCAACAACTAAAAATAAAACAACTAAAAATTATAATAACAATATAATTAGAACCACATCAGAGTGTATGTCAGGGATATTGGGTGGTTGTGATTTTATAAAATCTATTCCTTATGATATAAAATTCAATGATGAAAACGAGTTTTCTCAAAGAATTACCAATAATCAACTTTTAATTCTAAAAAATGAAACATTAATTGGATCTGTTAATAATGCAATAAGTGGTAGTTATTATATCACATATTTAATCGAAAAATTGGCTGAAAAATCTCTTGATTTAATAAAGAAAATTCAAAATAATGGTGGATACTTTAATGATCAAAAAATTCAAGTGATTTTTCAAGAGATCTTATTGAACAAAAAGAAAGAAAAAGAACAATATGAGTCGGGTTACAAACTTTTAATTGGTCAAAATAAATTTACAAATGATTAGAGAAGATTTAAACAAACTTGATTTAGCCGACTTTAAACCCATAAAAAGGGTTAATGATAAACAAATTTTTTATGAAACTGATGAAAAAATCTCTGTAAAGAATTATTACAGTTCAGATGATTTATCAAATCATAATCACTTGCATTCAATTGCTGGCTTACCACCATTTGTTAGAGGACCATATTCATCCATGTATACCAATAGACCTTGGACTATAAGACAATATGCTGGCTTTTCAACTGCCAAAGAGAGTAATCAATTTTACAGAGAAAATTTAAAGGCAGGGCAAAAAGGACTTTCTGTTGCATTTGATTTACCAACCCATAGGGGTTATGACTCTGATAATCCTAGGGTAATTGGAGATATTGGCAAAGCTGGGGTGGCGATTGACACAGTAGAGGATATGAAAATTTTATTTGAAGGCATACCTCTTGATAAAATGAGTGTATCAATGACCATGAATGGAGCTGTGCTTCCAGTTATGGCATTTTATATTGTTGCAGCTGAAGAGCAAGGAGTAGATATTTCTAAACTTTCTGGCACAATACAAAATGATATTCTAAAGGAATATATGGTAAGAAATACCTTCATATATCCCCCAGAAGAATCAATAAGAATTATAGCTGATATTTTTGAATTTACGAGTAAAAATATGCCAAAATTTAATAGTATAAGTATTTCTGGTTATCATATGCAAGAAGCTGGTGCAAGTGCTGATCTTGAACTTGCTTACACCTTAGCAAATGGAATTGAATATGTTAAAACCGGAATTAAAGCTGGTCTTAAAGTTGACGAATTTGCCAACAGATTTTCTTTTTTTTGGGGAGTTGGAATGAATCACTTTATGGAAATAGCTAAAATGAGAGCGGCTCGCTTTCTTTGGTCAAAATTAATGAAACAATTTAATCCTGAAAATTATAAATCTTACTGTCTTCGTGCTCACTGCCAAACAAGTGGTTGGAGTTTAGCTGAACAAGAACCGTTTAATAATATTACCAGAACAACAATTGAAGCATTATCAGCAGTTTTTGGAGGAACACAAAGTCTTCATACAAATTCATTAGATGAAGCTATAGGATTACCAACAAAATTTTCATCAAAAATTGCCAGGGATACTCAACTTATAATACAGGAAGAAATTGATGTTTGTAATACAGTTGACCCATGGGGTGGAAGTTATTATGTTGAAAGTTTGACACATCAACTTATAGAAAGAGCTATGATTCACATCAATGAAATTAATGACGCAGGAGGCATGACAAAAGCAATTGAAAAGGGATTACCGAAAATGAGGATCGAACAGGCCGCAACACAAAAACAAGCTAAAATTGATAATAAAGACCTCATAATTGTAGGGGTTAACAAATTTAAACTGGAAGACGAGGAAATAATTAATTTTTTAGAAATTGATAATCAAGAGGTAAAAAATAATCAGCTAAAAAAATTAAAAAAAGTAAAAAATAACCGAAATGAAACTGAAGTTCTTGAAATATTGAATGAGCTAAGTTTAGCTGCAAAGAAGAAAAATAAAAATTTATTAGCTTTATCGATAAAAGCTGCCAAAGCTAGAGCAACATTAGGGGAAATATGCACAGCTTTAGAAAAAGAATTTGGACGTTATAAGTCTGAAATTAAAAGTTTTACAGGAGTATATAAATCAAATATGAAGGATAATGGTTCTTATTTAAATGCAGTAAATCTCTCAGATAAATTTGCTGAGATTGATGGTAGAAGACCTAGAATTTTAATAGCAAAAATTGGACAAGACGGACACGATAGAGGGGCAAAAGTTATTGCAACTAGTTTCGCAGATATTGGATTTGATGTAGATATAGGGCCATTATTTCAAACTCCAGAAGAGGTTGCCAAACAGGCGGTTGAAAATGACGTACATATTATTGGGATATCATCTCTTGCTGGTGGTCATAAAACTCTAGTACCAAATCTGATAAAAGAATTAAAAAAGTACGACTGTGATGATAAAATGATTGTAGTTGGCGGAGTTATTCCAAAAAAAGATTATGGCTTTTTGTTTGATAAAGGGGTTAAATGCATTTTTGGTCCTGGTTCTAATATAGGCGAATCAGCTTGTACTATACTTGAATCACTTATCAATACCCACGGTTAATTTTACTGTTAACATTTTAAAATTTCTTTAACAAGAAATTGTTCATATTACGTTTTATTAATTGTAAATTTAAAATTCATTATTTCATTAAAATGAGCAAGATTATTGCTGTTTCTAATCAAAAAGGTGGAGTTGGAAAAACAACTACTTCGGTTAATTTATCTTCTGCACTTGCAGCTTTAGAAAAAAAAGTCTTACTAATTGATTTTGATCCCCAAGCAAATGCAAGCTCATCTATAGGGGTCAAGGTAGATATTGGAAATAAAACAATTTATAATTTATTGGAAAATGAGTGTTCAACTAATGAGTGCATTTATAAAACTAAACTAAAGTTCCTTGATGTTATTCCCGCCCACATTGATTTAGTAGGAATAGAGATTGAATCGGTCAACATGATTGAAAGAGAGTATTTATTAAAGAATGCTATTATGGAAGTTGTAACAAATTATGATTTTATAATTATTGACTGCCCTCCTTCTCTGGGATTATTAACAATTAACGCATTGTCTACATCTGATTCAGTGTTGATTCCAATACAATGTGAATATTTAGCACTTGAAGGTTTGGGTAAACTCTTAAATACTATAAAAAGTATACAAAAAATCCACAATGAAAACCTGTCAATAGAAGGTCTTCTTTTAACTATGTATGACACTCGTTTAAATCTTTCAAATCAGGTTAAAAAAGAAGTAAAAACTCATTTCAACGAAATGGTATTTAAAACGGTTATTCATAGAAATGTAAGATTAGGTGAGGCAACAAGTTACGGCAAAAGTATCATTGATTATGATGTTAGCAGCAAAGGAGCTGATAATTATTTAAATTTGGCAAAAGAACTTATTTCAAAAACTTACAATGGCTAAAGCAATAAAGAAACAGGTTTTAGGTAGAGGATTAACATCTATTTTAGAAGATTCAAATAATAATCCTGGATCAATTTCTAACATAAGCAAGAATTATAGTACAGAAATTGATATATCAAAAATTGCCCTAAATCCATTTCAACCAAGATCAGCCTTCAACAAAGAAAAATTAGACGAATTGGTTATTTCTATTAAAAATATTGGACTAATTCAACCTATAACAATAAAAAAAATATCTAAAAATAAGTTTCAATTAATTTCAGGAGAGAGAAGATTAAGAGCATTTAAAAAGTTAAAGGTTAATAAAATACCATGCTACATAAGAAAGGCTGACGATCAACAATCGCTTGAAATGGCATTAGTTGAAAATATACACAGACAAGACTTGGATTCTATTGAAATAGCTATTTCTTACAAAAGACTAATTGAAGAAATCAAACTTACGCAGGAGGAATTGAGTGAAAAAATCGGAAAAAAAAGATCAACAATAACAAATTACTTGAGATTACTCAAGCTTAATCCGATAATACAAAGTGGTATAAAAGATGGTTTCATTTCAATGGGACATGGGAGGGCAATGATAAATATTGATGATGAAAAACTACAGCTTTCAATTTACGAAAGAATAATTTCAAAGAATTTGTCTGTTAGAAATACTGAAAAACTAATTAGCTCCTTAAAAAGTCCTATTAAAAAAAATATAAACGATAATCATGGCGATCATTTTTTAAAACAAAAAATTAAAGCTGAAAAAAAACTTCAAACTAAAGTTGATTTTATTTTTAATAAAAATAAAACTGGCAAAATCGTTTTAAATTTTAAATCAAAATCTGATTTTTTGAGATTAATTAAAAAAATCAATGAATAAATTTTTATTATATATCATTCTATTTTTTGTTTCTATTTTTAGTTATAGTCAAAATGAGGATTACGATAAAGACTTGGAAATAGCTTTAAGACCATCTAAAGCTACATTTTATTCTGCTGTACTTCCAGGATTAGGTCAAGCATATAATAAAAAATATTGGAAAATACCTATTGTTTATAGTGCACTTGCAACAGGTTTATATTTCTATAATGAAAACGACAAAAATTATAAAAGATACCGTAATGCTTACAAAAGAAGATTAGCGGGTTTCACTGATGACGAATTTTACGGAAACGGTGCTTCTCCTTCAATATCTGATGACGGATTAATTAGGGCACAAAGTACTTTAAAAAGAAATAAAGAGCTTTCTATTTTAGTTACAGTTGGTTTATACATATTAAACATTATTGATGCAAACGTAGATGCACATTTATTGCAATATAATCTGGATGATAATTTATCTTTAAGACCTAATTTCGAATTTAACGAAGTCGATAATAAATCTAATTTTGGAATTTCTTTAAACATTAAGTTATGAGCGAAATAATATTGATTTTATTGATTTTAAATTTTATTCATGGAATAGGTACGTGGAAATTGTACAAGATTTCCGGTAATAAGGCATTTCATTCATTTATTCCTGTATACAATGTATTTGTGTTACTAAAAATAATAAACAGACCTTGGTGGTGGATTTTTATTATTATGATGCCTGTATTGAATACAATTATAATTCCGGTTATTTGGGTTGAACTTTCAAGAAGTTTTAAGAAAAATTCATACACTGATACTTTTTTGGCTATTTGTACATTTGGTTTTTATAACTATTACCTAAACTATTTTAAAAATTTAGAATATATTGAAGATAGAGATATTAATCCCAAAAGCTCAAATGGAGAGTGGACTAGCTCAATAATTTTTGCTGTAATTGCTGCAACATTTGTCCACACATACTTTATGCAACCATATACCATACCTACTTCTTCTCTAGAAAAATCACTTTTAGTTGGAGATTTTTTATTTGTAAGTAAGTTTCACTATGGCGCAAGAGTTCCTATGACAACAATTGCGACTCCAATGGTGCATGATACTATACCTATCATTAAGACCAGATCATATCTTAATAAAAAACAGTTACCAATCTTAGCAGAACTTCCATACACAAGACTTCCTGGTTTTCAAAAAATTAAAAGAAATGAAATAGTATGTTTCAATTGGCCTGTTGATACTTTTAAAAACATGTATTACACTGACAAATATTATTATAAACCAATTGATAAAAAAACAAATTATGTAAAGAGAGCTGTTGGTATAGCTGGAGACACTCTTGAGGTAATTAATGGATATGTTTATATAAACGGAGAAAAAAATCAATTACCCGAAAGAGCTAAATTACAATTTTCATATTTGGTTCAACCTAAAAAGAATAAGTTCAATCAAAAGATTATGGTAAATAATTATGATATAACTGATAGATTTGGTCCAATAAATAGTAACTATACTTATAAATTCATGGGTATTAGTGATGCTTCTCTTGAAAAACTTAAAAAAGACACTAACGTTGATTGGATTAAAAAAGACATCCTTCCAAAAGGAGTAAAAGATCCATCAATTTTTCCTCAAAAATCTTCATTTAACTGGAATAATGATTTTTTTGGCCCCATTTATATTCCAAAAAAAAATGTTACAATTGAAATAAATAAAGACAATATTCCAATATATGAAAGGCTTATTAAAATTTATGAAAATAATGACCTTTACGTGCTGGATGGTAATATATACATCAACGGTATCAAAACAAATCAATATACATTCAAACAAGATTATTATTGGTTAATGGGTGATAATAGAGGTAATTCTCAAGACTCAAGATCATGGGGTTTTGTGCCATTTGATCATGTTGTTGGAAAGCCTGTATTCAAATGGTTAAGCATAGACTATAATGGAAAGGGAATTAATAAAATAAGGTGGGATAGAATGTTTACTACAGTCCACGGAGATGGCCAACCGACATCTTATTTTATACATTTTATTGCAATAGTTTTGTTGTGGAATATAGTTTCTTATTTCAGAAGAAAGAAATTGTAATGAAAACCATAATACATCCCACCTATTTTCCAAATATTGAATTTTTTTCACATCTTTTAAAATCTAAAAATTTAATTTTTGAGATAAATGATTTTTATCAAAAACAGACATTTAGGAACAGAGCTTCAATTTACGGCTCAAACGGAAAATTAAATCTAACAATTCCTGTAAGTTTTTCAAGCTCAAAAAAAGAAAAACTTAAAGATATAAGAATATGTAATAATATTAATTGGCAAAAAAATCATTTAAAGTCAATTCAAACAGCCTATAGAAGTTCTCCTTATTTTGAATTTTTTGAAGACTATTTTATTAAAATTTTTGAAAATAAAGAAGAATTCTTAATAGATATAACAATAAAATCAATAGAAATTATATTTAATATAATTGAAAAGGATTTAATATTTAAATTCACTTCCAGTTTTCGAGATAATTATAATTCAGGTTCTGATTTTAGGAATTTAAGCATCAGAAACAGTAAAGCGAAAAAAAATCTAATAGAACCATATAGTCAGGTCTTTGAAATTGAACATGGGTTTATTTCTAATTTAAGTATCATTGATTTAATCTTTAACGAAGGTATAAATGGTTTAAATTATTTTAATAAAACTAATACGTAAATTGAGAAAAAATAGGTTCATGATCTGACAAGTTAATATTATGTGTCTTAAAGTAGTTTATTTTGAAAAACTTGTCACTTAGAATGAAATCAATTCTTAGGGGAATGAAGTTATAATTAAATGTAATTCCAAAACCGTTTCCCTTTTCTTTAAAACTATCATTTAAAATACTAGAAAGTTCTTTATATATGTATGAGAATGCAGTGTTGTTTAAGTCGCCTGAAAGAATTACTCTGTAAGGACTTTTTTTAATGCTTTTTTTGATTAATTCTACTTGTTTCTGTTGAATGATAAAAGTTTTGGATACATCATTAATTATTTTTTCATTGTTTTTATTTAACTCACTTAATTCTATTTCTTTTTCAAAAGAAAAAGATTCAAGATGAATATTATAAATTCTGATAGTATCATTACTTATTTTTATATCGGAAAAAATAGCATTATTTGAAGGACTATTAAAATCAATTGATCCTTTATTAACTATAGGAAATTTTGAAAATATTGCTTGGCCATATTTTAAATTTCCCCCTCTTAATTTTTCATACTTATAGTCATAATTATTGAGTGTAAAATCCGCATTTTGATATTCTTGTAGGCATATAATATCAGCATTTTTATTTTTAAGAAAGTCTTTGATTTTTGTTGTAACGTTATCTTTCTCAATCCAATTATAGATATTAAATAGCCTTACATTGTAACTTATTATTGAAAATTCATTATCTCCTATGAATTTTGAGTTATTTGAAAAGTTAACAAAACTTTTTAAGCTATCATTTCCCAAAAGAAGAACTATTAGAGACAACATGAATTGTTTCTTTAGCTTAGCAATCCAGAAAAACATAAAAAGAATATTTAAGCTTATTATTATAGGGGTAAACAAACTGAATATCGCGAAATATGAAAAAAGTGTTGGCTTAATATGGGGTAAACTCAAAGAAATTACGAATAAAAACGCAACTAGGGTATTGATTATAAAAAGAAATTTCTCAAAAAAACTAAGTTTTTTCATTTATTTCCTCCTTGTTTAAAAAGATATTCCTTTTCTTCATCACTCAGGCTATTATAACCACTTTTACTTATTTTATCTAAAATCATATCAATTTTGTTCTGTTTATTTCTAAAATTAGTTTTTCTTTTTTTGTGATTTTGAACACTAACTTTTTTTGAAAAACCATATAAAGAATAATAATAATAAATCCCAACAAGATATCCCCCGATATGGGAATAAACACCGAATTGACCTGGTGATATTAATTTTAAAAAATCTGTAAATAATATAAAAGCCATAATATATTTAAATTCTATTGTAAATCTAAATATTCTAACTCCCAAATTTGGAGATAGTAAAAGCAAGAAAAATAGTAGTGATGATATTCCAGCAGAAGATCCTATTAATGAGCCATTTGATCCTAATAATAAATAGGTAATACCTCCAAAAAATATTCCCAAAAAAAATAAATTAATTGTAATTTTTTTTCCTAATAAATTGGCAATAGAATTGGATGAAAATGATAATAAAATTATCATAAAAATCAACTCAAAAAGTCCTTGGTGAACAAAAGCATATGTTAAAATTGACCATGGTTTTGTTAGAAAATCAGGTTCTAAAGAAAAATAAGAAATAAAATCATTCTGAAATTTAAATAAGAATGTCAGCCTGTAAACAATAAAAATAAAAATATTAAATGCTATTATTTTTTGAAAAAAATCAAGTTTACTAATATCTACGTTAATCTTTTCTAAAAAACTCATCAAAACCATCTGTTTTGGTTAAACTGATTCTTTTTCCAATAATACATGATTAAAAATCCCGTAAATGCTCCTCCTAAGTGGGCTATGAAAGCTGTATTACTTGGGCTAAAAATAGCCTGACCAGTAATAGCCGAAAATAAATCTAAAAGAATTATACCCGGAATAAAATATTTTGCTTTAACAGGCACTGGAAAGAAAATTAACATTAGCTTGCTTTCAGGAAAAAACATTCCAAAAGCTACAAGAATACCCATTATTGCTCCTGATGCACCAACCATAGTTGATAAGAATGAAGTGTTAAAACTCATAAGACCTTCTGGTCCTAATATATTTCCCCAACCTGTATTATACTTCCCTTCGA
>Ga0163109_10001268_pt1 | contig 20074 bp, 17 predicted proteins | sample CRUFie1St13metaG_FD_108704 | JGI IMG/M metagenome (GOLD analysis project Ga0163109, IMG submission 108704) | Marine microbial communities from the Costa Rica Dome - CRUD Field 142mm St13 metaG | ecosystem: Environmental > Aquatic > Marine > Oceanic > Photic zone | place: Costa Rica: the Eastern... | reverse complement strand
GTTTAGTTTTTTGTTAGAAATGTAATGTGATAATATGTACCAAATACAATTATAAACATTTAATTGATAAATAAACATTTCATATATTACTTCACGAATGACTATAAATTGCGATTTTTTATAATTATCGATTAAATGAATTAGTTTGTGGCATATTTTTCTTTCTATTTCCTGCAATTGATAAATATTGTTGGTTATGTTTTTTATATTGACGATATGATTAATGTTTGTTTCTTTATCAATTTTTGTTTTTGTAATTTTGGAATACATATTTTTGGATGGTCTTTTTAGTTGTACTATGTTGGTACGTTTTGTTATGTTTTCAGGTATGAATCCTAATGATTCGGTGATGATGATATATTTTAGATTTATTTTTTTGCAGGAAGAGGATTGCATATAACTAAAAAAAATATCTAGTAGCTCACTATGAATTTTATGAAAATTTTTGCATAAAATTATTCCGGTGTGGCCAGGGCGGGAAGATATGATATCTATTACATGATAATAAAAGTCATTCCATAGTAATTTTGCATTACATCCTAGTAAATTCATATCAATTTCAAAATGGATATCACTAATTTTAAAATTGTATTCTTTTTTGTTAGAAATTATATTAATTTTTCGTTCGTACTTTAGTTTTGATTTACTGTATTTGGATATATATCGTATTGCTTGTGTATATTTTCCTATGCCTGGCGATCCATAAAAAATGATGTTATTTGGTTGATTATTTTTATAAATATCTTTATATTTCTTTTCTAGATAAGGATGAAGGTTAATCTCTTTATTTTTCACCAGGTAGTCTTCAAATTTAGTTTCTAGATACTTCATAAAGTATTTTCATTACACTATTTAAATGTTTAATTATTTAAATACTTAATGTAATACTTGATTATCCTTGTATGCCTGGTGAAATTATAAAAATAGAAGAAATAAATTATAAATTAAAATTGATAAAAGAAACACATCCTAATCTATATTCTATTTGGAATGTAATGGTAAATAAAAAATATGATGATCTAGTCAAAACAATAGATGAGTGTGAAATCATGTTAGAGAAAACAAACACAGTAAGCGATATACCGAAAGAAACAATAATCACATTAATTTTACTTCAAAATATATTAAAGAATTAATGCTATATATTAATAGATATGCTAGTTTTATTAAATGATAAACAATACGACAAAGAAAATATTATATTATTGGATAAAAATACAAATGCAATAATGAACAATGGGTATTTTCATAGGATATACTATTCTAATAAATACTTTACAATGAACGGTATATATTTATGTTATCATTTAAATAGTGTGGTGATACAAGAAGATTTTAATAAAATAGTTATTTCGATGCAAAATAATTATTATAATTTTATCTATGATTCTGTATGCACTATAGAAAAAGATATAGCAAGTAAATACTATCCATATATTAGAAAAATATTTGTAAGTAAGATATCGGATTACTTTGTGAACAATAAAATTAGATTATTTAATGATAATAATACTAAAAATGGTGTATATGAAAACAAAAAATTAATATTGAAAATTTCTGGTCTATGGGAGACAGAGAATCAATATGGTTTGACGTTTAAGCTGTTATTATCGTAGACGTATTAATAATCATCTGTGATCCTACTTTTAGTGTGAGCATAAAACCAAGAAGTTAAAAAGAAACCAACAAATATAGACAAAAACCACGGGTAATAGATTAAGAATTTTTCACGTAATGTGGTATTATTATTACCTATAATATACTGATTATACACATAGTTAATGTAAATAGTTATTTGTATAATAATAAATATAACGGAAAATAAACCGTAGATATTATTATAATTTGTTTTTTTATAATGATTAACATTCAATTCAATTAAAAGCCCAAGTTGAGTTAAAATAAGTAATCCTGGAATCCAATTTTGTATCGTTTGCCATAACACTTTTATATGTGGATTTTTTCCACTATCATCTTTTCTAGATGATATAGAGCTGATAGTTTTAAAAAAAGTAACAATCATAAGTGCGATAACAGCAAAAATAAAAGTAAATAAGGGTATTGATTTTGCATTATTTGTTTTAACGTTTAATGCAACTACTATAGTAAATATAATAATTCCTACCATAGTAAAAATCCAAGAAGAAGCATATAAATGATCATTCATTTTCACGGAATTAAAAAAATTTTTAGCTATATCATTTTCGTTATCATCCATAATTATTAATATATATATAGTATATAATAATTATGGATAAAGTATTAATTGATCGAAAATTACCAAAGCAAATCGAAGAACGTGTGATGACCATTCATTCTAATGATAGAGATATTCATAAATGGAAAAAATCAAATGAGTTCGAATTAAAAATGCCGGATACAATTACTAATATTTACAGTATAGAGATTAAAGATATTTACATTCCAAAAAAAATGAATATATTCTCAGAATACAATCAAAATACTAAATTATCATTTAATTACAATAATACTGATTATACTATTAATATTAGCCCAGGTACATATACCGGAGAACAATTGGCAAATGAAATTAAAAACAAAATGAATTTAGCAGCATCTACGAATAGTTTTGTTTGTAAATATCATGATATTCAAAATAAATTCTGGTTTGGAAATCCAAATAATTCATTTACATTATTATTCTCTAATAAAGAAATATATGACTGTAACACAAATCAAAAAATGATGTTTAATGAAAAACAATTTTGGGGATTAGGAAGTTATCTAGGATATGAAAAAAAAGATTATGTTAGTAGTACAATACCATCAGATAAACAATATGCTTTTACCTATCAAACATCAAATGCTTCTAAATGGTTGTCAGATAATGGTCGATACATTAATGTAGATAATGTTGGGACTGCAAAAATAAATGGTGAAAATGTACTTTATCTAGAAATTGAAAAATACAATACAATGAATGAATTAACACCATTCGCGATGAATACATCATCATCATACAATAATAGTTATAACGGTAAGGTAAATACTGCATTTACTAAAATCATTTTAGATGATCAGGAAACAACATCATCTAGAAATAATACAAGCAAAACAAATAAAATTGTATACAATCAATTGGTAAAAAATATTGATAGATTAAAATTTAAATTTAGATATCATAGTGGCTTATTAATCGATCTTGCAGATAATGATTTACATTTTACACTAGTATTTTATTCCGTTAAGCAGTCAAATCATCATCTTAGACTAGATTAATAGATTAAGATAGATCAAATTTATCTTTAATTAGCGACTCCAATTCTTTTACACCACCTTCACCTCTATCCGTATATTCACGCCAGTCAATTCCTTTTAAACTATGAAAGGATGGTTTCGTCATATACTGTTTTTTATAAAATATATATTCACCTTTTTGCCCCTTTCTAATAGACATGTCTTTGTTAAATTCAAATAATATATTTGGATTTGACGATTTTTTTCCTTCTAGTATATCTTTAATATGATCTAAAGTCAAATCATCTATCGATACACTATTCAATACAGATTTAATCGAGTAGTTTTTCCCATCATGATTAGCATAATAACCAAACTTTCCATTTTTAATAACAACATCAGCCCCTTTATACTTACCTAAATTTTTTCCACTTCCAGAAGGACCTTTATAAACAATTTCATCCAATGTTAACTTATTGTTTTTAATGTCATCTGGATTGATATCTTTTTTTACTTTTAAATATTTTGTTTGTCCATTTTCCACATATTTGATTACTGGTCCATAACGTCCAATATAGTAAGTATGTTTATCATCTATTTTGTACATTTCTTTATGTGAAGAACTAATATTTTTTATTTGATTATTCATCTCATTATTACATTTTTCACAAATACTATACCAGATTTTCTTTCCATTTGACACTTTGTCAAGGTCATCCTCCATCTCTTTTGTAAATTCATAGCGAAACAAATCCGCTAAATACTTATTTAAGAATTCAATTACGATTCTACCTGTGGGTTGTATAACAAGTTTATTATTCTCATTACCAAATACCTTTGATGTTTTATCTTCTGTAATTTCATCTTCAATCAATTCATAATTCACAACGTCTATTTCTTTACCTGGTACATTTTCTTTTTTAACATATTGTCTATCTTGAATTTTTGATATCAAACTTGAAAATGTACTAGGTCTACCAATACCTTTTTTTTCTAGTAATTGTACTAATCTTGCTTCAGTGTAGTGTGATTTGAGATTTTTAAGGGTCATGTTAGAATTAATTTTTTTATATGATAGTACTTTTTTTGTCGGAATACTGCATAAATATTGCATAGTTTGTGGGTCGCTTGTTAGCGGTCCAGATATTTTTTGCCAACCTTCAAAGTCTATTTGTTCAACCGTATACTTATATACTGCTTCCATTGGTGCTGTAATATGAAATGTTTTTGATTCATATATTGCAGGTTCCATCAAACTTTCTACGGTGTTTTCCCATATTAATTTATATAATCTTTCAGCCGATGAACCTAAATTGCTTACCTCTTTCGTATTAATATTTGTAGGTCGTATGGCTTCGTGTGCTTCTTGTGCTAGGTCTTTTTTTTTAGTGCTCTTTTTAGCACCTGTAGCTAAACTATCTGCCCCTTTAAGTATAAATTCTTTTCCATAGTGATCTTTTATGTAGTTTTTAGCATTTTTAATGAATTCTGCACTATATGTTTTACTATCGGTTCTCATATAAGTGATATGACCATTTTCATACAATTTTTGTGCAATAGACATAGTTTGTTTTGGAGAATAATTAAGATTATTGCTGGCTTTTTGTTGTAAAGTGCTTGTAGTAAAGGGTTGGGGTTGCTTTTTTATGGATTGACGTGATTTCATTTTTATAAATGTGTGTTTATGATCAATGCTAATATCTAGAAAGTCTATAACAACATTTTCTTCTTTAAATTGTTTGTCTAGCTTGAATGGTAGTGATTTATCGGTAAATAATCCAACTGTATCGTATACCTTGTCACCTGGTGATTTATCGATTTCTACTTGATTTTCATAGACCAAGTTCAATGCTGGTGTTTGACATCTTCCAGCTGATAGTCCGGTTTTGGATTTTTGATTAATATGTTTCCATAATACAGGTGATACAGTAAAACCCACCAATTTATCCAATACTTGTCGTGCTATTTGTGCATTTACTTTGTTTAAATCAATAAAGGTCGGATTCTCGATAGCACGTTTTAAAGCAGGTTTAGTGATTTCATGAAATATAATTCTTTTTGTTGTTTTAATAGACAATTTAAATAGTTTACAAATATGCCACGCAATAGCTTCACCTTCGCGGTCATCATCTGTTGCTAATATAACTTCACTTGATTTATTTATATTAGCTCTAAGGATTTTTATGTATTTACTTTTATCACTACATACTCTGAATGTAGGATGAAAATTATTATTTACATCAATGCAGTTAATACCGTCACTCAATTCACGTATGTGACCAAAACTAGCAACACACTTAAAACCATTTCCCAAATATTTTTCAATCTTTTTGCATTTAGCAGGAGATTCCACGATTACAAGTTTATTCATAATATTTTAATATTAATAAAATTACAATATTATATTTTCAATTTATTTTCACTATCATCTAATGTTTTTTTGTATTCTGCCCAGGTGATTTTTTTTTCGCGTGTTTTCACAGTTTTTTTCGACTTTCTATATTTTTCCTTGCTTTTATCTTCTCTTAATGCGCTATCAATATATAATTTTTTAAGTAAAAGACCAACATTATATGATGCTTCATGTTGATCCATTTGGTTGTTTTCTATTTTTTCAAGCATTTTAACAAATTCATTTAGTATAGATAAATCTAAATAATTTTTTAGAATTTTGTTGAAAATGTTATTGTAGTTATCATGAAGAAAGCTACATCTTTTTTGAGCCATTGACTTAAATTGATTAAAGTTCGTTTTGTATAACCTGGCGTATGTGTGATGCAAGCGTGCAAATGTTTCCATATCTTTTCTTATTTTTTTACTATGTTTTAATTCGCGTATTTTATCAGTTGTTTCTTCAGTATCATATTCTTTTAACATCTTTTTAAGATTTAATCTCTCTTTATCGTCCATAATAATGTAACATTATAGATTTGTTTAAGTATAAATTTTTTTAAGAAATATCCTATTATATTTAGATAGAATTTTTGGTTGTTATAAAGTCTTTATATAATATATAATATACAATGGTGAAAGTAGGACAATCTTTAACAGATATAATAAAAAGTAAAAAAAAAGATGGTTTTGCAAGTGGTCCAGTGGCTCCAGTCGGAGAGTCATTAGGAGGTGCTGGAGTAGCTAATATGGCATATGAATTAATGGGTGGTGGTGATTCAAAAACTTCTATTCAAGCTGCTAGTGCATCATCGGACGCGGATAAGCAAAATCTAGTAGAGACACAGGAATTAATTAATCAACAAGAAGCGTCTAAAAATAATGCTAGTGGAAAAAAGAAAGAAGATTTCGCGTCTATGGGTAATGTAGCAGGTTCGGTAAGTACATTGGCTTTGCCTGCAAGTACATCATTGGGTTTTAGTTTAATTGGAGGTAAAAGAAAGACGAGAAGAAAAAATAAGAAAAATAAGAAAGGCAAAAAGGCAAAAAAAGGTAATCGCACCAGGAAGACAAGGAAAAGACGAAAAACAATGAAAAAGAAACAGAAAAACAAAAAAAAGAAGAAACCTAAAAGGAAAACAAAAAAAGGAAAAAAAAGACGATAAAAAATTGATATAAATATATACTATTTTAAAATTTAAAATAACTATATATTTTATTAAGACATGTTTGCTGTATCACTTTCAAGAGCAATATTTATAATAATATTAATACTACTTACTTTTTTATTAGTTAAGATGTTTAGTGAAATAAGAAAAATTCAAAATAATTGGGATGAATATAGGTGTAAACCAAGTGTAATGCCATTTGCTGGCTTATTTGGAAAAAATGCAGAAGAAAATTTTCAATATTGCCTGGCGAATAGTCAAAAAGATTTAATGGGATACTTCATGGCTCCTTTGAATCAAACATTTGGATTGTTTGCAACTTTGGGTAAAGGAATATTAGGTGATATGCAACAAATAAGAAGTGTTATCGATTGGTTGAGGAAAATGTCTAGTAAATTTGGTTTTGATATTGTGGGGCTAATGAAAGGTATGTTACAAATTGCATTGATTACAATAATGAAGATACTGGATTTAATCAAAAAGGTAATAGCAATGTTGTATACTGTTGCGATGCTTTTAAAAAGTATTATGTATTGGGGAGAAAGTTTTTGGGATAATATACCAGCACCTTTTTGTTTTAAAAAAGACACACCAATACAATTAAAAGATGGTAGTTGGAAATCGATGCATAAAGCAAGTTTAGGAGATGTAATGTTAAATGGTAGTGAAATTTTAGGTGTTCTAAAATTAAAAAATGCAAATAAGGAACCATATTATAAAATTTACGATGTTGATTTATGCAATTATATTTATGTTACAGGAAAACATAAAATAAGATATGATGATAAATTTATTTATGTTAAAGACTATCCTTATGCAGAGAAAACGGAAATTGTAGATGATGAATTAGCGTGTTTAATTACGAGCAATCATATAATAAATATAGGAGGTCACGTTTTTGCAGATTGGGAAGTAGAATAATTATATAGCAATAATTTATATACATATGAATAATTTTTTTAAAACAATTTCTGATAAATTAAGATTTAAAAGTGATGCTGAAGGAGTTACTAATTTATTTTATGTAATTTTAATTATATTTGTTTTTGTTACAGTAGGATCTTTTTTTTATTTGAAAAATCAGTTGAATAAAATAAAAAATAATTGGGAAAAATATAAATGTAACCCAGCGGTAATTCCTTTTGCGGGTATAATAAATCCTGATCCAAACATGACAGCTGCTGAGTTTACAAGTTACAATCTGAAAGTTTGTGTATCTCAAGTATTGGTTAATATAGTAAAAGTCTTTACGGCACCGTTTAAAGTTGTTTTTGGTGGGCTTAATACCTTTTTTAGAGGGATATTAGGTGCAATTCAAGATATACGAGTTGCTATTTGGAAGTTGAAAGATGGAATACTTAAAATGATAGAAAGTATATTATCTTATTTTTCTGGAGCAGTTATTGTTGCGAATGTCATATTTCAGAAAGTATTCGACACAATTAAACGTGTAGTTGGTACCTTTTCTGCATTTATTTATGCTTTTATATCTTTTGTATTTTGGGTATTTTCATCATTAAAACAAGGATTAAAAGCAGTATTATATATTTTACTTATATTAACTATTATCTTACTTTTAATATTACCTTTTACATTTTTTCCTGTGTTTTTCCCTTTTATGGTTGTAGCATATAAGATATTTAAGGTAATTTATATTTTATTATCTGTCCCTATGACTATTATGGCAATACTTATGGCAATTTATATAGGATTGGTTGAACCGATGCTTCCTGATCCGGGTACAATACAGGACGGTTGCTTTGACAAAAATACAATTATAGAAACTAAACGAGGAAATAAAGCAATTAAAAATATAAAAGTAGGTGATAAATTAAAAAAAGGTGGTATAGTCACTGGTGTATTTAAGGTTTCAAGTGTTTTTAGTAAAGAAATGTATCGATTAAACAATGTATTAGTAACAGGATCACATAAAGTAATGGTAGATGATGAAATGATATCTGTAAAAGATCATCCATGTGCAGAATTGATTGAAGATTATAGGGAACCCATATTGTATTGTTTAAATACATCTTCGAAGCGAATTTACATAAATGGTGTGGAATTTATGGATTGGGATGAAATAATTAATTCGGATTTAGATAGCTTACGCATGTGTGGTTACTTTAATTCTAGTCAATCATATGAAGATATTCATAAACAATTGGATGGAGGTTTTGATAAGTCGGTCAAATTGGAAATGTATGATGGAGGTTCAGTAAATATTAATAAAATTAAGGTTAATGATGTATTGAAATTTGGTGAACGAGTTTTTGGAGTGATAAAAATAGATGCAAGTGCATTGACAGATGTAAAAAAATATGATATAAATGGATCTGAATTTATTAGTGGTCCAAATGTTATGTTGGAAGATGAAAATTTAGGCAAGGTTTCTACTTTATTTTTAGAAGGTACATCTCTAATGAAACGCCCTAGATATTTGTATAGTATTATTACTGATACTGGTAAATTTTATTACAATGGTTTGTATTTTTATGATTACAATGGTGGAATTGAGGAAATATTGGATCATATGGCATATGCTAGGCAATTATCTTAATATAATTTATAGTAATGTATAATTTGATGTTAATGATAATATTGATTGCAATTTTGATTGTATCTACCTGGGTAAATACTAGAATAAATAGTTTTCAAGTGGAAAATTTTGATGTGGATCCTCATGTAGTTGGTCATAATATAAATGACAATTCTATTCGTGGAGTAAAACAATCATTGTTAAATAATTTGCCTGGTATAAAAAGTTATGGATATGAAGCGAATATGTTAAAAAAAAGTAAAATGAATAGTATTCATATGTTTGCTAATAATGTTTATTCGCCGAATTGTTGTAAATATTCGGGTATTAGTAGTAGAGATGGATGTGCTTGTTTGACGCAAGAACAAGTCAATCAATTAAGATAATTTAGTATTGTATAAAATATAATAGTATTATATACAATGGATGCAAATATTACATTAAGTTTACGAGATATTTATGAAGAATTTTTATATAATCGTGATATTGGTCATGAACAAATAATGTATATCATTGAGCAGCAACAACAAGAACTACCTAAAGAGGATAAAACAAGACTTCAAAAATTTTTGAATGGATTGGATGATAAAAAAAAAGCAATATTAAAAGAACGAAAATCGATACCAAAATTTAGATTAACTGCATCTATTACCAAATCCTTGACTTCAAGATTTGTAAATGATAAAGTAGGAATAAATGGTATGATTTATAGAAATTTGGATGTTTTTAAATATAACAGTGAAAAATTGAATTTACGAGAAATATATAATAGAGACATCGATGAAAGTTTACAAGGTGTAAAAGGATTTGCAAAAGAATTTGCAAAAGAATCTGTTGGTTGTATTGAAGATATAATAAAATATCAAAAACCAGAAGCATCAACATCAACATCAACATCAACATCAGACACAGCACAAGAAGTACCAGTACAAGTAAAAGCAGAAGTACCAAAACCAGTACAAGAACCAGTAGTATCAGTACCAGGGCCAGCAAAAAAAGAAGACCTTACATTTTTAGAGTTAATTCGCGAAAAAGAATTAAATAATACGCAGAATGAAAATATTGTAGCACCAATAGATGAAGAAGAAGATGAAGAAGAAGAAGAAGAAGAAGAAGAAGAAAAAGAAAGCAGTGAAAAAAGTGAGCAACAAGTAGAGGAACCAGTGGTGGTAGTGACTGGTGGAGGAGAGGCAAAAGGAGGAGATGCAATAAAACATCTTGATAATTCTGCAAATAATCCATTCTTAAATGTAAGCAAAGAAATGATTGAAAAAGCTTGTAATTTGACTGCAGACAGTTGTAAGATATCTAAATGCTTTTTATCTGCTGAAAAAATAGCTAGTAAGTTAAAAGTAGATGGAGAAGCTGAAATTAACATGGATCATCTTAAAAATTTTATCAGAAGACATGATAAATATAATTCTTTTATAAAATACATTTATGGAAAATATTTTACATTGTATAGTAATATGACTGATATAATTGATATGTCCAAGAATACATTTGCTACAGCGATAGTTAAAAATATTTGCAGGATTGAAGATGCTCGAGGTAATAGTATTATCTCAGCTCTAAATAATAGTTATGGTAATATAAATCTAATTGCTAATTTTTTTGTAGAGGATATATTTGATGTAGAAACTAAGAGAATAAAAGAAGTTTTGCCGGAAATTTTCAAAAAGATAAAAAAAATAAGAGAAAACATAGAAAATATAAAAAGGTATCAAGCATGGGTTCACAATGACGCAAATCCAGAACAAAAAAATAAATATATTACAGATGGAGAAAAATTTGTAAGCGACAATTATAACTCCAAGGCCAAGAAAGCTTTACAAGGTGAAGAATCTAAACTTACAACTCAGGTTGCTAAGGTTAAGGTAGATACATTTATGAATTTATATGCTGGACTGAATCTCGTTTGTATATATGGATATAATATATTTGATGAAGAAATTACAATACGACCAACAATCATAAAAAACTTGGGCATTATGATGGCAATGTATGAAATAGAATCCCTTGATAATCATGTTAGAATAGCGAGATTGAATGGTCACAAAAAAGTTGCAGATTCCCTTGAAAAAATTAATCTTGCGAGTAAAGAACAAGAAGATAAAGAAGTAAGAAAACAAGTAAGAGTGACATTTGAAAACCATTTTAAACTATTGAAACAATCAGTAAAGGTACAAGAAGAAGAAAAATCAGCTAATCTAGCAAAAGAAAAAGCAGCTAAACTAACAAAAGAAGCAGAACAAGAACAACAAGGAGAACTAGAAGATAAATTAAAAAAAGAACGAAAAAAATTGGAAGATGAAAAAGCTAGAGCAACGGAATTAGCAAAAGAAATATCGGAAAAACAAGGTGAAAAAATGAACAAAATCACTTTGAAGGATAATGAAGAGTCTAGCGAGAAAGATAAAAACAAAGAATATTTTGAAAATTTCAGGGGTGTTGATGAAAGTGAAGCTGAAACTAAAGATAAAGTGTATAAATTAATCGAAGAATTAAAAGAACAAGAACAAGAACAAGGTTATATCAAAATAATTCAAAATTGCTTAAAGTTCAATGTTGTTCCTTGGCATGTAGTTAAATATACTATTGACAAAATGCTTGAAGAAGATATTGTGGATTTTTCTGGATTATTTGATGGTCTTCGCGAAGACGAATTGGGAAATGATGATAATAAAAAAACATTACTAGATCAGTTTTTTACGGATGCGTTTTATTGGAATACATATGAAAAGGAAAAGGAAAATGAATTTGTAAGTGATTTTAGAATAAAAGTAATAACGAGCACAGTTACAATAAATGATGTATATAAATCGATCCGAGATTTATATATCCAAAATATTCAACAAGTACTTCAAAGTAAAGGTAACGGTGACGCCAATGAAAAATTTATAGATAAATTTAAAGAAAGCCCTATGAACCCTGTTTATCAAAAGGTTTTATATGACTATTTTTATAAAACATATATTTTGAATGCGAAAAAAGGACCAAAATATTTTACTGATTTATATACTTCTTCTAGCGTAGAAGGTATAAAAATATTTTATGAAGGATTAGAAAATCAAGTTATACGAATATCACAAACAAATAATGAAAAATTTTTTATGCATGCACCGGGGGTCATGAAAGATAGTAAATATGATGATGACGACTTACTTGAGGATATTGGAAAAGAGGCTAAGTTGTATTTTTATGATGAAAAAGATAAGTCATTTATATTGGATATGATGCAAAAGATAAATATAGAAGAGATCGACAAAAAATTATCGGAAGGTAATAATAACGTTATGGTTAAAGTTTACAGAGCAAGAAAACATGAGCTACGGAAATTTTTGAATTATTTTAATATTTTTATGGTAGCACAAGCTGGTAATATGAAATTTATTGGAAAAGCATACAATAGGCTTAGAAAGCAATTGAAAAGCATATTAGATAAACAGTGATAGTTAAAATAATAATAATTATATAAAAAATGTATAATTATTATTGATTGTTTAATTTGTTATTGCATAGCATCTATGCTTTGGTTTTCTTTTTCACGACTCTTCTTTTACGCACCTTCTTAGGCTTTTCTTCTACTACTGGTGGTGGTACTTCTTCTTCTTCATCCTCTTCTTCTTCCGATTCATCATTCTTAGTTTCGTCATCACTTTGATGAGTTTCTTCTTCATTTTCTTCATCTTCTTCTTCATCATCATCTCCTCCACCATATGCTGGCACATCATTCTTTTTCAATTCTTCTTCATCTTTTCTATCAAGATCTTGCTCATATTCTTCATCATCACTATCATCTTCGATTTGGCATTTACCACTGCCTACCAAATACACTGGAGCTCTGCACTTAGCTTGTGCCAACTTCCAAGTGACACCCCATCTTCCACCTGCATACCAAATACCACCACTCTTAATCAAACCAGACATATGTGTACCTTTTGGAATGAAGTTCATTGGAGTCTTATCTCCTTGTGGTAGCTCACTAACATCTTGACCATCTCTAGGCGACAAATACAATGGATTACCATTCATATCAAATAGTTCAATATTGAACTTTCCATTCCAAAATGGAACCTTAACCTTTAGTGTTGGAGAGCGACTATAATCACTTTCATCACTATTTTCAATTTTAGGGTACTTAAGAATTGGCCAACACTGTGCTTCTGCTACTTCGCGACTCATCTTAGTCTTTCCAAACCATTCTTTGGTATTAGCAACAGCATCATCATATAGTTTATCTTGCAATTCTTTCATTTTATTAAGGAAAATATCAATATTCTTCTTACCACCTTCAAATTGAAGGGAATAATCATATGATACTCTACCGGAGTTATCATCTACTCGCTCATTCAATCCCCAAGTAAGCATAAGTGGAAATTGAAGAACCAATGGAGCACCATTATATAATAGACTAATAGTCTTATTGCCTCTGTCCGAAACCTTAGGCGTACCGTAAGATACGTTGGATACGTTGAAGTTTTTTGCTTTAGTAAATACTGACATTGTTATTATAATTTAATTATATGAGATTTCTTTAAATCAATTAATTTAATATTTATTGTTCATTTTTACTGGATTTATCGTCTGTAGGTGAATTAGTTTCTTTTTTTTCCGTTTTCACCCTGGGGTTTTGTAAGGAGATATCATTGTTTAAAAAATGTCTAAGATCTTGTTCTCTATCATGTAAGCTAGGTTTTGGTAATGGGGGTGGATTAGTGTTTGGTGCTCTAGGAATCCCAGGATGAGTTTTGCTTTTGTCTTTGTCTTTGTCTTTGTCTTTGTCTCTACGCTTTTTTTTCATTTGGGTTGATAATTTTCGAATATCATTATTACTGTTATACCAAGAATTCATGTGTTGTAATCTTCTTGGATGTAGTGTATTGGTTTGTTGTTTAATATTTAGATTAGTTCCTCTTCCTGGAGAATATCTATTATCCAACATTCTTTGATTACTTTGATTCGGTGTGATTGGTTCTTTTTTGTTTTTACAAGAATATGTCACTGCACCAATAATCGATATCAAAATAATACCAGAGAAAACAACAATTAATGTTTGAGTTGTTTGAGTTAGTCCTTCGCTAGATGAATCCTTGTTTTGAACTACATTATTATCAAGTTTGCTATTTACATTACTCGAACCTCTTAGTTTCGTAGTAGTAGTTATCACAGGCACGGTCGCGGTCACGGGTTTTTGCGTAGTAGCAATTACAGGTACGATCGTGGTAGTAGTAGGCATAGATGTGGTGGTAGTAGTAGGCATAGATGTGGTAGTGGTGGTAGTAGGTATAGATGTGGTGGTAGTAGGCATAGACGTCGTAGTAGTTGGCATAGACGTCGTAGTAGTAGGCATAGACGTCGTAGTAGTAGGCATAGACGTCGTAGTAGTAGGTATAGATGTCGTAGTAGTTGGCATAGACGTGGTGGTAGTAGTAGGCATAGATGTAGTAGTTATAGCCACACCAGCACCTTGTGAATCAATATTAGTCGTATTTGTCGTATTTGTCGCATTTGTTGTATTTGTCGTATTTGTCGATGATATCATTGCCAATAATCCTTGATCAATATTTGGTTGTTCTATGCACATATATATCATTACAGTTTGTTTGTTTTCTTTTATATCCCATAATTTTTTGCAATTATTAGGCATATTTGCTATACATGTTGTTATTAATAATATAAAAAATAAAATCGTTGCTTTCATTAATGATGTACTTAAAATACTTTTTAAATACTTTTTATAAACTATAAAAGATATACATAAATAAATTAAAAATTTTTTTTCTTGTATTATATATGAACGAAAAAATAAACGTAAATTATAAGAAAAATGTAAAAAGAACAACACCAAATACATATATTTTAAAAAAATTATATAAACCGATTGAATTCAAGGCAAAACATAAAGTGTCAAAAGAAAACTTCGCTATTTTAAGAATCGATGAATATGAAAAAATGAAAACAAACAATTATAATACAAATCAGTTGAAAGCCATGATTAAACATTATAAAGGTAGTAATAGTAAAACCAAATCAAAATCAAGAATATTGCAAACATCTCAAGCAAAAGCTGGATTGGTTTTTCAATTATATAACTATTTAAAATATTCGTATTATTGTGTAAAAATTCAAACAGTGATTCGTGGTTTTTTTGTTAGGAAATTAAATAAATTAAAAGGTGATGGATTATTAAAAAAAGATAAATGTGTAAATCAAATGGATTTTTTACTATTAAACGATTTAAAAAGCATAAATTATAATCAATTTGTCAGTTATACTGATAAAGATAATTTTATTTACGGTTTTGATATATGTTCACTATGGAATTTATTAAATGAACGTCAATCAAAAAAAATGAATCCATTTAATCGAAATCCAATACCTGAAAACATGCGTAATAAATTAATAGAAATAAAACGATTGACAAAAATAGTAACTGGCAATGCAATCAATATAGAAATAAATACTCAAATGGAAAACTTATCAGATGCAAAAAAAATCGAAAATAGAACATTAACCTTATTTCAAACAATTGATCAATATGGTTATATTACAAATATAAATTGGTTTTTGTCACTAAGGAAAGCCGAACTACTTTATTTATTAAGAGAACTTATTGATATATGGCGTTATCGTGCTCAATTAACAGAAAATACAAAAAAAAATATATTTCCAACCACAGGCAATCCATTTTATAATGTGAATTGGAATTATTTTAGAACTTTAAATGAAATAGGACTAAAACAAAAACTTTTGATTATTTTTGAAAATATTGTAAATAAAGGAATTAATGATCAATTTAAACAATTGGGAGCATTATATGTCCTTGGAGCAATTACAATGGTAAATAAAAATGCAGCAGAAGCCCTTCCATGGTTGTACGAGTCTTTTTATATACAAAATGGCGAAAATTAATAATAAGTTTTATAATTTAAACTGATTTTTGGTTTGAAGTAAATAAATATAATATTTATTTCAGAAACAACTTAAAAAGAAATTCACTAAGAATATTATAATGGCAAAGAAAGTCAAAAGCAAAAGCAGCGCCTCTAAAAAGGCATCATCAAGTAAGAAGGTAGTTCAAGAAACTAAACCAGTAGAAGAAGTAAAGGCAGCACCAGTAGAAGAAACGGTACAGCAACCACCAGCATTGGATGAAGAATTCTCTAAGTTGGTAGCTCAACTAGTAGCATTGCGTACCCAATTGACCAGTGTTACCAGTCAAGTACGTGCACTTCAAAAGCGTTCTGAACGTGAAATGAAGGCAGCACAAAAGGCAAGTCGTAAGCGTTCAAAGAAGGGTGGTCCAAAGCAACCATCTGGATTTACTAAGGCCACAAAGATCAGTGATGAATTGGCTACTTTCCTAGGAAAGCCACAAGGAACTGAAATGGCTCGTACGGATGTAACAAAGGAACTTCAACAATACATCTTGAAGCACAATCTTCAAGACCCAAAGAATGGTCGTCATATTTTGGCTGACAAGAAATTGCAAAAGCTATTGCGAATGAAGAAGGAAGATCAATTGACATACTTCAACTTGCAAAAGTACATGAAGCCTCATTTTGCTACTGGTGGTTCTCCTCCTTCTGCTGATCTTAGCAAATAAATATATTCATAATCATACATTTATCTTATAGAATTAAATAAATAATACATTTATCTTATAGAATTAAATAAATAATATATTTATCCATATATTATTTATAACATTATTACCTTATCTAATATTAATGAGAACAATACAAAAACGATTTTTAGCATTTTTATTTGCTTGTATTCCTGCAAGATTATTTATTGCGTGGATTGCAAAAAAAACACCAATTGATTATTTACCATACTTAGGTTTAATAGCATTATTACCCGCAACTGGTTTTTTAATGATATTTTTAAGTGGAACAGGAACAACTGGAAAAACGTTTAATCAATCTGCATGGTGGAATATATTAAGACCATTACACGCATTTATGTTTTACTTATTTGCTTATTTAGCATTTAGAAAAAATAAAAAAGCATATATAGTTTTATTTATTGATGTCGTTATTGGTCTTTTTTCATTTTTAATTTATCATTATACAATTGATTCTTTTAGTAAATTATTTAATTAAAAATCGTAAATCGTCATTCTTAGCGTTTTACTCAACAAGTCATCTTTAATATTTTCTTTTTTAATTTTGCTTATAAAATTCAAAAACTTTTTTTCCCTGTACTTTCTTTCTATGAATTTCGATAGCTTTTCTATTTTCTCATCTGTCTTACGAAACTCAAATAAATTTAAATTATTCATATTACACCAATTCATGAAATCATTTACATTAAACAATAATATCGTTTTCAATATATAATACGAAAACACATTTGTATATTCGTTATATGTATTTGGTTTACTCATTATTTGTTCATACGATAAACCCATATTGTTCAATATTTTTATCATCTGAAATACGGAAAACAAAATCTCATTTGACACACACATATTCATTTTTCTCTCAAACGAGTCATAATTTTTTGAACCTCTCATCGCAAAAAACAAACAATTTATAATATTTGCCCAGAACTCAGTATACGCCTCAAAAGGTAGATTTTTTTGATTTATCGGAAACAATTCATTTATTTTATTTTTCAAAATATCACAAGGAAAACTTGAAAAATCCAAACAAAGTGCATGAAATAATTCGTGTATTAAAACCTTAAAATATTCCTCATTACGATATATAACAATCTCAATATTTGTTTGACACGAATACGTCATTGCTGTATTGCAATTAATCTTGTTTAAATAAATATTATCACCATATTGTTTTACATGATCTGTCAAATATAAATGCAGGTTTATTTCATTTGGCTTTGAATTTGAATAACTTAACAAAAAATATACCAATTTTATTATTTTATTGCTTTTCGCATCAAATTTACTTAGATTTATACAGTCCTTGTCCGTAATATAAAAATTTAATTTCACAAGACAGTTATTCAATCTTGTAGTATATAATAAAATATACGTCGTAGACATTTCTATATTGTTTTTTATTAACTCCGGAACATGATAAAACAAATCACTTACATTATCTTTCATATATGGTATTATCGTTTTACTTATTGTTATATTAGATTTACGCATATTATCCGATATCATTAATTGCTCACTATACAATTTTTTCAACAAGCTACTATCTAACCTATTATGCATTTTTATTTTTTTATTTACTTCTATTATCTTTTGTAAATAGTCTTTACTGCTCATAATATATTATATAATAATATACTTTTTATATAATATTAATTATTTCATTTTTTTCTCATTTCTTCTCTTATTTGCATTGTGTCATAAAACACTATCGGTGGACAGCCCCTAGAAAAGTGTTGCAATTTTGCATCTTTCGTTGCCAATAACACCTTCTTCGCCAACGGTACCTGATTATATTTTGCTCTCTGTCCAACTAACAATACATTTTTATGATTGTCACCATCAAAGAAATCTTCATCTGCCTTCAAATCTTTTGGCCTTATTTGAACACCCTTGTATTTTCCTGTCTTTCCACCCATTGCTTTTGCTACAGCAGGATCCAAATTTAAATTTTTAGGTATCTTTTTAAACCATTCTGGATCATCTTCTTGTGGTTTATACATCAAGGAAAATGCTTCATAGAATCTAAAATTATTTTTCTTGAATTTGTTTGCATGATAATAATGTTCAACACTACTCCATTCATAACCATCCAATTCAAATTTACCTACATAAAAGTTAGACAACACCTTTCTCCAGTTTTTAATTTCCGATAACTCGATAAAATCTTTTTCTCTACCTGGCTCCATCTTTTCAGATGGTTTGTTTTTTCCCGGTTTTTTATCTGCCGATTTTGAGTAAAACTGAAATACTATATTTTCATTATACAAATCTTTATTTCCAAATTGTACCAAACAAACCGACTTCTTCTCTGATGCCTTCTTTGATTTATCCGGATTTTCTTCCACCACAACATTTTCCTCCAATTCAGGAAGCGACTTTGTTTTTTCAATGTAATAATTTTTAAATTTAGTTATGTAATTATATAGCGTTTTACCACTATTTTCCATACACTTTGTCAAAATAATTTCTTTTAAGTCATAAGGTAATTCTTCATAATTAAATATGCGCTTATTCTTATAACTAATAAGCTTATAATGATCTCCTGTATGATCTGATATGATATAATATTTTGGGTTAAATTTCTTTTTTCCAGTCCGTATATCATCATCTACCATATCACCACATATCATTATATTTTCCAGATTTTTCTCTTCATAATTGACACTCGACATTATAACCATTTTTACATTCAATTCTCGTTCTAATACGGATATAGCCCAGGTATCTGCCCAGTAATCTGTACTTAAAATTAAACCCTTAAAATCATCTAACGTATTTACATTCTGCATCATTTTTACTTCCTCCAAATTGTTTTTTACCTCATTTCTTTCTTTCACGAGGCGTGCATGATTTTTTTTTATTTCTTGTCCTTTTTCTATCATTATTTTTTGACGGTTTCTGTCTTTTTCTTTTTTAATATCTAGTTTAATTTTATTGAATGACTTTTTAAGATTATTTATTTTCAAGGTAATTTCATTATCTTCATTTACATACATTTTATATAACTCCTTATATGAATTAAATTGACCTTCAGTGGCGTTTTTAGCTACAATTTCACGCAATTCATCTACTGTCATATTAATATTTATTCCTAATAATCCATCTCGTATAACAGCAAAGAAACAATCACCACCTCCTTCATTATCAATC
>Ga0163109_10001266_pt1 | contig 20107 bp, 16 predicted proteins | sample CRUFie1St13metaG_FD_108704 | JGI IMG/M metagenome (GOLD analysis project Ga0163109, IMG submission 108704) | Marine microbial communities from the Costa Rica Dome - CRUD Field 142mm St13 metaG | ecosystem: Environmental > Aquatic > Marine > Oceanic > Photic zone | place: Costa Rica: the Eastern... | reverse complement strand
CGTTCACCCGGCGGCGGCCCAAAATTGTTTGGGCAGTATGTTGTAAGCTCCATTGCGGGGCCTGCTCCCGAGCCACTGACGCCCTGCAGCGAAGACCCTCAGATGTGCCGCTCTGCAGCCCTCGATCGATGGCAAAGCATTCAGGAGCAAACCAATGCGGCCTATGAACCTTGCAAATTTACAACGCTGCACGGATACGAGTGGAGTCATACCCCAGACTATAGACACGCGCATCGCAATGTGATCTTTAGAAGCGACGCCGTGACCGAGCACGCCATAGACTATATAAACTATCCCACGGTCAGCGCCCTTTGGAGCGCGCTGGATCAAATGTGCTCACCAGAAGACGGCTGTGACGCGCTGACCATCCCGCACAATACCAATATGGGTGATGGCATCAGCTTTGAAATCCTAGAGTCCAACCCAACTGAGCTGTCACAGCGAGCACGATACGAGAGATTGATCGAGATCACACAGGAAAAGGGCACCAGCGAGTGCCTGCCGCAATATGGAACAGATGGCACCGGCGATTGTGACTTTGAACTGTATCTGACTCGAAAATCACGGCCCACAGAGCCCGACGATTATTCAAAGAAAGAGTGGCAAGATATGCGATCGAGCTATGCGAGATCTTTGGTTGGCCGTGGATTGGCGTTTACGGGAAATGCCTCGCCCTTGCGACTTGGGTTTATTGGCTCCACTGACACACATTCCGCGACACCCGGATATGTTGACGAGCACGTTTGGTCAGGAAGTGTTTTTGGCGGATCAGGGTTCGACGGCGCAATGCTGCGAAAAAATTGGAGTGCGGGCGGTCTGGTTGGCGTTTGGGCAACGGAGAATACGAGAGAGGCAATCTTTGACGCGTTGCACCGGAGGGAAACTTACGCAACGTCCGGCCCGAGAATAGGACTTAGGTTTGGCGTAGATGATGAGGAGCGCTCCTCGTGCGACACGAACGAGTGGCGGCCTCAGGTGAATATGGGGCAAGTAAGCGAAATGAAAGCTCCCCCGACGTTTGCCGTTCAGGTGCAGACCGACACTGCGCCTATTGCCACGATCGAAATGATCAAAATCACTCGAGGACACAGTAAGATTAATGAGGAGGTCATCCAGATCTGGATGGAAACGGACGCTAGCATGACGCGTTGCGTGTCATGGCGAGATACCGAATTCGAACCCACCATTCCGACCCTGTGGTACCCCAGAGTCCAACAGGAGGCAACGCCTCGCTGGAGTGCCGTGCAATGCGCGAAGGCAGGACGCTGCGATGAGTTTCCGGAAGTCAATGTGACCATACAAGAACGCGCCTGGGGCTCGCCCATTTGGCATTTACCCTAGCGATCTCATTTGCGCAGTGCTTCTGATGCGTGATGCGCCTGATCACAATTCTGAGGACTTCATGCTGCTGGCGGGCACCAAGTTACGCGAGATGTTGGGTCAGAGCGTTGCGCCTTCACCCTAGTTCTCACGCCCAAAAGTCGCCGAAATCTTGATGGCCTACTATCAGGAAATTGACGGCACAGAAGCTGTCCAACTGCTAGAGTCGATAGCAGTAAACCAATAACAAAGGGGAACACTGGTTGTCATTCGACGTCGAAGCGGCGACGGCCGCCTATATTGATGGCTTGGGCGAGGAAGCGCTCGCGCAAGCCGCCGCCTACACCTCCGGTAACCAATGGTTGATGCTATGGGGCCTGCTGATCAGCGCGATCGTTGCCCTAATCATTGTCCGTACCGGCCTTCTCACTAAAACCGCAGACAAACTCTCCAAACGCGGATTTTTTATACGGGTATTCAGTATCTCAGCCGTGTATCTGTTGGTGTCGGAGTTGCTGGAATTGCCCTTGTCGGTGTTCGCGGGCTGGTGGCGCGAGACCGAGTACGGTCGTACCAGTCAACCGCTAATGGATTTTCTCGGCCAGGGCCTGCTGGCACTGGCTATATCCGTGCTGCTGTTCGGCATTTTTCTGGTGTCGATCTATGCGTTTATCCAGAAAGCTAAAAAACTGTGGTGGCTCTGGGGCGGCGCCTTCAGCGGCGTATTTGTTGCCTTTTTGATGGTGGTTGGCCCAACCTACATTGCACCGCTATTCAATGATTATCAGCCAGTACCCCCCGGTGAGGTGCGCGACGCGGTCGAAGCTATGGCAATCGATGCTGGCATTCCGACCGATCGGGTCTTCATGTACGACGGCTCGCGACAGTCCAATAACTTCACCGCCAACGTGGCGGGCATTGGTGACGCCGCGCGGATCGCTATTTCAGACGTCGCACTCGACGAAGCCACCTTGGATGAGGTGAAAGCGGTTACTGGTCATGAGATCGGGCACTACAAGCTGGGCCACGTATGGGACGGTGTGTTCCTCACCATTGTCATCGTCATGGCGAGCTTTTTCATTGCCGACAAGGCATTTAATCCCGTCGCGCGACTCTTTGGCGCGCGGGAAGACATCGGCGATCCCAGCACACTGCCGGTGCTGCTGTTTCTGGTCGGCGTAATCACCATGTTCACCCAGCCAGTGTCGAACACGCTGTCGCGCATGAACGAGACCGAGGCGGACCACTACTCCTATGAGATGGTGAACTTGCCCGACGGCATGGCGAGCGCGCTGGTAAAGACCGCTGAGTACCGAAACCCGCGGCCGGGGACGCTGGAGGAGTGGCTGTTCTATACGCATCCTTCGGTGGAACGGCGGGTGCGGGCTGCGATGGAGTGGAAGGCCAACCACCCGGAGGGCTGATCACCTAAGCGCCTGTTTACTAGGACAGTCACAAAAAACCCGCCTCCATGGCGGGTTTTTTATGCGGTAGCTCCAGCTTTTGTATAAGGTGCACTGCAGAAGCAAATGACTTGGCGACAAGGAGAAACCCATCGAGACATCATCACCGGCGCAGCCAGAGGCTAAAGTGGCCAAGCCCAGCCTGAGGCATCGCTATGTGCAGCTCCTTTTGGTGATTGTAGGCAGCGGCGTGATTTATCCGGCGGTGTACATGCGCCAGAATTTCGAGGGATCGATGCTAGAGACCTTCGATATCACCCGCGCGCAACTGGCTGAGTGCCACTCGATCTTGGGGGTCATTTTCTTTTTAACCTATCTACCCAGTGGGTGGCTGTCAGACAAACTGCCCACCCGCTGGTTGATCAGCGTCTCGATGGCCGGGACGGGGGTTTTCGCACTCTGGCTCAGCACGGCCCCCGACTTTGCGCAGATCAAATGGATTTTCATCGGCTGGGGCGTGACCAGTGGACTGACGCTATGGGGCGCGCTGATCAAAGGCACCTCTCTCCTTGCACCACACGACCAACAGGGTCGATTTTTTGGTTTACTGGAGAGTGGTCGCGGGTTGGTTGAGGCGTTGTTGGCGAGCATTGGGCTCGCTGTTTTTGCCTACTTCTTGAATCGTGTCGGGGCAGGCACGAGCGCATCTCTTACCGCGGTGATTGTGTTCTACGGCCTGGTTGCGATTGGCTTGGCGCCCATTGTCTTTTTTGCCCTCAGAACCTCGACGATGGAAGCCCCGCCTGATCCCCATCGACGCGGCATGTCAGGATTTTCCCGGGATATGAAAGAACTCTTCACCAACCAAAAAATCTGGCTGGCGGCCCTCGTCATCCTGATCGGTTATCAAATCTTCTGGGTGACCTACTCTCTGGCCGGACTGCTGGAATCCATCTTCCAGTTGAGTGCTGTCACGGTGGGGGCCATCACGGTGGGCAGATTGTGGATGCGACCGCTGGGCGGCGTGCTAGCAGGGTTTATTGGAGACTACTTTAAGGTCATCCCCTTCCTCGGCATCCTCATGCTGATTGCCGGGGGTCTGTTGGCGCTCCTCCCCTCCTTACCTGCCACCGTCGGCGTGATGGTGTTATTCCCCATGGTGCTGTTGATAGCGCTCTTCACCTATGGGGTACGGGGTATTTTCTGGGCAACCCTTGATGAGTGCGATGTATCGGCCAGCACCCGGGGGCTTGCGGTCGGTCTGATCAGTTTGCTCGCGTACACCCCGGATATCTATGTGCCGATGGTGCAATCCTGGGCCCTCGCCAACTGGAGTGGCCAGCAAGGTTTTCAGGTGTACTACGGCCTGTTTGGCGCAAGCAGCCTTGTAGGCTTTGTCGCTGCAAGACGGCTGACTCGCCTCGGTAAAGACATTCACTAGCCCACCCGGTTGGCAGGTTTAGCCAACCCTTTGGCGCATCCGGCCAATTCATTTCAATGCCACTCCCCGATACTGGGTTCATATGTCTGCAGTGTTAATCTTCGCCCTGAAAAGATTGTGACTCGTGGCCGACCATCGCACAGCTAACAATTCATACGTGAGCAAAAGCGCTGAAAAGCCGACTCGCAGAGCAACCCGGAGAACAAGTATGCCTATCGAGAAAAAACTCTTTCGCAGCGGCCCCTACGCCGATCTGTTTAGTCAAGGCGTTCAGGTGGGCAACACTCTGTACATGGCCGGACAAGTTGCCATGGATGAGGCAGGTGGCATACCTGAGGATCTGGTTGAGCAAATGAAGCTCGCCTACCAGAATGTAGCGGCGGTGCTGGCTGAGTTTGGTGCCGACATGGACAACATTGTCGATGAGACCTGGTTCGTGACCGATGTGAACGACTGCATGGCGCAAGTCGAGGCGCTATTTACCGAGCGCCACATGATCTACGGCAAGGCGCCGGAGGTCAGTCAGACACTCGTACAGGTGGGCGCACTGGTCGACCCCTCGCTCAAAATCGAAATCAAGTGCGTGGCCGTATTGGGCTAACGCGGAGGCACTACCATGCCCGACATTCGACATTTCTCACTCGATACCGACGCACAGACCGTTGCCGATGCCGTCAAGGAAGATGGCGCCATCATTATCGATGAGGTGTTGAGCCCAGAGTTCATCGCGCAGCTGAGAGCGGAGACCGATCCTTACATGGAGGGCTCTAATCTCGGTTTTGACGATTTTGCAGGCTTTAAAACCACGCGCACAGGTGGACTGATGGTGCGCTCACAAAAATGTCGGGAGCTGATCGCGCATCCAGATATTCTCGCGCCCTGCAAACTCTTTCTGGAGCCCTACTGCCAGACAGTGCAGCTGCACCTGACCCAGATCATTCGCATTGGGCCCGGTGAAACAGCGCAGCTGATTCACCGTGACCGGTGGGCCTGGGGCTCCCACCTCGCCCACGTAGAACCCCAGTTCAACACAATTTGGGCAATCACCGACTTCACCTCCGAGAACGGCGCAACACAGGTAGTGCCCGGTAGCACCCAGTGGCCCGATGATGTGCAGATCGAGCCAGAGCAAGTCACGCAGGCGGAAATGCACGCAGGCTCAGTCCTAGTGTATTCAGGATCGGTGTTTCACGGCGGCGGCGAGAACCGCAGTGACGCCGATCGCATCGGTATCAACATCACCTATACGCTGGGCTGGTTGCGCCAGGAAGAGAATCAGTATTTAACCTGTCCGCCCGAGATCGCCAAAGACCTCGACCAGCCGCTTCAGGAGCTCATTGGCTACTCTATGGGTCAGTACGCGCTGGGCTATTACACCCCGCCGGGCAAACCTGGAGAGCACCCTGAGATCGTGCCGCCGCAGTATGCGCTGGGCCATGAAATCGAGGGAGGAATGCTGGGTACATCAGCTGAGCTGGAGGCGCTGCAGGAAGACATTAGCGGTAAGCCCTAGCGGCGGTGGATTACTACACGCATTAGCTTGCCAGATTGCGGCAGAAGGGGACAAATGCGGGGTAGCACGAGCGAATAAAGCGCTCAAATGCTTTGCGGGCGCCTAACCAAACCAACAAGGTAGCGACTTACCTCGCATACATAGAGAGCAAGATCAATAAATGCGTAAACTAGGGGCTGGATGTTCAGAGCGTGCTACCGATGGATTGCCCTGTCAGCACCTATTCCTTCATCGAACGCCTCACCGAGTGCGGTCTATATGGTTTCAGCCTCACGCAGGTTCTCCTCTTGGTGGGCCTTGGGATCGTCGGGGCGGCCTATGCGATCTGGGAGCACCGCAAACAAGTTCGTGAAGAACGAGATGAAAAATCAGATCGGATGTAACCTTCCTGGCTCATTGGAACATCTATGAACGAATCATAAAAAACCCGGCAGCTGCCGGGTTTTTGTTACCGCACTAGGCTTACTGCATCGTCAACACATTTACCGAAAGGTCATCCGCTGAACCGCAAGCAGCTGCCATCTTGGCGAACTGCGCCTGCCACGTAGCGTCAGCCTCCTGCCAGGCAACGGCCTTCTCCATTGAGTCGGCAGAAGAGTGCACATCAACCGACACTAACGCGCCGTCTGCATGGATCGCCGGTGACGCCGAGTAAGGATAGGGTGAAGCGTCACGCTCATAGGCAATCATTTCCTTGAGCAAGGCCATTCCGTTATCGGCATCGGCGCAGGGCCAGTAGTACACAATCACAATCTGCCCAGGCTTGGCCGCCAGCTTGGGGCCCTCGCTTTTTTCGTGGTGGCCCGCTGCTGCCGTCGCGGATATCAGCAGGGCCATGAGCGCAAGCGCTGTCGTTTTGATCACTGTCATCGGTGTTCTCCTGTGATGGCGGGGCCCACATGCAGGCAGCCCCGGCCGGGGTTTATTGTGGATCCTGATATTCGTAGTAACCATCGGTCGGGATCATGACATGCGCACCCGGCGTGCCCGGGAACATCACATAAGGCGCGCCGGTGTTGAAGTCGTCGCTCATGCCATCGAGGGATGAGGGATCGCGGGGCAGCAGCATCAAGTGCGGACCCGACTCGATCCACTGCGATGGGTCCTTGGCATCAGCCTTGTTAAGCACCCCTGCGGTGGTGTTGTCTTCACCCACGTCACCATGAAGCATCCACATGAAGGTATCGCGCTCTATCTCGGGCGCCTTACCCGCCATGAAGTCGCTCATCCACTTCATGCCGACATCGTCCGTGCATACGGGCATGGCGTCGTGAGCCGTAGGCCAACCACCCTCCGGCGCAGGGCGCGGGTTACCCACCATGCAGGTCCAGCCGTTGGTGCCCTCGCGGAGTACCGACCCATCCAACCCCAGCACCGTCGCATCGGTACCAAGCGGCGCGGGTGCCGCCGACGAGTAAGCCCAGATCTGCCATTCAGCGCCATCATGCGCGCCATCGGGCTCGCTCGCCTTAGCCGTGAGGCCTAGAGCAGCGACCACTGCTCCAATCAATAAACGAGTCATCTTTCTCTCCCCTTGTTCTCTCAGTGTTTAGACGCGCTCACCACCCTAGGGCAAAACCGGACCCACCACAAACGGAATCACGGTCATAGACTGACGCAGATCTTTCCGAAGTGCTGTTGAGACTCCTGATATCGAAACGCGTCTGTCAGCTCAGCGAGCGGATAGGTCTTATCGATCACCGGTTGCATATCATGAGCCTCGACCGCGGCGATCATATTCGCCTGATCTGCCTGGCTTCCTACTGTGATTCCGCTCAGCCTGCCATTCTTGGTCATCAGCGCTGCGGTAGGCACCTCCCCCGTCCAGCCGGTGAGCACGCCGATCAGGCTGATACAGCCATCCACAGCCAGCGCGCTGATCGACTGAGGCAAGTTGCCCGGGCCACCGACTTCCACCACCAGATCAACGCCTGCGCCGCCGGTCAGCTCAAAGGCTTGCTCACCCCAGTTGGCATGGTTTTTGTAATTGATCAGGTGCTCGGCACCCAGCGCACCGAGGCGCTCGAGCTTGGCATCAGAGGACGAGGTGGCGATCACGCGGCAGCCCATCATGCGCGCCATTTGTAAGGCGACAACGGAGACACCCCCACTGCCCTGCACCAGCACCCAGTCGCCAGGCTTGAGAGCCGTCTCGACAACCAGAGCTCGCCAGGCGGTCAAGCCCGCGCAGCTCAGCGTCGACGCCGCGTCAAAATCGAGGTTGCCAGGCATGCGGCTGAAGGCCGTGGCTGGCATGGTCACAGTCTGCGCAGCAAAGCCGTCAACGTGATCGCCCGGCACACCTAACAGATTGGGTAACGTGGGTCGACCACCCTCCCAGTTAGGAAAGAAATAACTTAAGACCCGATCTCCCTCGGCGAGAGTCGTGACACCCTCCCCGACTGCGGTCACCACACCGGCGCCGTCAGACATGGGGATTCGTCCATCGCCCGCCGGGATCAACCCCGTTACGACCGCATAGTCGTGGAAGTTGAGCGAGGTGGCTTTGATCTCAACCTGTACCTCACCGAATCCCGGCGCGCGGGGTTCGATCTCCGCAAGGTGGAGCTGATCGAGACCGCCCGGGGCGGTGAGCTTCATGGCATGCATGGCGAGTTATCCATTAATGTGGGGCCCATCAGTATAGAGCTACCCCCCCATAAACGGGACCGCTCTGCTAAGCTCGCAGTGGTCAGCACGATTTTTAAGGGCGCTGCATTTCCATGCCCCACGCGAGCGGTAAATCATGAACAAACTGGAACAACTGCGCGCCATGACCACGGTCGTGGCTGACACGGGTGATCTCGAGGCCATCACACGGCTCAAACCCACGGACGCCACCACCAACCCCTCGTTGCTGCTCAAGGCCGCGGCGTTGCCCGAATTCGCTGACGAAGTCGCGCCTCTGACGGCGTCTCAAGAAGCCGTGGCGGACAAGGTCGACCGCTTTGCAGTCAGCGTTGGGGCCAAGATCAATCAAGTGATCCCAGGCGTTATCAGCACGGAGGTCGACGCGCGCCTCTCATTCGATACTGAGGCGACCATCGCCAAAGCCGAGAAATTGATCGGGCTGTATGACGATGCGGGTATTGGCTGCGACCGCGTGCTCATTAAAGTCGCGGCGACCTGGGAAGGGATTCGTGCGGCGGAAATCCTCGAGCAGCGCGGCATCCACTGTAACGCCACGCTGATCTTCAGTTTTGAACAGGCTTGTGCCTGTGCCGACGCAGGGGTATTCCTCATTTCACCCTTTGTCGGCCGCATTACCGATTGGTACACCGTCAATACCGATCTGGTCATTCAAAACCCCGTCGATGACCCCGGTGTGCAGTCAGTCACCCGCATCTACAACCATTTCAAGGTGCACGGTTACAGCACGGTCGTGATGGGGGCAAGCTTCAGAAACACCGGCCAGGTTGAAGCGCTCGCCGGCTGCGATCGCCTGACCATCAGCCCAGATCTGTTAGAGCAGCTGGAAGCCGATGAGAACGACCTGCCGCAACGATTATCTGACAGCGGCGACCGCTCTGCTCCTCCGCCAACACTTAGCCAAAGCGAATTTCTGTTGGCGAACAATCAGGACCCGATGGTCTCGGAAAAACTGAGCGACGGGATCCGGCGCTTTGTTGCCGATCAGGAAAAACTGGAAGCGCTTTTAAGTGACTAACGGCTCGGCTAATTCAGCCAAGAATCGCAGGTAATTCCTTAGTCAACGCCATGCGCTCCTTCACCGCCTGCCCGGTCAGCGCAAAGCCCAAAAGCTCGCCTACGCCGGATCGGAACAGCGCCTTGATGTCGGGCGCATCGCCCTCAAAGTGCCACTCGCCTTCGGCGTCTTTAGCGGGCGGGGAGACCACCACGGGACAGGCTGGTGTTTTGATCGCCACCGGCATCGCGGGATAGCTGACATCAGTCGTCTCACCCGCCAGCGTTGCGGCCAATGCCCGCGCCGCTGCCATTAGCGGTGCCACGTACACCAGCACGTGTCCGGCCACCTCGGCGCAATCGCCCATCGCATATACGTTGGGTGCGTTGGTACGCAGCTGTCGATCTGTAACTATGCCGCGATTCACCTCAATGCCCGCATCACTGGCCAATGTGGTGCGCGGTCTCACACCGACCGCACACAGGACCGCGTCCGCTTCGATGGTGTCACCGTTATTCAAGGTGACAGCATAACCATCGCCCGCGCTGTTCACCTCAGTGGCGAGCGGGCCAAAATGGAAGGTGGCGCCCTTCTCTTCAAGGGCTGCCTGCACTGCCCGCCCGGACTGCTCAGGCAACAATGTCGGCAAGCACCAACCCATGGGATCCACTGCCTCAACAGTGAAACCACCATTCAAGAGATCGTTGGTGAACTCACAGCCGATGAGTCCGGCGCCGATGATGGCCACTTTCTTGGCGCCCTTGGCGGCCAGCAGATCCTGAAAGCGTCGGTAGTCGTCGAGGTCATTCACGCCGAGCACGTCCCCAGCTGCATCGCCGCCAATAGGCGGTCGAATCAGCTCGGCCCCCAGTGCCAACACCAACTCGCTGTAAGGCAGCGTCTCGCCGCCCTCTAGGTGCACCGATTGCGTTTGGGTATCGACACTCGCAACCCGGGTGCGGGTGCGCACGGTCACATTCAACTGTTCCGCCAACTCCTCGGCACTCTGCGCCGCCAGCTTATCGGCGTTGAGGTCCTTGGTGTAGCCGGTAGAGATCATCGGTTTCGAGTAGCCCTCGCCCCCGTCGGACGTCAGTACAGTTATCGCAACGGACTCATCTTTGCGGCGCAGCTCGCGGACCAGGCCATAGCCGGCCAATCCGGAACCAATGACCACGACTGAACGGGCGCTGGTATCGGTAGTGCTCTCGGAGTCCGCCTCGTCGGCCGGCGTGTCCTCATCCTCAGAGCCGGGGATCAACTCGAAATCTTCTTTACCCACACCGCAGTCCGGGCAAGTCCAGTCATCGGGCACGTCTTCCCACTTGGTACCGGGCGCAATGCCGTCCTCGGGCCAGCCTTCTTTCTCGTCGTAAATCAGTCCGCAGACGATGCATTCCCAACGGGCCATGGGTGCTCTACCTCTCTATCCAATTCGCATTCGCAATATCGGCGGGCAGAGTGCCAGCACAAGGCACCACTGTCACGCACGAATGTAGTAAGTCAGGCTGTCGCCAGCGGGCTATCTGGAGCCAGGGCTAGCGGGATCAGACCGCCGCAGCGAGCTGTGTCGCCTGATTGATCGCCGTCTTGGCATCGAGCTCAGCGGCCTCATAAGCGCCGCCGACCAGCTCCACCGACAAACCTTCGGCCTCCAAGGCGTCATACAAGCTACGCTCGGGCTCCTGCCCGGCACAAATAATCACCGTGTCGACGTCGAAGGTCTTGGGCTGGCCACCAATCAGTACGTGGAGACCCGCATCGTCGACGCGCACATACTCCACCGCGTTAACCATATTGACGCCACGGCGATTTAACAAAAGTCGCTTGGTCCAGCCTGTGGTCTTGCCCAGTCCTCGCCCGACCGGGGTGTCTTTGCGCTGCATCAGCCATACTTCGCGATCGGCCTTGTTCACCACGGGCTCTACCCCCGTAACACCACCGCGGGGATGGTTTCCGAAGTCGACGCCCCACTCCTTCGCGAATAGATCAATATCCAGCGCCGAGCTGGTGCCCTCGTGAGTAATGAGTTCGGTCACGTCAAAGCCAATCCCGCCGGCACCCACCACGGCGACTTTTTTACCGATCGGCTTGTTGCCTTTAATCGCGTCGATGTAACCCACCACCTTCTCGTGATCGATGCCGGGAATATCCGGCACACGCGGGTTGATGCCAGTCGCGACCACCACGTGATCGAACTCGGCCGCGGCGAGTTGCGCGGCATCAACACGCTCACCGAGATTGACGGTCACGGCATACTTCTCAAGCATCGCGCGGTAGTAACGCAGGGTCTCGTGAAACTCTTCCTTACCCGGCACCTGCTTGGCCAGGTTGAATTGCCCGCCCACCTCATCGGCCGCATCGAATAGGGTGACGGCATGCCCACGCTCCGCCGCCACCGTGGCGTAGGCCAGCCCGGCAGGGCCGGCACCCACAACCGCAATATTCTTGGTTTCCGCCGCAGGACCCCACTTGATCATGGTCTCGTGACACGCCCGCGGATTGACCAGACACGAAGTGGTCTTCATCGCAAAGGTATGGTCCAGACACGCCTGATTACAGGCGATACAGGTGTTGATCTCGTGCTCGCGACCCTCCGCCGCCTTCTTCATCAACTCAGCATCAGCCAGCATGGGCCTTGCCATGGAGACTAGATCAGCGTCGCCATCGACCAATACCGCCTCGGCGACATCAGGCATGTTGATGCGGTTAGAGGTAATCACCGGAATAGACACTTCGTTGCGCACGCGCTTGGTCACGCCGGTAAACGCACGGCGTGGCACCATGGTGGCAATGGTCGGCACTCGGGACTCATGCCAGGTGAAATGGGTGGAAATCATCGACGCGCCGGCTGCCTCAATGGCTTTTGAAAGTAGCGCGATCTCATCCCAGCTCATGCCGCCCTCCAGCATGTCCATCGCTGCAATGCGGAAAATCACGATGCAATCGGTACCCACCGCCTCGCGCACACGACGCACTACTTCGACCGGGAAGCGCATGCGGTTCTCGTAGCTACCCCCCCATTGATCGGTCCGCTGGTTGGTCTTTTCTACCAGAAACGTTGACAGTAGATAGCCCGCGGAGCCGATGATTTCTACGCCGTCGTACCCGGCCTGCTGCGCCAGCTTTGCGCAGTGGGCGTGGTCAGCAATTTGCTTTTCAATGCCGGCTTCGTCCAGTTCGTTTGGCGAGAACGCACCGATGCGGGAGCGAACCGGTGAGGGCGCCACGGCCGCCTCGTTATAAGCCAGCGCGCCCATATGCAGAATCTGCAGACAAATCTTGCAGTCGGGCGCTGCCGCATGGACAGCATCGGTGACAATACGGTGACCAGCAGCCTCTTCCTCCGTATTCAGTTTGGATGCGGCAGCGAGCGGCTTGCCGTCTTCACCTTTGAGGACCAGCCCACCCTCTTCATTGGGTGAGATACCGCCGGTGATGATCATGCCAACCCCACCGGTAGCGCGTTCGGCGTAAAACGCCGCCATGCGCTCGAAGCCGTCCGGCTGCTCTTCAAGGCCGGTGTGCATCGATCCCATAATGCAGCGATTGCGAAGTTGCGTATGCCCGAGGTCTAGCGGCGAGAATAAGTTCGGATAATGGGCATGACCGGGCAACTCGGCTTTGGAATTCATAGTCTGGACTCATTGGTTCGACATCGAGTGGGCCGGCACGATACCGCACCCCGGTCAAGGATGACAGGACCCCACCTGCTTCAGCGCCAGATTCATCAAGACAAAAACTGAACCCGATGCCTTGCCAGTGTTACGTGATTGAGGCGCGACTGTCTCAATTGGCGCGACATGCGGGGTCTAAACTGGATGAGATAGCAGGACCGTGAATCGAAACTTTTACCCTTAAATCCGCGTAATCCGGTGAAGCCCGGGTGAAAAAAGCACTGCTTTGGACCCGGATAGCGGGGGTTCGCACTGCGTGAAGTGGCTGCCAGACGCCTGTGCAAACTTATGTATAGATTATTAGACATAAATACAGTAAACATGTTGGTACAAAACGGCGGCATTGGCTCAAAACGTGAACAGAACGGCACTTCTGACAGTTGGACGATTCCCCAAGGCGTTAACGCTGGCGCGGAGCCTTCATCGCCATGGCGTCCGCGTTCTAGTGGCCGATCCACTAAAGCGCCAGCTCTGCTCCGTCAGCCGATCAGTCTCTAAAAACTATCAGGTCACGGCGCCTAACATCGATGTCCGCGCATGGGAAAGCGACATACTCGACATCATCAATCTAGAGCGAGTGACTGATCTGATACCCTTGTCCGAAGAAGTCTGCCACGTGGCCAACCTTGCCCCGAAGCTACCAGAGCACGTTCGCTACGTCGGGCCCTCGGCCTCATGGATCACGAAATGGCATGACAAGCTCGCCTTCGTGAATCATGCCATTGAACGAGGTGTGACGGCGCCCTCTGTGTTCACTACTGCCGACCCAGAGTCCCGCCGCTTGGCACGCCAAACCGAGTGTGTTTTAAAACCCCGCCGGGGCTGTTCGGGCACCGACGTTTCGTTTATGCCCCCCGGCAGTACGCTACCCCCGCCCTCTGAAGATCTGCTGGTGCAGCGCAAGGTCGAAGGTACCCACCTCTACACCATCAATTGGGTAAAAAGCGGAGAAGTGATGGCCACAGCAAGCTATCGTGGCAGCACACACAGCGGCACTGTCGCGGTGGGATTTAAAAGCGCGCCGACACCGTTCTCGGTGAAGCAGTGGATTGAAAGGTTTGTGGCTGATACTGACACCACAGGCTTCATAAGCTTCGATTTCATTCTGGACCGTGGCGGCATTCCTTGGGGCATCGAGTGCAATCCGCGCGCGAGCAGCGGCATCCATTTTATTGACGAGGCGTGGCTGGGCGCGGCAGTGATGGGTGACGCGTCGACGTTCGCTCCGATTGCGCCTGCGGGCGAGCGTGCACAGTGGAGTTACTCGACTCTGACGGAGGCTTACAAGCACCTATTAGGGTTGCGCATACCCGAGCTACTGCGTTGTTGGAGGGATCTGTTAGCGTCGCGCGATGTGGTGTGGTCCTGGCAGGACCCGCTCCCCTTTCTTCTTATGACGCCACTGTGCTGGGAGTTTATCTGGAAATCGATTCGAAAGCGCATGCCGATCGGCGACGCCAGCCAATGCGACATCGCTTGGCATTGGTACGAGGCGAGAGGAATCAAGGCGCCTATCGCTGAGACCCTTGGGGGCGAACGTGAAGCATGACCTGATTCACCGGCCGCGTCGTCATACGAGCTGCGGGTCGTACGGTTTGACCCGAGGTCAATACCCAATCAAAGCGGCGCACCAACTCGGCCAAAATCAACACGCTCTCGGTCTGCGCGAAACCGGCCCCCACACAAGTATGTGGCCCTTGCCCGAAAGGAATATAGGCACCCTGCGTCACGGTCTTCTCCTGCTCGGGCAAAAAACGCTCGGGCTTAAAAGCGTGCGGATCTGGCCACCATTTGCTATGACGCTGCAACGTCCAGGGCGCAATCATCACCAAGGCACCCTTGCGCACGCGTCGCCCTGCCACCGTCGCTTCTCGCAATGCAACGCGGGGCATGAAGGTAATAGGCGGATACAACCGCAGGGTCTCTTTGAAAAAAGCCTTGATGAGTGGCAGTTGACGCGTTTGCTCAAACGTCAGGGGCGCGTTGCCAACTACCGACGCGATCTCCTCGCGCAACCGATGAAGCCAATGCGGCTGATCAGCGAGTATGTAAAACGCCCAAGTCAGTGCGCTGGCTGTGGTCTCGTGGCCAGCCAGAAAAAAAACACCGAGCTGATCAATCAGTTCTTCACGCGAGAAGCGTTCGCCGGTCTGCTGATCTCTCGCGGCGATCACACTTGTCGCAATATCATCAAAAGATTCCGGGTGCTCAAGATGCGAGTCCACCAACGTGCCAAGATGACGGCGAATGCGCTCGCAGGCAGCCAACACTTCCGGGGGCTGTGGAATATCACTCCAAGCCGGCTTGAAGATGAGGCGCAGCACGTCAACCTGCACCGCCGAGCGTTCAAACAGGTTGAAATCTTCAAAAATGTCGACGGCCACACCGGTCTGCAATGGTGTCGAGAAAACCGTGCGGCAAATGATATCGGCAGTCAGGTGGCTCATCGCCAGATCAAGGGAGAAGGGTTCTCCCGAAGCCGCTCTCTCCTGCAAAGTAGATACATGATCATCGACTGCCGCCTTCATCGCACTAAAGGCATGGCTAATGCGCATGTGAGAGAACGCTGGATCAATCATCGCGCGCTGGCGTTTCCAGCGCTCGCCATCGGTCACAAAAATGCTGTCGCCGATCAGGTGCTCCAGCGCACTGACCATCAGGTCACTTTTGGGGAACACACCCTCAGCATCACGCATGATTTCGCGGACGGCGTTGGGCTCATTAAAGAGCACCGTGGAGCGCCGGGAGTAGCCCAAGTTACCAACGTCAAAGTGATAGGCGGCCGCGGGGAGCAGCTCGAGCAGATTGCCGTCCCCCTTCCACAGCACGCGGGCAAGGGCGACCAACGACCAAAGCGACAGTGGCTTGGGTGGGATATACAGCTCCGGTGTGCTCATCTAACAGTCCCGACTCGATCAATGCAGTATGGAGGGGGGATCTGATGGTGTCGACCCACACACTGTTCGAGTGGCTGGTCTTGCTACACATTGCCACCGGCACGGTCGGCCTATTAGTGGTGTGGATTCCGATCGCCGGTAAAAAAGGGGGCACGCTGCATCGTCGCGCCGGCACCCTGTTCGTGCAATCGATGATTGCCACCGGCTTCACCGCCATCGCGATCAGCCTCACCACCTTGTCTGACCCCACGGGCACCCACCCACATTTGGCAACACACCCGATCTTTGCGGACCCGCAAGCCATTACCAATATCTTTGGCTGGATGATGCTGTACCTAGCCACGCTGACGGTCAACCTGGCCTGGCAGGGCTGGCTGAGCATGCGCAACGGTCGCGACCATGTGCGCAATCGCGTCTGGCACAACCTGCTGTCACAGGTGCTGCTAACTATTGTCTCGACCAACTGCTTTGTGCGCGGCTTCATCGCCGCAGAACCGATGATGATGGGTATCTCAATAGTCGGTTTTGCCACCGTAGCCACCAATTTATGGTTCATCTACAAGCCCCTGCCCCTGCCGACTGACCGCATCAAGGAACATATCAAGTGCCTCGTCGGCGCAGGCATCTCGGTGTACACCGCGTTCTTCGCCTTTGGTGCCGTGCGGTTCATTCCTGAACTGGCACTGCAACCCGGTCTCTGGGCAGTGCCACTTATTGTGGGTCTGACGTTGATTATCTATCACCAGCGCGTTGTCACGCGACCGCTGCGAAGCAAGCTGGGTGTCGCATGAGCGCCAAACACGCCATTGTGATCGGTGCCGGCGCCGGCGGGTTGGCGGCCAGCATCGATCTGGCGAGCGCTGGCTTCCAGGTTACGCTCCTCGAGCGCGGGGCCGCTCCAGGCGGCAAGATGCACACCCGCGCCGTTGATGACCGAGAAGTCGACGGCGGCCCCACCGTTCTGACCATGCGCTCTATTTTCGAGCAACTGTTCGCAGATGCAGGCGCCTGCCTGAATGATCGGCTGACACTGCTGGAAAGCCCGATTATCGCCCGCCACGCTTGGAGTCACGGCGGGGTGTTGGACTTGTACCCCGACGCGCAGCGCTCCCGTCAGTCCATCGAGGATTTCGCCGGTACAGGCGACGCCATTGGCTTTGAGCGCTTTTACTCGCAGAGTGCACGTATTCATCAAACGCTCTCTGAAACTTTTATGACCGCATCTAAGCCCGACCCGGTGACGCTGGTTGGTCGCGTCCTGCGTCGACACCACCCCAGCTCGCTGATAGCGGCCAAACCCGCTCCCAATTTGTGGCGCGCCTTGGGTGACTTTTTTACCGATGAGCGACTGCAGCAACTTTTTGCACGCTATGCCACTTATGTGGGCTCCTCGCCACTTAGCACGCCCGCCACGCTGATGCTGATCGCCCACGTGGAGCTCGAGGGCGTTTGGCTGGTGGATGGAGGCATGCATCGACTCGCCGCCGCCATGGCCGACCTCGGCCGCGAACTGGGGATCGATCTGCATCTCAACACCCACGTGAGCGAGGTGTTGGTAAAAGGCGACTCGGCCTGCGGCGTGCGCCTTGAAGACGGCACCTCACTGCCCGCTGATGCCGTTGTCTTCAATGGCGACACCCATGCGCTCGCCACCGGGCGGCTAGGGTGCGAGGCGATGCGGGCCGTCAAACCACGATCAGTAGAGCAGCGCGGGCTCTCTGCACTGACTTGGTGCATTAAAGGTAGCAGCTCTGGCTTTGATCTCGATCATCACAACGTCTTCTTCGAGTCGGACTACCCTACCGAGTTCAACACCATCTTTGAGAAGCGCTGTGTGCCCTCGAAACCAACGGTGTATCTCTGCGCTCAGGACCGGGGCCCGAACGGCTCGCTGAATGGATCAGAGCGGCTACTGATGCTGGTCAACGCGCCTGCCGATGGGGATCGGCAGAACTGGTCGGAGGATGACGTCGCACGCTCACGGGATAATGCCCTTGCGGTGCTGGAGCGATGCGGCCTGAACCTGAGCTTCCGCGACAGCGACTGCGTCAGTACCACCCCTAACGATTGGCATGGGAGATTCCCAGGCAGCGGTGGATCCCTTTATGGTGGCGCGTCGCACGGCATCTGGTCGAGCTTCACCCGACCGGGTGCTCGAAGCCGTCTGAAAAGGTTGTACCTGTCAGGGGGAAGCGTCCACCCCGGGCCCGGTGTGCCGATGGCGACGCTGTCAGGCCGACTCGCGGCGAGCGCCGTGGTCCGGGATATCGCCTGAGCACATCGCGCCCTGCTCCGGCGGCTTCCAGAAATCCTCAAGCGCCTCGATAGTCTCAGCCGTAAGCTCCCAATGAGGCAGACCCAGGCTGGGCGACAGCTGCTTGGCTGCCCAATGGCTGTGGACCTCGGTGAGTTCAGATAAGCGCTCAAATCCGATGTTTGGGTCACGATCGTAGAGCACCAGACAGGGCAATTTGAGACGGCTATACAAACGAGACACCGCTTGCTCAGTGAACAAACTGAATGTCAGAAATTTGATAGGCGCATAGTGCGCACCGGCTTGGCTCGTCGTCTCCAGCGCATACCGCACCATATGCTCAGGCGTTGTGCCTACAAATGCCTGGCCGAGGAACCAACGAATGCTCGGCTTACTGGTTAGCAGACGAAATAGCGGTCGACCGACCAAAGGCGAAGAAAGGAAACGATCCACGCGCGAACCGTTCGGCGCTGTGGGTGGCATACGCACCCCCATACCGGTGGGTGAGATCAGCGACAGGCTGCGCACCTTGGTACCCTGCTCCAGAATCGCCCGGGCCACGAACTCGCCAGTTAGGGACAGCGCCACCACATCGGCCGGTTGCTCAAGGCTCTCGAGCCACTCTGCCAACCACCGTGCATAGAGGCTTGCGCTGTAGGCCACATCGGGTCGGTCCGAGATGCCAAAGCCGGGTAGGTCCGGCACCCAAACGGCACGCTTGTCGCGGTAATGCTCAAACAGGGGACGCATTTCCATCGCACTGGGCGCGGCGTTGATGCTATGCAGGAGCACCAATGGTGCGCCCTCGGTAATCTCTCCTCGATAGCCCCGGAGCGTCACGCCCCCATTGAGTGAAAAGGCAAATTGTTCTGCGTCAAGAGCAGGCGTTAGTGGCTTGGCCATGTTATAAACATCAATGAAAGTTGACATATAATTAGTATAGTTTGTTTGACAGCTGTACGGGTAGTCCTTGATTCATACCTTCAGGGTCAGATCGCGGGAAGATCCGTGCAGCCGCAGCAGGGGGCTTGCATGAGTATCGCTTATCCATTCACCGCGATTGTCGGGCAGGACGACATGAAGCGCGCGTTGACTATCGCCGCTGTCGATCCGGGCATCGGCGGGGTGCTGGTATTGGGTGAGCGAGGCACCGGAAAATCCACCTCCATCCGCGCGCTCGCCGCCCTGCTGCCAAAAATTGATGTGGTTCGAGACTGCTTCTACCAATGCGATCCAAACGCCCCCCGATCTGAGCTTTGCGATCAATGCGCCAAAACCAAAGACACGCTCGACTCCGCAGCTGTGACCATACCGGTAGTCGACCTGCCACTGGGCTCAACAGAAGATCGCGTCGTCGGCGCGTTGGATATTGAGCGCGCACTCGTCAACGGCGAGAAAGCGTTTCAACCGGGTCTCTTGGCACAAGCAAATCGCGGCTTCCTCTATGTCGACGAAGTCAATCTGCTGGAGGACCATATCGTAGATGCGCTCCTCGACGTAGCCGCCTCCGGAGAGAACGTGGTCGAACGGGAGGGGCTGAGTGTGCGGCACCCAGCCCAGTTTGTGTTGGTCGGCAGCGGCAACCCCGAAGAGGGGGAACTGCGCCCACAGCTGCAGGATCGATTCGGCCTCTCGATCGATGTCCGGACGCCGCGCGATGTGCCGACTCGCGTCGAAATCATTCGCCTACGAGAAGCCTTTGATCAGGACCGCACTGCCTTTCGCAAAAAATGGGCGCGCAAAGAGAGTGCACTGCGGCGAAAAATTCAGGCGGCTCGGGAGCAGCTCGACGATGTCGACACTCCCGCCGTACTGCTCGAAACGGCGGCCAAACTTTGTCTGGCACTAGGCACCGACGGCCTGCGAGGTGAACTCACTCTGGTACGCAGCGCTCGAGCACTGGCGGCACTGGAAGGCAAGTCAGCGGCGACCCTGAAACACCTCCGCGCCATGGCG
>Ga0163109_10001265_pt1 | contig 20113 bp, 21 predicted proteins | sample CRUFie1St13metaG_FD_108704 | JGI IMG/M metagenome (GOLD analysis project Ga0163109, IMG submission 108704) | Marine microbial communities from the Costa Rica Dome - CRUD Field 142mm St13 metaG | ecosystem: Environmental > Aquatic > Marine > Oceanic > Photic zone | place: Costa Rica: the Eastern... | reverse complement strand
CGTGTCACAGTGCCTCTCCGCCCATGGTCTGATTGTGCGGGAAAGAAGCGCTGACGTCATGTCAGCGCAGAAATTACTTCTCAGGCGTTCGCAATCGAATATTGAGGTCGCGCAGTTGCTGCTCCGACACCTCGCCGGGTGCGTCGGTCATGACACACTGCGCGGACTGTGTTTTGGGGAAAGCGATGACATCGCGAATCGACTGCCCATCGACCATCAGCATAACCAATCGGTCGAGACCGAACGCTAGACCGCCATGGGGTGGCGCACCGTGCTTGAGAGCCGACAGCAGGAAGCCAAACTTAGCATCTGCTTCTTCTTCAGAGATACCAAGAACCTCAAAGACGGCCCTTTGCATGTCTTGGCGGTGAATACGGATTGAACCACCACCAATCTCGCTGCCATTCAGCACCATATCGTAGGCACGCGACAGCGCTGCTTCAGGCGTCGCTGTCAGCTGGTCGACAGAGCACGAGGGCGCAGTGAACGGGTGATGCAATGCGGTGAGATTGCCATCTGTGGTCTCCTCGAACATGGGGAAGTCGACCACCCACAAAGGCGCCCAACCCTCACCGACCATGTCCATCATCTCGGCCACTTTCAAGCGCAGAGCGCCCAACGAATCATTCACAACCTGCCGCTTGTCAGCACCAAAGAAGACGATATCCCCATCCTCCAATTGCATACGCTTCACCAAGGCAGCAACCTTTGCCTCAGGCATGAACTTAAGTATGGGAGACTGTAAACCTTCAACGCCCAATGCTTTATCGTTCACTTTAATCCACGCCAGACCGCGCGCACCGTAGTTACTGACGTACTTCGTCAGATCGTCGATTTCTTTGCGGCTAATCTTAGCGCCGCCGGGGACACGCAAACCGGCAACGCGCCCTTTCTCGTCATTTGCAGCACCTGAGAAGACCTTGAACTCTACGTCGGCCATGAGATCGTCAACAGAGACAAGCTCAAGATCGATGCGCAAATCTGGCTTATCCGAGCCGAAACGCTCCATAGCCTCATGCCACGTCATGCGAGGGAAATCACCGAGGTCAACATTCAAATGCTGAGTAAATAACGCCTTGACCATACCTTCGGTTAGGCTCATCACCTCTGACTCATCGGTGAACGACAATTCGATATCGATCTGCGTAAATTCTGGCTGTCGGTCAGCCCGCAGATCTTCATCTCTGAAACAACGTGCAATTTGATAATAGCGATCAAAGCCCGAAACCATGAGGAGCTGTTTGAACAGCTGTGGGGATTGGGGCAGCGCAAAAAATTTCGATGCGTTGGTTCTGCTTGGCACCAAATAGTCCCTGGCGCCCTCGGGTGTCGCACGCGTCAGAACAGGTGTCTCAATATCGAGAAAGCCTGCAGACTCGAGGTAAGTCCGAATCGTAGACGTAATCCGTGAGCGGCTGATGAGATTTCGCTGCATGGAGTCGCGACGAAGATCCATGAATCGGTACCGAAGACGCACGTCTTCACCCACAGATTGGTAGGCATCTAGGGGGAAGGGAGCCGGTGCCGCCTCGTTCAAAATCACTAGCTCTTTTCCCAGGATCTCAATGTGGCCGGTGGCCATTGCGGGATTGATCGTTTCGGTAGCGCGATTACGGATGCGTCCCGTAATCTGGAGCACGTACTCGCTGCGCACACTATCCGCCAAATCGAAGTGCTCTTTGGTGTCCGGATCAAAAACGACCTGCACAATGCCTTCGCGGTCGCGCATATCGAGAAAGATCACTCCACCGTGATCGCGTCGCCGGTCCACCCAACCGCAGATAGTGACCGTTTCGCCGACAGCGACGTCCTTTGTAGCACCACAATAATGTGTCCGCATCAGTACTCTTTATCTATCCTCTTCCTGCCTTCCCCAGCACTACTCTGACGATGTTGTTGAGGCGGCAGGTGTTGTCGATGCTGAAGCGCCGCTCGAATCGGATTTCGAGTCATTAGCTAAGTTTTTCTTCGCACCCGTTTTAAAATCGGTTTCGTACCAACCTGATCCCGCGAGCCTAAACGCAGGCGCTGATACTTTTTTCTTCAAGGACGATTGGCCGCATGCCGGACAATCCGTCAGCGGGGCATCTGATATTTTCTGCAGTGCCTCATGCGCATTACCGCAGGCATCACATACGTATTCGTAAATTGGCATGCGAACATTCTCAAAGAACAAACCGGAGCCCGCACACTATCGCGCGGTCGCCGGACTTTACACTAATCAAAGCGCGAGGTTAATGGCATTACTCGCTCAATGGCGTTTATTACGAGTTAGCGAAGCCTTTCAGTTTTTTAAGAGCGCGAATTTTTACCGTTCTTGACTCTGGCCGGGCCGCAAATACCGTCTCTTCACCGGTAAAGGGATTTATGCCTTTCCGGGCTTTTACGGCAGGACGCGTTGCTGTCGTGAACTTGGCCAGTCCCGGCAACGTAAATTCTCCCGGGCCGTCGGTTTTCATTTGATCTGCAAGGACGTCCTCGAGGGCGGCAAAAACCATGGTCACACGTTTCTTGCTAAGACCGGTTCTATCTGAAATCGCCCGATGCAAATCTCGCCTTGAGAGCCCAGCTGTTTGCTTCTTTTTTTTACCTTTTTTGGTCTTCATTTTTTCGACTTGCACACTTTTTTCTCCGAATTCGCTTAGGGATCTCTCCGCGCTCGCTGTAGCTCCATGGCGTGGCTAGAATAGAGAGCGATCCAATGACTGACAACCGTCTCGATACCCACCCAACCACTTTTCCACCGTCGAGGTACGTGAGAGATGGATAAATTGTTACCTAGCGACCGCAAAACCCAGTTTTGATACAATGTTTTGCTGCGCCTTCTAGCAACTTTTACGCTTCATGTACTCATAGGAAACGTTGATGCGATTTTCAAATTTCCCCATCTCGACCACCAAGGAAACGCCCTCAGATGCAGAGGTAATCAGCCACCAGCTCATGCTTCGCGCAGGCCTTATCAAGCGCGTTGCTGCAGGCATCTACACCTGGATGCCACTGGGATTGAAGATTGTCCGAAAGGTCGAGCGTGTGGTTCGGGAAGAAATGGAAAATGCCGGCGCCATCGAAGTAGCTATGCCTGTCGTTCAACCCGCCGAGCTGTGGCAGAAATCGGGTCGTTGGGAGCAGTATGGTCCCGAATTGGCGCGTTTGAAGGATAGGCATGAACGCGATTTCTGCCTGGGGCCGACCCACGAGGAGGTCATTACGGAATTGGCCAAGTCGGAAATCAAAAGTTACAAGCGCTTGCCCATTAACTATTTCCAAATTCAAACGAAGTTCAGAGACGAAATTCGTCCGCGTTTTGGTGTTTTGCGCTCGCGCGAGTTCGTGATGAAAGATGCCTATTCATTCCACGAAAATCATGCCTCGCTTGAAAAAACCTACTGGCGAATGCACGAGGCTTACTCGACTATTTTTGACAGGCTCGGGTTAGACTTTCGCTCCGTCGAGGCTGACACAGGCTCAATTGGCGGAAGTCATTCTCACGAGTTCCATGTCCTAGCTGATTCAGGAGAAGATGACATAGCCTTCTCCACAAAGAGTGATTTCGCTGCCAATGTTGAGCTAGCCGAGGCGCTGACACCCGATGCAGTTCCAGCAGAGCCTCAGCCAATGACGGTATTCGATACGCCCAATACGAAGACCATTGACGCACTCGAGAAGAAACATGGCGTTGCCGCCAGCGCATCCATCAAGACACTGTTTATCGAAGGCGAGGATGGCGAGTTGGTTGCGCTTGTCTTGCGTGGTGATCATCAGCTCAATCAAATCAAAGTAGAGAAACTTCCTGGCATGAGCCAACCACTCAGGATGGCTCAGGAAGAAGCGGTAAAAGCAGCGACCGGGGCATCCTTTGGGTCACTGGGTCCTGTGGGCCTCGATGCACGCATCGTCGTTGACCGGGCCGCATCGGTGCTCACCAACTTCGTGTGTGGCGCCAACGAGGACGATAAGCACTTGAAGGGCGTGAACTGGCACCGGGATATCGCTACATTTGAAGTCGCTGACTTACGAACAGTAGCCCCAGGCGACCCCAGCCCTTGTGGTGAGGGTCGGGTTGAAATTAAGCGTGGCATCGAGGTCGGACATATTTTCCAACTGGGCACCAAGTACTCCAAGGCTATGGGTGCAGAGGTGCTCGACCAACATGGTAAATCAGTTCCCATGAGCATGGGGTGCTACGGAATAGGTATCACGCGCATTGTGGCGGCCGCCATCGAGCAAAATAATGATGGGAGTGGCATTATCTGGCCCGAAGCCATGGCGCCCTTTTCAGTCGTTCTTATCCCGCTGGGTATGGATAAATCTGAGGCTGTTGCGGAGGCTACGGAGGCACTGTATGCAGACTTCAAGGATCACGGTTTCAACGTCGCAATTGATGATCGTAAGGAAAGGCCTGGTGTGAAGTTCGCCGATTGCGAGCTCATCGGTATTCCGTTGCGAGTCACAGTGGGAGAGCGATCTCTGGCCGATGGCGTCGTTGAGATACAAGGCCGAAGAGAGGCCGAGGCAACGCGGGTTGCCATTGGGGACGCAGCCAAGTACCTGGCAGCGCGAGTGGGTGGTTAGCGCGAGCCGTTAAGCCCAAAAGCAGCTTACCTTTGGGGTCGATTGACCTCCGGCAAGAAACGCTACACCCTGGGTCAAGCCAGATGGGAAATGGAGCGTCAAAACGCGTGAATACAACCGCCTTTCAACGTTGGAATACAGATCTCGCCTCTATCATTGCGCATGTTGGTGAGCCTATTTTTTTCCAGCAGGCGTTCGCTGCCATCGAGGCACAAGTGCCCGTGGCTTTCCCACAGGCTTGGCTCTATCACAGGGACCTTCCGCCAAAGCTGCTGGATCATAAAATCCCAAAAGAAGCCTACGGCTCTCAAGTTGAAGAATACTTAGAGGGGCCCTATCGCGAGGATCCTTTTTTCAAGATCTCACTGAACTCCCCTCGAAATAACTGCTATCGCCTTTCACGCCTGGTCACCGGTGATTTTGAGGACAGCAGTTACCATCAAAATTATTACGCCAGCACAGGCACCGTTGATGAGGCCATCATCGTGACCCGTCTGGGCGACGGCAGCGTGGTGAATATCAGCCTCATGCGCCTCGAAAGCCAAGGCGAGTTCAGTGAGGACGAATACAACTGGCTTTACAGTATCAGTCAGGTCATCGCGGAACTGATTGACGTTCACACGCGGCGTGAAGAATTTGTAGAAAGCAATCTGCTGCAACCCGGGGTTGACCATCATATTCAAAAGGGCTTTGAGTCTTTCGGTTCGAGTTACGTGAGCGATAGAGAGCAACAAGTCTTGGAGTTACTACTCCGCGGTTATGGCGCGGATACCAGCGCCGAGAAGCTCGACATTTCGCTGGAAACGGTTCGTCGCCACAGAAAGTCGATCTACAAGAAACTGGATGTTAATAGTCAGGCCGATCTCTTTGCGCTCTTTATCAACGCCATCCCCTACGTCGCACAAGCGAAGGGCGAGGATCCACTAAAGATCTACATGAGTTAGCGACACTGACCCAACTAAGGTATCGATTGCCCCAGCTTGGTCATTGAGTGCGCGCGCGCGAGGACCCACCATTTGCGCTTACCCTACACGAGCCTAACTTGTGCAGTCGACACGACAATTCCTTAACGACTATCCGGACATCACCATGGTGGAAGCGCTGATCACCGACTGCAACGGGATTGCGCGCGGAAAATGGCTACCTGTGCAGAAACTCGACACGATCGAAAGGCAGGGCCTCAAGCTCCCCAAGTCGGCGCTGGGACTCGACGTGTGGGGGCGCGATATTCCTGCGCTTGCCCACGCTAATGGTGATATCGACGGATACTGCCATCCGGTAGAGGATTCGCTTCGACCCCTGCTGACCGAGCGCGGTGTGGACCAGGCGCAGGTGTTGCTGAGCATGTTTGATAAGGACGGAAGTCCCTTCATGGGAGACCCTCGACAGGTACTTCAGGCACTGGTGACCCGATTCACCGAAAAAGAACTTAAACCATGCATGGCCGTTGAGCTCGAGTTCAGCTTGCTTCCCAAGCCCGAAACTAACGAAGCGATAGGCACGGCACTGCGAGATCAAAACGCCGTAGGCGGTAACTTATACGCCCTCAGCGAACTCGATTACCACAGCCCGCTTCTCGAAGCATTGCGACAAGCCTTTGATACTCAAGACCTCCCGTACGAGGGCATTATCAAAGAATCGGCTCCCAGCCAGTTCGAAATCAATGTGGCGCACAGCGATGACGTCATGCGTCTCGCAGATCAAGTCATCAGAATGCAACGCACCATTAGATCCGTTTCGGCACGCCACGGCTTTGTCGCAAGCTTCATGCCCAAGCCCATTGATGATGAGGCCGGTAACGGCTTGCATGTGCACTGCAGTCTGCTTGATGAAAACGGAACCAATATCTTCGATGATGGCGGTGAGGAAGGCTCTGACCTATTACGTTATGCAGTCGCTGGATGTTTGGAATTATTGCCAGCTTCCATGCTCCTGTTCGCCCCCAGTTTCAATGCCTACCGGAGATTCCAACCGGGCAATCATGCACCTACCGAATCTGCTTGGGGTTACGACAACAGAACCACGGCCATTCGTATTCCCGAGAGCCCAGCTGCGGCACGCCGCATTGAGCATCGAGTGGCAGGGGCCGACGCTAACCCGTATCTGGTGTTAGCCGCAGTGCTTGCCGGTATTTGGTTCGGCATTGAGAACACCCTGTCACCGCCAAACCCTATCGAGGGAAATGCTTGGGGTCAGGAGATAGACGCGCCTCCCCTACCTACCACCATGGATGAAGCCATCTCGGTCTTTGACAAGTCGGATGTTTTATCAAGCTATCTGACGGCCGAATTCAAGACACTTTTTTTAGCAACAAAATTGCAAGAGTGGAACGAGTTCGCCAAGCGCGTCACCGAATTCGAACTGGAAACTTACCTAAGAATGTAGTTTCCTTTGCAGCCCGTTGTCTCAAGGAAGCTCGCCATGCCCAACGTTTATGATTATTCAGCCACGCTCGCTAACGGCACCCAAGCCTCGTTATCGGATTTCAAAGGACAAGTCCTTCTAGTGGTGAATACAGCGTCAAAGTGCGGCTTCACTCCCCAATACGAGGGGCTTGAGAAGCTTTACCAAGATCACAAAGACGCAGGTTTTTCGGTGCTGGCTTTCCCATGTAACCAGTTCGGCGCTCAGGAGCCTGGTAGCACTGAAGAAATTGTCGAATTTTGTGAGACACGCTTCAAGACCAGCTTCCCGTTATTCGAGAAGATTGAAGTCAACGGTGATGGGACTCATCCGCTATACAAGCATCTGAAGTCCTCCGTGAAAGGCATCATGGGAACCGAGCGCATCAAATGGAACTTCACAAAATTTCTCGTCAATCGCGAGGGTGAGGTTGTCGCTCGATTTGGGTCTCAAAAGAAGCCCGCTGACATAGCGCGAGAAGTTAAAGCACTTCTATAACGCGTAACGCGCAATCAATGCTCTCGAGTCTCTCTAAAGCGGATGTCGGGCCAGCGCTCCTGCATTAGCGATAGATTGACTCGAGTTGGCGCGAGGTAGGTTAAATAGCCTCCACCATCCTCAGAAAGGTGATCGGCAGCCTTCTTTCGGAATTCTTCTAACTTTCTCGGGTCTTCCGCGTCCAACCATCGAGCGGTGTAGATACTGACCGGCTCATAGCTGGCATCCACCTTGTATTCATCCTTCAACCGGTGAGCAACGACATCAAATTGCAGCTGCCCAACCGCACCAACAATTAAATCCGTTGTATTGAGCGGTGAAAACACCTGCGTCGACCCCTCTTCGGACAACTGTTGTAAGCCCTTTTGTAAGGCCTTCATTTTCATGGGATCCGATAATCGAATCTTGCGGAATAGTTCGGGCGCAAAATGAGGGATACCCGTGAATCGCAGCGCTTCTCCAGACGTAAATGTATCCCCGATCTGGATCGTGCCGTGATTGTGAAGCCCAATGATGTCGCCAGCTACGGCGTACTCTACCAATTCGCGCTCACCCGCTTTAAATGATACCGCGTCGGCAATTCTGATGTCTTTATCGATCCGAACATGGCGCATTTTCATGCCTTTTTCGTAACGCCCTGAACAAACGCGCACAAACGCGATGCGGTCGCGGTGCTTGGGATCCATATTGGCCTGAATTTTAAACACGAAGCCGGAAAATTCTGCTTCAGTGGGTACAACATCCCGCGATTGCGTAGTTCTCAATTGTGGCTCGGGTGCCCACTCAACAAAATAATCCAGCATTTCCCTAACACCAAAATTACCGAGCGCGGTTCCAAAGAATACGGGGGTCTGTCTCCCCTCAAGAAAAAGAGATTTGTCAAAAGTGTGACTTGCACCGCGGACAAGTTCAATCTCGTCGCAAAAGTCGCCGTATTCATCCCCCAGCAGGGCACGCGCCTCATCCGACTCAAGCCCGGAAATGCGACAATCAGGGGGCAGCACCTGTCCATGACCTTGCTCGTAACAGTAAATTGTGTCCGTATAAAGGTTGTAAACACCCTTGAAAAATTTACCCATGCCAATGGGCCAATTAATCGGTGCCGCCTCAATTTTTAATACTTCCTCGATTTCATCGAGCAACTCAATGGCATCGCGAATATCGCGATCTAACTTGTTCACAAACCCTATGATTGGGGTGTCTCGCAGTCGACAGACACCCATCAACTTGATGGTTCTGTCCTCTACCCCTTTCGCACCATCGACAACCATTAAGGCGGAATCCACCGCAGTCAGCGTGCGGTAGGTGTCCTCCGAGAAGTCTTCGTGACCGGGGGTATCCAAAAGGTTGACCATACGATCGTGATACGGAAATTGCATCACCGAGGATGTCACTGAAATGCCACGCTCCTGCTCCATTGCCATCCAGTCAGATGTCGCGTGCGGGCCACGCTTTCCCTTGACAGAACCCGCAACCTGAATGGCCGATCCTAGCAACAGAAGCTTCTCTGTAATGGTGGTTTTACCCGCATCAGGGTGAGAGATGATGGCAAATGTGCGGCGCGCGTTGATGGCGCTGTCGTTTTCTGACATGAGTCCTCCGATGACGCCGCGGATTATGCCAGTTAACGAGTCCAGTCGCTTATTGAAGCGGGAGTTTTGTTAGTAAATGCTCCACTAACCACTCGGCCGCATCCGCTTGCGACGGACACTGCTCACCGAGAAGCTTTGCTAAGGAGGTCACTCGCAAACCGGCATAGCCACAGGGATTAATTCTCCCAAAGTGCTCAAGATCTGGGTTCACGTTAAGCGCGAGACCGTGATAGCTAGATCCTCGACTAATTTTCAAGCCCAGTGAAGCGATCTTTTCGCCCGATACATAAACGCCCGGGGCCTTTGGATCCGCCTCTGCAATCAGGCCAACCTCAGACAAAAAAGTGATGATGGCTTGCTCGAGTCCGGTGACCAAATCACGAACACCCAGCTTTGCCCTGCGGATATCACACAAAACGTAAACAACAATCTGTCCAGGTCCGTGATACGTCACCTGACCACCACGATCTGTCCTGATGACTTCGATCTCGCCCGGTGCCAACAAGTGCTCCTCTTTCCCAGCTATACCCTGCGTAAACACGGGGGGATGCTCTAGTACCCAAAGCTCGTCTGGAGTTTCAGCGTCGCGCGTCTGGGTGAATGCCTTCATAGCATCGATCGTAGGGCGGTAATCGACATGACCCAGATCTCGGACAATCATGACTTAAATCACCATGGATACGCGTCCCGATGCCACCAACTCCTTGTGGAGCGCATCGAGCTGATCAGGGCCGGTTGCCATTATCGTAAACGTGATTGAATCGAACGTCCCAGAGCGACTGCTTTTGGTCTCGATATCTGCGTCGGTCAGCCCAGTCGTATGGCGGTCAAAAATGGCACGTATCGCCTCAGCGTAATCAGGTGTTGCGCGGCCCACTACCTTAATGGGATAGCGACACGGGAATTCAATTTTAGGTGCTTCTTGCTCTGCCATAGCCTAAGCAACCAGATTTTGGAACCAAAGAATTAGCGCATCCATCAAACGCTTAAAGAATCCACCACTTGGAACATCCTCCAAAACGAGCAGCGGTGTTTCAAACAACACCTCACCGCCTCGAACAACTTGCACACTGCCAATAGCATCACCTCGGCTGAATGGGGCCTCAAGCTGCTCGTCGACGGTCAATTTGATATCAGCAGCGGTTCGCTCTCGTGGCACTGTCAAAACCACAGACTCCAGCACACCCGCGTGTAACGATTCAGCGGCGCCCTTCCACACGCGAGGCTCGACCAGTGTGACTTCTGCCGAGAGGGGTCTTAAATTCTGAAAAAAACGAAACCCGTAATTGAGAAGACTGCTGTTTTCAGAGGCTCGGGTCCGCTTGCTCGCACTACCGAGCACAACAGACACCAAGCGCATATCCTCACGTTGTGCGGAAGCAACTAGCCCGTAACCCGCTTCACTAGTGTACCCCGTCTTCAAACCGTCAACTGTGACGTCTGATCGCAATAAGCTGTTTCGGTTGTATTGCTTAATTCCGTTGTAGGTAAAGCTTTGCTCTTTATAGATTTTATAATGTTCAGGATGACCATTGATCAGGGCCACTGACAAAGCTGCAAGATCACGCGCCGTCGTACGGTGCTCAGGATGCGGCAATCCGTGGGGATTTCGGTAAACGGTGTTATCCAGGCCCAACTCTGCAGCCAGCTGGTTCATCACATCGACAAAACTCGACTCTGTGCCTGCGAGGTGCTCAGCCACTGCGACGGACGCATCATTTCCCGAGGAGATAACAACACCACGCTCAAGATCTGCGAGACTGACTGGCTTACCCGGTTCAATCCACATCAATGAAGAGCCTTCAAAGGTGGGGTTTTGTGACCAGGCGTTCCGGCTGACCTTGATCATGTCATCGAGCGATGCTCGGCCAGCGTCGACCTCTTCAGCCAAAACATATGACGTCATTATTTTGGTCAAACTTGCGGGCGGTAATGACAAGTCACCATTGTAATCGACCAGTACCTGACCCGTCGTCGCATCCATCAGCAAATAAGCATCGGCGGGCAACTTAGGCGCGGGTGGAACTGCCGCTGTTGCTTGGTTCACCACAAAGGCCAATATGCACATCAAAAGCCGATGAAAGGAGGTCAATCGCATCATTTTTTTACCTTGGCGCGGATTTACTGCGGCGCTAGTGTAACAACTCGAGGGCCTAATCGCTCAGGGTAATGGCTGTCCTTTTAAGAGGCCATTTTTTACAAGAAGTTCCTGAAGCTCGGAGAGTTTTTCAGAACTGTCCACGGGTCCTACGCGCACCCGAAAAATTGTGCCTGCCTCATGCTGAACACTGCTAACATTGACGTCGAAACGCCCTCCGAGAATGTTTTGAATGTTTGCTGCGACCTGCTCTGCGGAAGACCTGAGTTGATAGGCCCCCACCTGCAGCTGACGGTAATTCGACGTCTCAGCCCCTCTCCAATCATCCCTTCCATCGACAGGGATATGTTCTAACCGCACGCGAGCTGTTCCCTGCTCGGCAAATCCCAGTTTCACCGCAACGCCATAAGACACATCGATCAACCTATTACTGACGAAGGGCCCTCGATCATTGACACGAACGACCATCGAGGCGTTATTTTCGAGGTTAGTAACGCGCAGATAAGACGGGAGTGGCAGTGATTTGTGCGCTGCGGTCGCTTTGTAAACATCAAATATCTCGCCGTTAGAGGTCCGACGCCCCTGAAACTTCATGCCATACCACGAGGCAACGCCCTCTTCAGTGTATCCATCGGCAGACGGCATGACCGTATATTGCTGCCCAAAGACTTCGTAGGGGCTTTTATTCCCCATCTTGGATACAGGGTCTGCCGTTGGCGTGGCCTCGACAACAGCCTCAGCTGAGATTGGGGGCGGCTGATAATCTTTTGTCACCGGCGGGCTTACGACGCAACTCACTAGCGCCAACAGCGCTAGCGAGGTGAATACACGCATCACAGCATTTGGGCCCGCAGGGTTTGACTCAACTGATGAACCGACATGGCATACATGGCACTGTGGTTATAGCGAGTAATGACGTAAAAATTATGAAGCCCTAACCAATGCTCCTCGCCGGATTTACCGTCAAACTTGATGGGTGTCGCCAACTGATCAGACGACTGCTCAGTCACTGGCTTCAACCCTTTGTCTGCCAACGCGTCGATGCTGAGCTTGGGCCTTAGGCCCAAATCAAACACCGTTGGATCTCCGGAGAACTCAGCACGGGTAATCACCTCACCACCCGGTCTCCAGCCATGTGCTACAAAATAATTAGCCACACTCATGATGGCATCGTTCGGATTAGTCCAGATATCGATGACACCGTCGCCCTCATAGTCCTTGGCGTAAGCACGATAACTGGAGGGCATGAACTGCCCTAAGCCCATCGCACCCGCATAGGAGCCCTTTAACTCCGTTAGCGGCAAGCCAGACTGATAGGCAAGCTCAAGAAAAACTTCGAGTTCTTTGGTGAAAAAGGGTGAACGACGAGGGTAATCAAAGGCCAGCGTCGACAGCGCATCAATGACACGATACCCGCCGGTGATGCGTCCGTAATAGGTCTCGACACCAATAATCGCTACGATGACTTCGGGTGGCACACCGGTATCCTGCGACACTCGATCAAGCGTTTCCCTATTCTCCCGCCAGAACTCAATACCCTCTTTTGCCCTGCGATCGGTGAGAAAAATGTCTTGATATTCGGACCATGGTTTACTTTTCTCCGCAGGACGCGAAATGGCTTTTAAGATACTTTCCTGCCGCGTCGCCTCTGATAGAGCAGACTCCAACCAGTCGCGGTCGATACCGCGTTCCGCAACGCGGGTGATCAGTGCGTCCGCGCTGGGATGATCACTGTAATCAGCGGCGGCTATCGGGGGCAGCCAGCCTGAGGTCAGTGATAATAGGATCATTTGAAATCGCATAAAGCCACCCATAGTGTGCTCGCTTCCCTCAGTTAGTTTATCTGGGTTGGTATCCTCTAAATCGTGTGCTCACCGCATGGCTCGTGTGACACGCCTCTCGGTCGAGATCGCCATAAGCATGCCAAACGCAATCATCATCGACACCATCGCTGTTCCACCATAGCTCAACATAGGCAATGGCACTCCGACAACCGGTAAGAGTCCTGAAACCATTCCAAGGTTCACCACCAAACCAAAAAAGAAAGTTGCAACCAGTGCACCCCCGAGCATTCGCGCGAAACTCGACTGCGCCCGCCATGTAATTAACAGACCCCTACCGAGAATCACAGCGTAAATCAGGAACAGCAGTAAAACGCCGCGAAAACCGAACTCCTCAGCCAACACGGCAATGATGAAGTCAGTGTGACCTTCTGGCAGAAAATCCAACTGCGCTTGACTGCCTTGAGTCCAACCGAGACCTTCCCAACCACCGGATCCAATAGCTGTTTTGGACTGAATAATGTTCCATCCAGCACCAAGCCGATCAGATTCGGGATTGAACAGGGTAAGCACGCGCTGCTTCTGATAGTCCTTCAACACAAAGACCCACGCCGGCCAAATGGAGACGAGGGCTAGTGCTATCATTGAAAAAATATACCGCCACTGAATCCCGGCCATGTAGATGACAGTAAGACCACTGGTGGCAACCAATAGCGACGTCCCGAGATCAGGCTGCTGCAATATTAATCCTGAAGGCACTGCCACCATCGCGAAGGCTACTGCGAGCGAACGCAAATCAGGTGGAAGTGCCTTTTTGGACAACCACCACGCTAGCGCCAAGGGCATGGCAACCTTCATAACCTCCGAGGGCTGAAAGCGAATAAAGCCCAAACTCAGCCAACGCTGTGCGCCTTTAGCACCCACACCAAAGAACGCCACAGCAACGAGCAGTAGCGTGGCTAGTGCAAAAATGTAGGGCGATGCGCCACGCAATGTCTCAACTCTGAATTGAGCCGTGGTCAACAAGACTGCCATGGCCACCACGATGTTGCGTATTTGCGCATTCAGCGTGGCATCGGATTGACCGCTGGCACTGTAAAGGACAAATAACCCACCAACACTGAGCATCAGAAGTGGCACAGCAAGCCAAAGATCAATGTGAAGCAACCGCAATAACCGGACACGAGCACCTAGCTCTCGGGAAGAGACCTCGGCAACTCTTGCAAAATCGTTACTCATCTGGGCTCATCCAGTAATCAAGCATGGCCCGGGCAACCGGGTATGCAGAACTTCCACCGCCACTGTTCTCAGTTAAAACGGCTATAACAATCTCGGGGTTATCGACGGGGGCGAAGGCAATAAACCAGCCATGGTTGCGCTGATACTCGGATAAGGCCTCTTCATCATAGGTTTCATCTTGGGCAATACCCACAACCTGGGCCGTTCCTGTTTTCCCCGCGACACTGTAGGTCAAACCCGATCGCATACCGAAGGCTGTACCTCTGACCGACGATACGGTATCAACCATACCTGCAAATACCTCATCCCAATATGCTGTCGCTGCTGAGACATTAAGTAGTGGCTCGGGTTCAACAGGCGTACCGTCCACGGCTGCAACAAACGTGGGCCTGAGGGCGGTACCGCGTGTGGCAAGGGCCATCGTCGCTACCGCTAGCTGCATTGGCGTAGCCAGCATGTAACCCTGGCCAATACCTACAATGAGTGTTTCACCTCCGTACCAGCTACTTCCAATGACCCGACGCTTCCAATCAGAACTCGGCAAAATTCCAGGCTTTTCACTGGGCAAATCGATACCCGTTAGACTGCCAATACCAAATTCATCCAGCGACTCGGCTAGGGCTTCGATCCCGAGGCGATTTGCAAGCTCGTAGAAGAAGACATCACATGACTGCGCTATCGAGTCTCGAAGACTCATTTCGTCGGCATGTCCCGTTCCGCGTATACGAAGGATCCAGTCCCTGTACCGACGAGGATCACCGGGTAGCTGGTAATAACCGGGGTCAGGAATCATGGTGTCGATGGTTATCACGTCGCGATTTAACCCGGCAAGCCCCAACATGGGCTTGATCGTTGAGGCCGGCGGATACTGCCCCTGAATAACGCGATTTAGTAGTGGCGCATCTCGCGAGTCCCGCAGTTCCGCATAATCAGAAAAGCTAATCCCATTCACAAACTTGTTTGGGTCATAACGCGGGCTCGAAACCGCAGATAATACCCCTCCGGTTCTTGGATCCAACGCCACCACGGCACCCCGCATGTCCCCCATGGCAGATGCGGCCACGCGCTGAAGCTCAACATCCAGATGTAAGGTCAGCTCAGCACCGGGCACAGGCTCTATCCGATCAATCACGTCTAACTCGACACCGCGTGCATTGGTCTCCAGACGGCTTACCCCTAGCCCACCTTTGAGTACATCCTCGTAGTAGGCTTCTAGCCCTACCTTTCCTATGTGACTAATGCCACGATAGGCCTCTTTCTCGGACTCATCGACATCATCAATGCCAATACGACCGACGTACCCTAACGCATGTCCCAGCAGATCACCTTCAGGATAATGACGCGTTAATTCAGACAGTACGGATACACCAGAAAGCACGTGCTTGTTGACCGCGATGACGGCTAATTCTTCATCGGTCAGTCGATACTTCAAAGGCACTGGACTCAGGGGACGCCGTCGCTTGCGCGCTTGTGTAAACAGCTCGATATCGGTCTCCGTCAGACTTAACAAGTCGCTGAGAGTAGTCAACACATTACCGAGATCATCCGCGCGCTCAGGCGTAATCGCCAAAGTAAACGACGGCTGATTAATCGCGAGTAGATTACCTGACCGATCTACAATGACACCTCGAGTGGGCGATACGGTTCGCACCGCAATTCGGTTTCGGTCTGACTGCGCTCGGAATTCTTCGTTCTGGATGACCTGGAGAGAAAAGTAGCGGTACAACAGGCCCATCATGACCAGGGCCATTAGCGCCGCGAGGACTGTGACTCTCCCGTGCGTAATCCGGGTTTCACGCGCCCAATCTTGCATTTGGTTAAGCTGGCGTGCCATTAGCGTCTTATCTTGATATCTCGGTCCACTGTGCCATAGGACGGTGCCTCATGCTCGATGATAAGGATGTCCAGCATTAATTGACCAGGCTCGGTACAGCTGTTCCGCCAAAATCACCCGCACCAACGGATGCGGCAGTGTTATACGACCCAAGGACCACCGAGCACTGGCCCTTGCTTTCAGCGACGGATGAAGTCCGTCGGGGCCGCCGATCACAAATGCAATTTTTGAGCCATCGGCCTGCCAATTCGCGAGGGTCTCAGCAATGGTCTCGGTCGAGATGACTCTCCCCTCAACGTCCAAAACAACCATCAGCTCTTGGGGCTTTAAACGATGCTCGATAGCAGTTGCCTCCTCAAGCATACGGCTTTCAGCGGTGTCTCTCGTTCGTCTGGACGCGGGCAACTCAACCCATTCGACAGAGGCTTCGCGAGGCAGTCGTTTGACGTAGTCATCGGCACCATCGCTCACCCACTTGGGCATGCGCGTGCCAATTGCCAAAACACGCATGGATTATCCCCAGGGATCTGAGACGGCGTCTGGCTCTAAAGAGTTCTCGGGTTCCCCTGACCACAACCGCTCAAGATCATAAAAGCTTCTAGCGGCGGGCTGCATCACATGAACAACAACGTCGCCAAGATCAACTAATACCCAATCAGCATCATTTTCACCTTCGACGCCGATCGGAGGACACCCAGCCTCTTTGGCTTTGACAACAACATTATCGGCAAGTGACTTCACGTGGCGAGACGAGTTGCCACTTGCGACCACAAGAAAGTCCATCACGGAACTTAGTCCACGGACATCCACTATTTTGGTATCAACTGCTTTTAGATCATCTAGTGCATCGACCACAAGGTCGGTAGTGATTGCATCTATCGGGGTCAAAGAACTGCCTCAGTTTGGCTCAAATTGTCATACAGTTTGTGTTGCTTAATATACTCCATAACCGGGTACGGAATCATCTCTGTCTCGCGCGCGCCTGACTTCAGCAACTGCCGTATTTCCGATGATGAGACATTAATTAGAGAACATTCGAGTCGTGAAGCACCTCCCGATGGAAGCGACGAAAGTTGGGCCAAGGGCGTTTCGCGATCATGCCACCAGGCATTTACCTCGGCTGGAATCGCCAAAAATTCTCCAGGTCGATTAGCTACAACAAGATGAGCGTAGTCGGTCAGTGCCTGCCAGCGGGACCATTGATTCAATGTCGGCAGCAAGTCATCACCTATAAGGAAATAGATCGTTGCGTCGCTACCCATCTCTCTACGCAACTCCTGGAGACTATCCACAGTGTAAGACGGCCCGCCCCTGCCGAGCTCGCGCGTGTCGATCTGAAGCTCAGGAAATTCAGTCACCGCAAGATCGAGCATGGCAATTCGATGTTCAGCGCTCACCGAGTGCTGGGTTTTTAACGGTGACTGTGCGGCCGGCATGATGCACATAGCGTCGAGCGCCAGCCTGCGCTTGGCATCGCTCGCAACTCTGAGATGTCCGTAATGAACGGGATTAAAACTCCCACCCATAATGCCGATGTATCGATTAGACGCGGATGTGGCCATTGCCCAGAACAACGTATTTTTGACTAGTGAGCCCTTCCAGACCCACTGGACCACGGGCGTGGATTTTGTCCGTGGAAATCCCAATCTCAGCACCCAGCCCGTACTCGAACCCATCGGCAAACCGTGTTGAGGCATTTACCATCACAGAGCTGGAATCGACCGCTCGCAGAAATCGCATCGCACTGCTGTGACACTGAGTAACGATGCCATCTGTGTGGCCTGAACCAAATCGCGCAATGTGATCAACAGCTGCATCAAAATCTTTGACCACTTTGATCGACAGGATGGGGGCGAGATACTCGGTGGCCCAATCCTCTTCCGATGCCAGTGCGCAGTCCTCGTCCAACCAGGCGCAGGTTTGCTCGCAGCCGCGGAGCGCGACGCCCTTGTCTAGCAAAGGGCGTGCAAGCTCCGGAAGCAGTGCGGCGCACTCGCTATCGATAAGCAGTGATTCCATGGTGTTACAGGTTCCGTAGCGGTGTGTTTTTGCATTAACTGCAAGCTCAATCGCCATGGTAGGGTCGGCATCACTGTGAATGTATAAATGACAAATACCGTCTAAGTGCTTTAGTACGGGCACTGTGGCATCGCTCGCAACGCGTTTGATCAATCCTTTACCACCCCGAGGAACCACCATATCCACGACACCGTTAAGCTTGACCATGGCAGATACGGCCTCTCTATCGATCGTATCGAGCACTTGAACCGCCTGCGCAGGCAAGCCAGCTTGTTCAAGCCCGACCAGAATACAACTTGCCAAGACAAGGTTGGACCGAAGCGCCTCAGAGCCGCCACGCAAAAGCACGGCATTACCCGACTTGAGACATAAGCTTGCGGCATCGATCGTGACATTTGGACGTGACTCATAGATGATGCCGACGAGGCCCAGCGGCACACGCATCTTGCCCACTTGTATACCCGACTCCATCGACTTCAAGTCCTCGATCACACCAATGGGGTCGGGTAGCGCCTGCACGATAGCCAAAGACTCCAGCATGCCATCTACCCGCGTCTCGGTGAGTTCAAGTCGATCAATCAACGCCGTGTCCAAACCCGTGTCATGAGCTGCCGAGAGATCCACCTTATTTGCATCTAGCAACGATTGTCGCTGGCTTTGTATGGTGGCGGCGATGGCCTCCAATGCCGCGTTACGGACTGATACAGGCGAATTCGCAACAAGTTGTGAGGCGTGCTTCGCGGATATAGCTAGGTCTCTAACGTACTGCTGAACCGACAATGGTCTGACTCCCGAGTGCGAGCGGCGGAGTATACGCTAAGACTCAAAGGCATTGTTGACAATGGTTCTCATTCACATTAGCGTTTTCCTATGTATGTGTGTATCTGTAAAGGCGTCACGGACAAAGCCATTCGCGAGCAAGTAGCTGCTGGTGCGCGCTCACTCGCCGAGGTAAGCCGCGCAACAGGCTGCTCCACGCAATGTGGTAAGTGCTCCTGCTTTGCCGAGTCGTTAGTCAGCGAGGCACTCAACCGCGGCGTACAAATGCAGCGGGTTCATCGCTCTTAAATGCGATTGTAGATACGAATCGTTTACATTATCTTTTCCTTAAAAAACAATAACTTACGCTTTTTTTAGTCAGCGTGTCGCGCTATCCTATAACGCAACATCAACACGCTAGGACTATCCGCAATGAAAGGTAACCCAGACGTCATTCGCCACCTGAACAAAATTCTCTACAATGAACTTGTCGCTATCAACCAGTACTTCTTGCATGCCAAGATGTACAAGGATATGGGGCTAACTGAACTCGCCGAGCACGAGTATCACGAGTCCATCGATGAGATGAAGCATGCCGACGAGTTGGTCGAGCGTATTCTGTTTTTGGAGGGTATCCCCAACCTGCAGGACTTGGGAAACCTAAGAATAGGTGAGACACCGCGTGAAATGCTGGAGTGTGACCTGCAGCTAGAGCACGTCGCGCATGAGGACCTCAAAACAACCGTCAAGTGCTGTGAAGATGCCAGCGACTACGTATCGCGTGACCTCGCAAAGCGGATTCTCGATGCCGAGGAAGAGCACATCGATTGGCTCGAGACGCAACTATCGCTCTTGGATCGCGTAGGAGAGCAGAACTACCTCCAAACCGCGATGAAGACCGTCAAACCTAGCGACGGGCATTAAAAAGCGGCTTTCCTCTACTGTGAGAACTAATATGACTCCGAGTTCAAGACTCGGAGTCGCCCCCACCGACAATTACCTCATGTAATTCACCACTTTCCCCCATGTCGCAGACAATGTCGCAACCGCCGATAAGCTCTCCATCAACCCAAAGTTGTGGGAATGTGGGCCAGTTGCCGTAAGCAGGCAGGTTCGCTCGGATCTCAGGGTTACTTAGCACGTCAACGTAGGCAAATTTCTGACCGCACCCCATCAGCGCCTGCACCGTCCGAGCCGAGAAACCGCACTGTGGCTGATTTGGGGAGCCTTTCATGTAAAGGATCACACGATTGTTCTCGATCTGATCCTTAATGGTCTCCATAATATCCATTGCTCGTCTCCGTGCCGTAATTAGCTT